>Ga0193752_1000066_pt1 | contig 154197 bp, 131 predicted proteins | sample H1c1metaG_FD_144924 | JGI IMG/M metagenome (GOLD analysis project Ga0193752, IMG submission 144924) | Soil microbial communities from a riparian zone of the East river system, Colorado, United States - H1c1 | ecosystem: Environmental > Terrestrial > Soil > Riparian zone | place: USA: East...
CCTGAAGCAATTACAGACCTACCTTAAACTCGGCAATTTCAAAACGGGCCTGCTCATCAATTTTCAGGTCGCGCATCTCAAAGACGGTTTGAAACGAATCTCAAACTAACACGATAAGTTCAGCGCATATCTCCTCTATCTTATGACTACTGCATTGTGAATCAACACCAACCCTATTGAACACCTCAGCCAACTCTCGACGGCTTGCCGCCGAAGCAGCCGCGTTCCGGTTCACGGCCCTCCTCCAGGCCTCGGGTAACCCTCCTACGAAGCGCTGCCCCTGCCCAAAGCGGTCAATAGATAGATACTTCCATACCTGGGCATCAAAGCACGTACCTACTTGACACCTACGCACCCCAAAAAGAACTCTGTGCTCTCCCCATCCTGGATTTCAAATTTCAATTTGCTTCCCAATATGAATAACGGCTGCTTCTTTCGAAATCTCCTCTGTTGAACGAGGCTATCATTGATTGCACGGCAGGGGCCTTAAGAACACCTCAGCCAACTCTCGACGGCTTGCCGCCGAAGCAGCCGCGTTCCGGTTCACGGCCCTCCTCCAGGCCTCGGCCTTAACCCTCCTACGAAGCGCTGCCCCTGCCCAAAGCGGTCAATAGATAGATACTTCCGCCCTTCACAATAAGCACGAACCTACTTGACACCTACGCACCCAAAAAAAGATCTCTGTGCTCTCCCATCCTGGATTTTTTTAAACTATCACCCTACGCACCAACTATCCTACAGTATGCGATTGCGACTTTTCTTCCGAGAACGCCTGCAACACAATCTTCGCCTTTGCCTTACCCACAACTTGTTCTATCTCTTCCGCACTCGCTTCACGCATCTTCTTCACCGATCGAAAGTGTTGCAAGAGCTTCGTGGCAGTCTTTTGGCCAATGCCTTCCAATCCCTGCACTTCAGACTTAAGAGGTTTCTTGCTGCGCTTCAAGCGGTGGAAAGTGATCGCAAAGCGGTGGGCTTCATCACGGATGTATTGCAGCAAAAGAAGGCCGGGTGACTTTTTGTTGATATGCAACGGGAGCGGATCTTCCGGATAATAGATTTCCTCCAGCTTCTTCGCTATACCAATGATAGGAACCTGTCCGTATAGGTTGAGCTCTTTCAAGGCCTCACAGGCGCTGCTCAATTGACCCTTGCCGCCATCCACAACGATGAGGCTAGGCAATTGCTCCCCCTCTTCTAAAATTCGCTTATAGCGACGTCCCACAATTTCCTTCATCGAGGCAAAATCGTTCGGCCCCTCTACGGTTTTGATGTTGAAGTGGCGGTAGCCCTTCTTGTCCGGCTTGCCGCCCACAAATCGCACCATCGAGGCTACCGGTATGGTGCCCATGATGTTGGAGTTATCAAAGCATTCAATTACCTCGGGCAACTGTCGCAGCTGCAAGTCTTTCTTGAGAATGTCCAGCACTTCGCGTTGCTTCGACTTCTTTCCTTCGCGGAAGATCTCGCGTTCGCGCCGCAGCTCTAATGCGTTCTTGACCGAAAGTGCGATCAGCTTCTTCTTATCACCTATCTGGGGAATAACATTCTCCACTTCGCTTTCCAAAACAATGATGGGCACGTTCGAGAGAATCAGTCGATTGGAACTGTGCGTTTGTTCGCGCAACTCCACCGCCGAGATGCTCAGGAGTTCATCATCGGGCTCGTCCAGTTTTTTCTTTAGCTCCAGTGTTTTGGAATAGATAATGGAGCCTTCCTTGATCTGCAGGTAGTTGACGTACGCGTACTCCTCAAGGCTGGTGATGGTAAATACGTCGATGTCGGTAACGTCGCGGTTCACGACCAGTGACTTGGTCTGGAATCGCTCCAGCGTATCGAGTTTCTCCTTGAATCGCTGGGCACGTTCGAACTCCATGTTTGTGGCGGCCTCGTTCATATGCCTCGTAAAGGTCTGGTATACAAGGCTGAGATTACCCTTCAGGATATACCTTGCCAGTTCGATTTCTTCCCGGTAGGAGTCTTCATCCTGCAGTCCTTCGCAGGGACCTTTACAGTTGCCCAGGTGGTATTCCAGGCACACCTTGAACTTCTTTTGCGCGACGTTCTGTTCACTGAGCAGCAAATTGCACGTGCGAATGGAATACAGTTTACGAACAAGCTCCAGCACGTTCTTCATGGCCACGACGCTGGAGTACGGTCCGAAGTATTCGCCCTGGCTGAGGTCGTACTTGCGCGTGTAGATGATCCGTGGAAAACGCTCCTTCAATATGCAGATGTATGGAAAGGTTTTGTCGTCCTTGAGCAGGATGTTGTACTTCGGCTGGTTCTGTTTGATGAAGTTGTTCTCCAGGAGCAAGGCATCGAACTCACTGTTGGCAACGGTGAAATCGATGTCAGCGATCTCGGACACGAGCTTTAGCGTCTTGCGATTGACACCCGTGTTCTTGTTAAAATAGCTGGTTACCCGCTTGCGGATGTTCTTAGCCTTGCCGACGTAGATCAAGGTCTTCTCTTCGTTGAAGAACTTGTACACCCCGGGAGAGTCCGGTAGGCGCTGAACAACTTCTTTAATCCGGTCGTACGGTGTAGCCATCGCGGGGTAAATATAAGGGTATTCGGGGGTTGGTTGCCAGTCTGAAGACTGGAGGGGTTCATCGCACGGATGATGATGAGGCACAAGTCTCCCGCCTGATGAATGCTTTATAGGCAAGCGCACCTGGGAAGACTTGCGCCAACTTTAGCGTGGCATCAAATCAACCAATCAAAAGATCAACAAATAAATCAATTATTCGGATCCCAGGTCTCATCGTCGGCCGTGTTTAAACCGGGCGTGTCAGGCGTTTCATAGACGCTGCAGTCCAGTGAGATGTCGAGTCCGCCGGAGGGTCGTTTGAACTGACCCTTTTTGTAATCGAGTGTCTTGTCGGCATACACGCGTGTCATGTACTTCACCCAGATCGGGCGGGCGGTTGTTCCGCCTTGGCCCATTGTCCAATTGCGGTAGTGAATGGACCGCTCGTCACCACCCACCCATGCGCCAGACACAAGGTTGTGCGTTACACCCATATACCAGCCATCGGATGCGTTGTTCGTCGTTCCGGTCTTGCCACCGATCTCGTTATTGCTTTTGAGTTCATGGGGGAGGGCTACTGAAGTTCCACCCGCTTCTTCTACACCACCCATAAGCATATAGATCATCTTGAATGCGGTTTGTTCGCTGATGGCCTGACGGGTCTTCGGCACAAAGTTCTCGATTACGTTGCCGTTCTTATCTTCGATGCGCGTGATGTAGAACGGAAGGGTGTGAATCCCGCCGTTAACGTAGGTGCTGTACGCGCCTATCAACTCGAACAAGGATACGTCGCTCACGCCAAGGCACAGCGCGGGTACCGCATCGAGCTTGCTCGAAATACCCACGCGATGAGCAAAATCCACAACGTTTGATTCACCCACCTTCTGCATCACCTGGGCGGTGATCGAGTTGAGTGATCGTGCCATCGCCTGACGCAGATTGTAAGCAACCCCTGTACCGCGATCACCTTCGGCATTGGGAGGACTCCACGTGCCACCAGGCACCTTGAACGTAGGAGAGACGTCCAGCAGTTTCTGACACGGCGAATAGCCATCTTCCATTGCCCGTCCATAAACGAATGGTTTGAATGCAGATCCTGGCTGACGCTTGCCCTGACGGACGTGGTCGTATTTGAAATATTTATAGTTGATGCCGCCTACCCAGGCCTTGATGGCGCCGGTTGCCGGATCCATCGACATGAAGCCCGATTGCAGGAATCGCAGGTAATAATTCAGTGAGTCAATCGTACTGAACAATGTATCGCGTTCACCGCCATAGGTGAAGATGCTCATCTTCTTCTTCTTTTTGAGCATGATCTTCACGGAGTCGCTGCCCTCGCCATAACGTGCCACGAGATACTTGTACGCATCCGTTCGCTTGACTTTCGTATCCAAAAATCCCTTGATCTCGTTTCGGTCGTCGTCGATCCAGGGATTTGATCCTTTCCAATGCGCGCTGAACGTCTTTTGCTGCGCCTTCATCGCTTCTAGCATGGCCTCTTCGGCATAGCGTTGCATGCGCGTGTCGATCGTCGTGTAAATCTTCAACCCGGATTCCTCCAGATCGATGTTGCGCGCCCTTGACCAGCGGATCAGGTCATTTTTGATCACGGCGCGGAAGTATGTGGCGATGCCTTCGTTCTGGTTGAGTACCCGGTACTTCAAGTCGATGGGCGTCCGCAGCAAGGAATCGTACAATGCCTCGCTTTTGATGTATCCATGATCAAAGAGTTTGCCGATAACCTGATTGCGTTTCTTTAATGCGTTCTCGGGATTGTCAACCGGATTGAATCGTGTGATGGCCTGCTGCATGCCGACCAGAACGGCCGACTCCGGGATGTTGAGTTGATCGGGTCGCTTGTTGAAGTATGTCTCAGCGGCCACTTTAATACCATAGGTAGTTCGTCCGAACGTAACCGTATTCAAATACATCGCGATGATTTCTTCTTTCGTGAAGTTGCGCTCGAGCTGCACGGCAATGACCCATTCCTTCGTCTTGTTGATTAACTTTTTCAGTGCGCCGCGAAACTTGATGGCCCCCTCCAGTTCCTCACCACGCGTTCCGAACAGGTTCTTGGCTACCTGTTGCGAGATGGTACTGCCACCACCTTTGGCACCCGAGTTGAAGGTGACAATTCCAAAGGCTACGCGCAGGTAGGCCTGGAAGTCCAGCCCCGAGTGATCATAAAACCGGTGATCTTCCGAATACAACAGGGTGTTTACCAGATCAGGAGAGAGCTGGTCGTACGTTATCTGACTGCGGTTGTAGCGGAAATAACGGCCCAGGGAAACACCGTCGGCAGAGATAAGCTCCGAAGACAGGTCATTCTCCGGATTTTCTATGCTTCGCAGGCTCGGCATACCGCCAAACAGTCCAAACAAGTCGCTGCTAACCGCCAACACGTACAGGGGCAAGCCCAGCACGATGCACAGCAGCGCGATCCAAATCGCTTTTACGCCCCGTTTGTACCACACACTCCTGCTAAGCAGAATATCCTTATTCGGCTTCTTTCGGGTAATTTTTTTCGAAGAATTGAAGGTATTCATCCAGTCCCTTTGTACGGTATAAGATATCGAAATTGTCCTTGGTGATCACAAAGCTATGGAATTTGTGGCTCCTTAACTCGGTGAGTGTAGCGAGCTTTTCGTTAAACGTTTTTACATATTCGATGGCTGCACTTACCCGGGGCAGTCCGTCGACGAGCGTCATGGTATTTTCCGGGTTAAACACCATGTTGGTTGACTTCAGTCTCAAGTCGCGGAAGTTGTCCATATTGAATTTTTCCAGCGTGAGCGTCGGCAGGTTGCCGAGGTTTTCATCGTTGCGGTAAATCATCACAAAATAATGAGGTTCATTCAGCGAACGGATGTATTGCACGCCAACGCGTAGCGTCTTTGCGTCCTGCACCTGACGAGAAGCATCCAGTAGGGTTTGCGCATAGGCGGCCAGGTCAGTCCCGGCGTTTGCCTTCAAAAACTCGCCCAACTGATATTGGTACTTCGAAATGTCCTCGGTCTTACCCAGGATCAGAATTTCCAGTAGCTTAAGCGTTGGCGTGAATGTGCTGACACCTATGGCGTGCGCCTCGTTGATCAATCGTGTGGCTTTTATGTAGTCATGGTCTACATAGTTCGCATACGCCTCTTTATATAGTTCCTTTTGTTTCTCCGTCGCCAGATTCGATTCCTTCATGTAGTCGGGATTGTCGAGCGTCTTGGCAAATGTCGAATTGGGATGCTTGGTGCGAAGGGTGTTGGCGTATTGTTCAGCCTTAGCGGCGTCTGTGTCTTTGTACATGAGGTACATCCGATACAAGATCTCGGGTTCATATTCTGTTTCCGGAAACCGCTGAAGCAATCTCGTGAAGTAATCGGCCGCGTTCTCGTTTTCCTTCAATTTGAAATAGTAGATGTCGCCGACGTTGAAGTAAGCATCCTCAATTTTTTTCAAAGCCTCTTTCTTCTCTTCGTCGGTGCGTGGAATCTGACTGTTCACCTTGACAAACTCTGCCGCAACGGGATCGGCAGGCGCCACTTCCGCCAAGGGCTTTTGGCTGCTGGCTATGGCAGTAGAATCGCCGGCACCGCCATTGGTTACCGCCGCTTTTGACGACCGCAGCGATCGTCGCCAGTTGTCTTCCAGTACAATGTCTCCCCACACGCGGCGGAACTCCGTCTGGCCGATTGACATAGCCGATGGATTGCCAAAGTACCAGTCGGCTGATTCGTCGCCGATACTCGAGTCATCACCGCTCCCAAAAACATCGTCGGTTGCATTGATCTCGATGCGGTTGCGTCGCTTCTTCTTGCTCACATTCTTTTCAGCCAGCGCTTTTTTGGCCTGATAGGCCGAGTCGATTATGGCGCGTAGCCCAACCGAATCGAGCGTCGACAGCCGCAGCAGACTATCCTGCCATTGAATAGTGTTCAGGTTTTCGACAAATTCGTCGAGTATTTCCTGGCGAGCCTTGATCGCTTCATAGTTCTCATAATCAAGAGGCAATGCCTGGATGGCACTATCGTAGTATGCTTGCGACAGTTTGTAGTTGCGCAGGGTGTCGTAGTAGAGTTCGCCAAGACGCAGATACGCTTCGCCATCAACCCGTTTGTTCGTCCCTTCGCGCACCGATTGTTTGAAGTCGGCGATTGCGTTCTCCACGTTCTTTTGCTTCAGCTCGAAGATCCCCATCTCATAGTAGATCTTGTCCCTGAACTCCTTGTTCTTGCTGTCCTTCAGCAGCTTCTTGAACGACTTTCTGGCTGCGTTCACGCTTTTGCTGCGCGAAATTTCCGTGACCTGCGCCATGTAAAGACGGGCGTAGAAGTCCACTTCGTATTCCGGGTTTGTCGCAATACACTTCCGGTAGTAATTGTATGCTTCCGATTCAAAGCCCAGCTTCTGATAGACCTGTCCGATGATGAAATAAACACGTCCCGGGCGGTCCTTCTTGCGCAACATGGGAGCCACCCCGGTGAGGTTGCGCACCATGTTGTCGTAGTCGGCCTGTTCCTGATAGAAGTAGGCTTTCTCCAACAGCAAGTGCTTCTGGTTGGTTTTGTCAAGCTTTTCCTTGGAGATGTAATCTATGGCAGACTGCCCATTGTTGTATTCCTTATATTCGGTAAAGGTTCGTATCAATTGAATGATGGCGCGATGACGCGCATCCGGCTCCTTGCTTTTGGTGTTTACATACTTGAGTGTTTGAATAGCGTTTCCGAAGTCGAGGCTATAGAGACGCGCCTTTCCCACCAGGATGTAACAGTCGTCTACCCATTTGCTGTTGGGATGGCGTTGAATGGCAAGTGATGCCATTTTGATCGATTCCTGGATATCTTTGTCGTAGCTGCTCGCCATCGCAGTGTCGACCGTAGGATAGAGACGCAGAATTTTGTTGTAGTCGTCTGACAGACCCGACCAGATCGTCTTTTCTATCTTCTGAATTTCTTCGCGCGCATAGTAATAGCCGTTGTAGTGCGCCGTTGTATTGTGGTATGCTTTGCTGGTCCAGGTGTTTTTCTCAGACGAACAGGAATGCAACAATACAATAGCTACACCAAGCAGCAAAAAATAGAAAGCACTTCTCACAAAAGGACGTATTGTCTAGATGACTAAAACGCAAAAAACTTGAATTCCATATTTAAATAAGACGGAATCTCTAATTTTGTGCAAAAAACGGGAATAATTTGCAACAGAAAAAAACCTTATCAAACTGGTTAGCCACCCGTTATCAGCTCGTTATTCGAAACGAAGAAAACTTCGCGGAGAAAACGAGCATGGCGTTTACGTACTCCAAAGTTATCTTTTTTTCCCTTATTCTGTTTACGGGGTTGTTCATCATGAGCCTGTTTATGGCCAAGACGATCCTGGCGCGATGGTTTGATCCGAAGCACGAGCAGATGGTGCTCAACCAGCAATTGTTTGAGCTGGCACAAAAGGTCGATTCACTCGGCCTTGAGGTGGAACGCAAGGATCAGTTCATCTCAAACTTGCAGCATGTTCTCAGCGGTGACACCAGCAACTTCAAAGATCCCGCCGAAGCGTTGCGTGGAGAGAACCAACCGCTTTCTCGTCCGGCGGATCTACAGGCGAGTTCGTCAGATTCGGTATTTCGCAAGGAATTCGAGCGATCGGACATGTCGCTTATTCCGGTTAGTTCGAAGTATCGGGAGCTGCAGGAAACGTTCTTTTACTCGCCCATATCGGGATTCGTTTCTGATCAATATGACGTCAAAAAAGGGCATCTGGGCGTCGATGTAGTCGCCAAAGTGAACGAGCCGATAAAGTGCATCGGCGACGGAACGGTGATTTTCAGCTCGTGGACGCAGGATTCTGGTTACGTGATCATGGTTCAGCACCGAGGTAACCTCATTTCGTCGTATAAACACAATGCTCAACTCTTAAAAAAAGTTGGTACTTTTGTCAATGGCGGAGAGATAATCTCCATAGTTGGCAATAGCGGGGAGCTGACGAACGGGCCACATCTCCATTTCGAGTTATGGTACAATGGCAACTCCCTGAATCCGGAAGAATTCGTCACTTTTTAAACTTTTTTTTAGACATGCTAACTTCGAAAGAACAAAAACGGGCGGCCGACGAGATCAGCAACTCGAGCAACAACATTGGCAAAGGCACTTTCCTCAAAGGCGACCTGGAGACCTACGGCAACATTCGCATTGAGGGCAAGATGACCGGTAATCTGATATGCAAGGCGAAGATAGCGCTGGGACAATCATCGCAAATTGATGGCAACATCCTTGCACAGAACGCCGATATCGAAGGCGAAGTGAAAGGCAAGATTGAAGTCACGGAGTTGCTGGTATTGAAGGCAACGGCGGTGATCAATGGCGATATCTTTACGGGCAAGATGGTGGTCGAGCCTGGCGCCGTATTCAATGGTACGTGCAAGATGGGCGCCGTGATCAAAGACATTAAAATAGGTGAGAATGGCGTCAACCGAACCATCCCGCAACCAGAAGTTAAGACCGTCTAATAACTACCTCAAGTATAGCAGCCTCGGCCTTCAGCTGCTGGCTGCCATCGCTTTCTTCGGCTGGTTGGGTTACCTCCTCGACCGACAACTGGGCATTCAATTTCCTGCGTTTATGTTAACGTTCGGGTTTGCCGCCTTTGGCGGCATGATGTACCAGGTGTATCGATCAATCAAACGCGACAATCCTTGATCCGATTTCTTGCGATCGTGCTGGCTGTTGCCATTGGCGTTGCCGGGCTGGTGCTGATATCGGTTAGATTGGGTTGGATAGAGGCAGCACCTTCGTATTACGTGCGATCGTTGCTGATACTCGCCGCTTTTACGGCCGTGATCTATCGTTACCTCGATCGCTTGAAGCAACCGGGATTATTTGTACAGATATATCTGCTGTCGATGGCCGTGAAGCTCATTGCCTACGGCGTTTATGTTGTGTTGATGATTGTTGATGATAAGCCGGGGGCCAATAAAAACGTCCTGTTTTTTCTCATTTTGTACGTCGTTTTTACAACCCTTGAAGTAGCGTTTTTGCACCGAAAAATTGCTGGAAACCGACCCCGTTGAATCAGGGCAAATATTTCTCAAAAGATTTTTTTCTGCAGCTTTCTTTGATACCTTTGCGCTCGTATTTCAAAACCTTGAAATTTGCGCTGAATGAGCATATTCTGGAGCCCTACGAAGCGTTTTTCCCTGTTCCTGGTACTGTTTTTTTTCATTTTTTCTGGCGCCGTTGCGGCACCCCAGAAAGGGCATGAAACGGCTGTAGCAGACGAGCACAAAGTGCCATTTGACGCTGGCAAAGTAATTCTCCACCACGTGGTGGACGATCACGTATGGCATTTGTGGGATCACGGGGGCACGATCTTCCTTCCTGTAATTGTGTATTCTGGTGAGCGCGGCCTCGAAGTATTCTCGTCCCGCAACTTTTACGACGAACACCACAGCAAGGTACCTTACAATGGGTATGTGCTTGATGAGCATGAACACATCACGCTCAATGGCGCATCGGTACTCGACGTTTCTATTACGAAGAATGTCGCCATGTTGCTCATAACCGCTGTCATTTTGGTTTGGGTATTCGCGTCGGTTGCGAAGGGTTACGAAAAAAATCGCGGAAAGGCACCGAAAGGCATTCAATCATTCCTCGAGCCAGTGATCGTTTTCGTACGCGACGAAATTGTGAAGCCGAACATCGGCCGTCACTATGAGAAGTACATGCCGTACTTGCTTACCTTGTTCTTCTTTATTCTCTTCGGTAACCTTCTGGGCCTGTTACCAGGCGCGGCTAATCTCACAGGTAACATTGCGGTGACGTTGACACTGGCGCTCATCACGTTCATCATCACCAACGTGAAAGGAAATAAGGCATACTGGTCGCACATTTTCTGGACGCCGGGTGTTCCGCTGCCGCTGCGCATCGTCATTCTGCCGGTTGAAATTATCGGGATATTCACCAAGCCGTTCTCACTTACCATACGTCTTTTTGTCGCGATCACGGCGGGTCACATCGTATTGCTCAGTTTGCTCAGTCTGGCGTTTATTTTTGAAAGAATATCGGTTGGAATTGTATCCAGCCTTGTTGTGCTCTTCATTAACCTGATTGAATTACTAGTGGCAGGGATTCAAGCGTATGTATTTACGCTGTTCTCAGCGCTGTATATTGGAATGGCCACAGCCGAGCACAAGCACCACTAGGAGAAGAGTACTTGGTCTCGAGTCCTTAGTCCTTTGAAGTTGTTAGCGGAAGGTGCGGCTTCTGACTGTAGGATAGAATAGAGTTGAACACGGAATTTGAACGAACTAAAAAATTAAAAATACTATAGACCAGTACTCAGGACTGAATACTCAGACTCAGTACTTGCCAAAGATTTCCGGCCCGAGAAACGAGCCGGTTTGTTTCACTTAATAAATACGTACAGTTATGTTATTAGCATTATTGTTGGACATCAGCTACGCAATCATGGGCGCTGGCATCGGTGCAGGTCTGGCAGCAATTGGCGCTGGAATTGGTATCGGTCGCATTGGTGGCTCAGCGATGGAAGGTATGGCACGTCAGCCTGAAGCTTCTGAGAAGATTCAGGGCGCCATGCTGATCATCGCGGCACTTATCGAAGTGGCTGCGCTTTTCGCGCTGGTTATTTGCTTGTTGATTTCGTTCAAGAGCTAAGCTTAAAGGGCCGCACTGGCAATGGGCCGGGCGGCCTTTTTAATTTTACGACTATCATTTACGTTGAATATCATTCGTACAGTTTGAAAATATGGATCTCTTAACCCCAGGCACCGGTCTTATCATTTGGCAGACGTTCGTATTCGTGCTGCTGGTTTTCCTGCTGGCGAAACTCGCCTGGAAACCTATTCTCCACTCGCTGAAGGATCGCGAAAAGTCGATCCAGGATGCACTTGATACCGCTGAAAAGGCGCGTCAGGAGATCTCCAAACTGAAGTCTGACAACGAGCACCTCCTGCAACAGGCACGTGAGGAACGCGATCGCATGTTGCGCGAAGCCCGTGAAGCGGCGATCCGGCTACGGGAAGAGACTGAAGCTGCCGCCAAGAAATCGGCCGACAAAATCCTGGACGATGCCCGTGTTGCCATTGGTATCGAAAAGAACGCAGCCCTTCGCGACATTAAGGAGCAAGTGGCCCTGTTCTCGCTTGAAATTGCCGAAAAACTGTTGCGTGAAAAGCTCTCTAACGACAAGTCGCAACGCGATCTCGTCGATCGCTACCTCAAAGACATAAAGGTTAACTAACCATGACCGATTCCAGAGCCGCTGCCCGATACGTGAAGTCACTGCTCCAGTTAGCTGTGGAGAAGAATGTATTGGAAGACGTTCACCAGGACATGCTGCTGTTTTCAAAGGTCGTTCGCGAAAGCAAGCCGTTTGAACTCTTGCTGAGCAGCCCGATCATTAAGCATGACAAGAAACGCGAAATTCTCCAGGCAATATTCAGCGGTAAGGTGAGTACACTCACCCTGTCCATCTTTGATATTCTGACCAAAAAGAATCGCGAGCCCCTTTTGCCCGCGATTGCCGTGCAATTCCACGCCGCTTACAACGAGTATAAACAAATTGGCAAGGCCACGGTTACTACGGCTGTCCCGTTGGATGAGGCCCTGCGGGCACAGATCCGTGCGCTGGTTCAGCAGTTATCAAAACGGGACCAGATCGAGCTTACGGAAAATATTGATAAGAGCATGATCGGCGGTTTCGTACTCAATGTTGGTGATCGCCAGATCGATGCTTCGCTTAAGAACAAACTGAAGTCATTGCAAGTGAAGTTTAGTCATAATCCATACATCAAAGAATTTTAAGCTCCTAAATACCATGGCAGAGATAAGACCAGAAGAAGTGTCGGCAATATTGCGGGAACAACTATCCGGCTCGCGCACCGAGGCGCAGCTTGAGGAAGTAGGAACTGTTCTCACAGTGGGCGACGGTGTGGCGCGCATCTACGGCCTCACACAAGCACAGGCCGGTGAACTTATCGAATTCGAGAATGGCCTGAAGGCGCTCGTACTTAACCTGGAAGAGGACAACGTCGGCGCCGTGCTGTTGGGAGATTCTGAAGGCATTCGAGAAGGCGATACGGTGAAGCGCACGGGCAAAATTGCCTCGGTGAATGTGGGTGATGGCGTCCTCGGTCGTATAGTCAACACGTTGGGTCAGCCCATAGATGGCAAAGGCAACATCGCCGGTGAGTTGTATGAAATGCCTCTTGAACGTAAAGCGCCTGGCGTAATCTTTCGCCAGCCGGTAAACGAGCCGTTGCAGACGGGTATCAAGGCCATCGACTCGATGATTCCCGTAGGTCGGGGTCAGCGCGAACTTATTATCGGCGACCGTCAGACGGGCAAGACGGCCGTGGCCCTCGACACCATTGTGAACCAAAAGGAGTTTTACGAAAAGGGTGAGCCTGTATACTGCATTTATGTAGCGATCGGTCAGAAGGCATCTACCGTAGCTGCCGTGGCGGCTTCGCTTGAAAAGGCGGGTGCCATGCCTTATACGGTGATCGTGTGTGCGGCGGCATCAGATCCGGCACCTATGCAGTTCTTCGCGCCATTTACCGGTGCTGCCATCGGTGAGTTCTTCCGTGATACCGGCCGTCCTGCACTGGTCATCTACGATGACTTGTCGAAGCAGGCAGTTGCCTATCGCGAAGTGTCACTTCTGCTCAGAAGACCTCCGGGACGCGAAGCGTACCCTGGCGACGTATTTTATCTCCACTCGCGCCTGCTTGAGCGGGCCGCGAAGGTGATCAACAACGACGCCATCGCCAAGAATATGAACGATCTTCCGGCCTCCATCAGGCACCTGGTGAAAGGAGGGGGATCGCTTACCGCACTTCCGATCATTGAAACACAGGCTGGCGACGTGTCAGCGTATATCCCTACCAATGTGATCTCCATCACCGATGGTCAGATCTTCCTCGAGACTAACCTGTTCAACTCCGGTATTCGTCCCGCCATTAACGTAGGTATCTCCGTATCGCGTGTGGGTGGATCGGCACAGATCAAGTCGATGAAGAAGGTAGCCGGTACGTTGAAGCTCGATCAGGCGCAATTCCGCGAATTGGAAGCGTTTGCCAAGTTTGGCTCCGACCTCGATGCGGCAACCAAGCTGACCATCGAACGCGGCAGAAGAAACACAGAGATCCTCAAGCAGGATCAGTACGCTCCGGTACCCGTGGAAGAGCAGGTGGCTATCATCACCGCCTCTACGCGGGGGTTCATGGATCGCGTGCCGGTGACCAAGGTAAAGCAATTCGAGAAGGAGTTCCTCGAGTTGATGCGCCTCAGCCATCGTACAGTATTGAATAACCTCAGAGCAGGCAAGTTTGAAGATGCGGATGTTGACGTCATCAAGAAGGTAGCACAAGACCTGTCGACCAAGTTCGCAGCCTGATTTGAAATACGCCTGATATGCCTAATTTAAAAGAAGTAAAGAACCGTATCGCCTCCGTTGTAAGTACGCAACAGATCACCAAAGCCATGAAAATGGTGGCGGCTGCTAAGTTGCGCCGTTCGCAGGATCGCATCATACAGATGCGTCCTTATGCGGTGAAGCTTGAGGCGATCATCAGGAACTTGTCAGAAGCGCAAAGCTCGGGCGACATCGATACCTGGTTCAGCGCGCCCCGCGAAGAGCAACGCATCCTGATCGTTGCGGTCAGTTCGGATCGCGGACTCTGTGGCTCGTTCAATAGCAACATCTTTAAGGGCGTCATGCGTCTCGTGTTGGAGAAATATCCTGACCAATACAAGAAAGGCAATGTCGTGATCCTTCCCGTTGGTAAAAAGGTTGCTGAATATTTCAAGAAGCGCCATTTTCAAACGCTGCATCAGCATGCAGAAATATTGAATACGCTGTCCTTCAAAAGCGCAGCAGCGGTTGCCGACGATGTGATGAATGCCTTCAAAGAAAGTAAGTTCGACAAGGTGGAGATGGTCTACAACGAATTCAAAAACGTGGCCACCCAGGTCCTGCAAACAGAACAGCTCTTGCCGGTGCAGTTGCCGAAGTTGGAAAAAACAAAAGCTACCGCCGCAGACTACATTTTTGAGCCGACGCAGGAAGAGATCATTGCGGAATTGCTGCCCACTGCCTTGCGGATTCAGGTATTTAAGGCGTTGCTCGACTCGAATGCCGCTGAAAACGGTGCGCGGATGACGGCCATGGACAAGGCGACCGAAAACGCGGGAGATCTTCTTAAGGAGCTCAAACTCAGCTACAACAGGTCTCGTCAGGCAGCCATTACCAAAGAAATTCTCGAGATTGTCGGCGGCGCCGAAGCGCTTAAGTCGGCTTAATCGAAATCTTTTAACTTTGAAGTCTTCCTTCCTTATGCGAAGGAAGACTTTTTTATGCCCGGAGGTATCACGCGTGTTTACAGACTAATCAGCATTCTCAGCCTTGATGTCGTGGCAGGCTCCGTGGTATGCGCGCTGTTTTTCATCAAGGTGCTGGACACCCGCATGACGTATTCGCTCGTGCCACTCGCTTTGACGGTGTGGGTCATTTATACAGCCGACCATTTGCTGGATGCACGCCGGATCGGGCACCTGGCGTCGAGTCCCCGTCATTTATTTCACCAGTTGCACTTTCATAAGCTGCGCATAGCCATCGTGTTGGCTGCAGGGCTCGACGTACTCAGCCTTTGGTTTGTAAGCCGGGCCGTTGTAATGGGCGGCATGGTACTCGCGATCCTCGTGGTGTTGCTGATGCTTGTGCAACGCGTCTTGCCCTGGCTGCGCGAAATAATCGTATCGGTGCTCTATACGTGCGGGGTATTGCTGCCCTCCATCGCCCAGGCAAGGGTAAGCTACACTTTAGCCCATTCGTTGCTATTCATCCAGTTTAGCCTTGTTGCCCTTACCAATTTGCTGGTGTTGTCGTGGCTCGATCGCGAGTGCGATTTTAAGGATGGACTTTCCTCGTTCACACTTATCGCCGGACAAAGCATGTCGCAAGTCATGATCTGGACCTCGTTTGCGTTGAGCATGGTTCTGACGCTGGTGCAGATCTACTACCAGACGCTGATGGGCCCCGCATTTATGGTGGGTGCTATGGAGGCGGTGCTGCTGTTGATTTACGCCGCCAGGCAGCGGCCCGATCGTCTTTTGCTGCAGCGCATGATCGGCGACGGTGTTTTCATGCTTCCGGTTTTGTACCTCTTTTGGTGAATGAACATAGTACGTCACAGCAAAAATAGGCGTACATTCCTTTGGATGTAAATCCGGTAAGTTGATCTCCTGTTTTGGGTAATTCTTAGTCTCGATCACCTTTGCAATGATGTATTAGTCCAATGGCGGTGTGAGTACCCTGAATTCATTCGATCGCATTGCTCCGGTGTATGATCGCCTGGCAGGTATGGTATTCGGCACCGCTATACAAGATGCCCAGAGAGCACACCTGGATGCCCTGAGCACGGCGCGTGAGATCTTAATACTGGGAGGTGGTACCGGCTGGTTGCTGAAGGATTTGCTGCAAAGAAATTTGTCTGCGAGGATAACCTACCTGGAGGCCTCACAGCGTATGATTGACCAGGCTAGGAAGAGCCTGATGGATGCAGATAGGCTTCGCGTTGCGTTTGTACACGGAACAGAAGAATGGCTGCTGGAAGAGAACCGGTTTGATGCCGTTATCATCAACTTTTTTGCTGATATGTTCACGGCACCCGAGTTGGTTAAAATTCTGCAGCGGCTGGACCTTGTTTTGCGACCCGGCGGTCAGCTTCTGTGTACCGACTTTGTGGATGATGTGCGGTGGCAAAGGGCGTTATTGTCGGCGATGTATACCTTTTTTAAGGTGACGGCAGGCTTACGCAATCATCAACTCGCCCCCTGGCGAAAGTTGATACCCGATGAGGGATTTGAAAGACTGCGTTCGAAAACCTTTTGGAAGGGATTCATTTGCAGTGAAGTATATCGAAAGGATTTCGACGAAATGCCGTGAACGAGTGCTACGACGTTGCCACAATTCCGTCTTTGCTAAGTTGCTGAACGAGATCGGCCTTTTCTTCCATCAGGCTGATGATCCGCCGCAGATAATCGATTTCCTTGCGGGATAATTCCAATTGACGTTGGATCTCCACGGACTGCGAGCCTGCCGGTTCAGTCGATTCGCTCGCGGTCGGAGGCACATAATATTTAAAGAAATTGTACCCCAGCACCTGCGAGATTTTCAGCAGCAGGCCGGTGTCGACATGTCGTTTTTTAAAGATGCGGTAAACGTTTTGTCGCACCGTACCCAGTTCGTCCGCAAAGTCCGTAAGCTTCATGTTGCGGTTCTCGAAGACCTCCCTGATTTTCTGTCCGATTTCGATAACCTCCATAGGCCTTCTATAACGTAAATGAATCGTTGACGTTTCTGCGATTTTTCTTTCCTAATGTAACCTATTTGTTTACATTTTACCCTATAACCCTGGCGACGGGCCCACGTTTTCCCCAAATATTCATTTTTGTGCCATGGCAAAGCCTTTTTTTGAGGACGATTATGCGGTGATAGAATTTGACGAAACGGTTCCGTGCGTCAAGATGACACTTCGCGGGGTGCCCAAAGGCAGCGAGCACTACCAGGAGGTGCAGGCCAAACGCCTGGAGCTCATGGTGCAACAGGTTCGGAACTATCCCAAGTTGCACATGTTGACTGACAGCAGCACAGCTGGACCCGTATTGGACGAGGATGTTACTTACTTCAAGAATGATGTGATGCCGGCCATGGAGAAGGCCGGAATCCGCTACCTGGCTATAGTTGTGCCGACGAACAAATTTACACAGCTGACCATTCGTGAAATGACACAGGATGCGGACGTGATGAAGGTGCGTTATTTCGACTCTCTTCGCGATGCCAAACAATGGCTACGGCGGATGACCGTTTTGTAAGGAGCAATTGAACGAAACAGAGTTGCAGCTTGCTGCCCCGGCTCCTATCTTGCTGGTTATATCATCATGCACGACCTCATCGAAAATCTACCGGTTGCGATTTATGAAATTACTCTCCAGGAAAACGGGAGTTCCCGTATTGATTTCATTAGTGAATCGTGCAAGAGAATCCTGGGAATTCCGCGGGAGGTAGTGGTTGCGGATCAGGATATTTTCAAAAAAGTCCTGCATCCGGACGACCTTCCGGAGTTTTTAGGGAAGCTGCAGGCGGCGTATGACGGTGGGGTTGAGTTTAGCGCGCAAACCAGAATTTTCGTTGATGGTGTGGTGCGTTGGATTGAAGTAACGTCTGACCATCACCTGTCTCCAGACGGCGTGATCAAACGCCGCGGAATTATTCAGGATGTTACCCTGCGAAGAGCGCGGCACGAGGAGGAATTACTACGGTATCGCTCCCTGGAGGCACGGACGAAGAAGAACGAAACCCTTCTCGAACAGCTCTTTCAAACTATTCCCATGGCGGTGGTGCTGCTGACGGGCAACGGCAAGGTATCGCAGGTAAATGTGGGTTTTGAGGAGATGTTCGGATACACACTCGAGGACCTGAAGGATAAGAGTATTAACGATTTCATTGTTCCCGAAGAGCTGGCCCACGAGGGGATTGATCTGCACAACGTCGTTGCTTCCAACCATGTAATCTTGCGCGAGACCGTGCGCCTGCATCGCAGTGGACGGGCCCTCAACGTTTTGCTATATGGTATGCCCGTTAAGTTCGACAGTCAGACAATCGGCATTTACGGCGTTTACATCGACATCACGGCACGAAAGCGCATAGAAGAAGAATTGAAAATCAGGAATGCCGAGCTTGACAACTTTGTGTACAAAGTATCGCACGATCTGCGCGCACCCCTGTCGTCGATACTGGGTCTTGTCAATCTCGCGAAACTGCCGGGCAATACAGACAATCCGATGGAATACATCGACCTCATTGGCTCGAAAGTGGAACATCTGGACAATTTCATTGGCGACGTGTTGAGCCATTCGAAGAACCTGAAGATGGACGTATCCGTGGCGCTGGTAGACTTTGGCAAGATAATCGATCAAACGTTCCAGGATCTGAACTACCTCGAGGGTGCCAAGGGCATCAGTCGCATCGAGCGTATTGAAGGCATAGATTTCTACAGTGATCCGTGGCGTATTGCCGAAATTCTGAGAAACCTCATTTCGAATGCCATCAAGTACCGCAAGCTTGACCATGCGGCATCAGAGATCGGTATCCGTGTCAACGTAGACCATATGCGTGCCGAAATAAATTTTGCCGACAACGGCATTGGTATCGACGAGGAAAACCTGGCGAAAATTTTTGAGATGTTTTACCGTGCCACCGAGCAATCCGACGGTTCCGGTATCGGCCTCTACATCGTGCGAAATGCCGTTGACAAGTTGGGCGGACAGATTAGTGTTGCCAGCCGGCCGGGCCAGGGTACACGGTTTACAATCATTCTTCCCAACCGCATCAACAGTGTGATTAATGCGGTTCCCAGGCCCGCAGATTTGTTGGAGAAATGATCATTAGGGAAGTAGCCACACGGCAAGATGCGCGGGAATTCTTGTTGCTTCCGGTGAGGCTTTACGAACATACCCGTGCGTGGATTCGCCCACTCGACAAGGATGTGGAAAACGTGTTTGACCTGGAACACAATAAGACGTTGCGCCACGGACAGTGTATACGCTGGATTTTGTTAAGTGACGAGGGGTTGACAATTGGCCGCGTCGCCGCCTTCATAAATCAGAAAACGGCTCACAAAGGCAACGCTCAGCCTACTGGAGGGATCGGCTTTTTCGAATGCATCGAAGACCAGTCCGCTGCGTTTCTGCTGTTCGATACCTGCCGCACCTGGCTCCAGGGACGTGGAATGGAGGCAATGGACGGACCGATCAACTTTGGCAGTCGTGACCGGTGGTGGGGATTATTGATTGAAGGATTCGACAAGGAGCCCAACTATCAATGCAATTATAACTTCGCTTACTATCAGGCCTTTTTCGAGGCCTACGGATTCCAGGTATATTTTCACCAGCTTACTTTCCATCGCACCGTTGAAGGGCCGCTGTCGCCCAAACTCTGGGCGAAGGCGGAAAGGATTGCCCAGGATCCGGATTATGCTTTCCGCTACCTGCGGAAAGATGAGATGTCCAGACTGCCGGAATACATCCTTACGGTTTACAATCGGGCCTGGGCGAACCGGGTGGAGAATCCGGAGCTGTCGATGGCACAGGCAAGGCTATTGGTGAAGCAGATGAAGCCGATCATGGACCGACGCCTGCTCTACTTCGGCTTCTACAAGGATGAGCCGGTGAGTTTCTTTTTGTCACTGCCGGAGATCAATCAACTCATTAAATACGTGGATGGTAAGCTCGACCTATGGGGAAAAGTAAAGTTTCTCTGGCATCAGCTTCGCGCAACGAACAGGAAGGCGTTTGGGATCTTATTCGGCGTGGTGCCAGAACACCAGGCCAAGGGACTGGACGGAGCCATGGTGTTGAATTCAAGAAGGGTGTTGCAGGACGAGTACAAAAGGTACAATGAATACGAGATGAACTGGATCGGAGATTTCAATCCGAAGATGATCGTGGTGGTGGAACAAGTAGGAGGTAAAGTCTGCAAGCGACATGCAACGTACAGGAAGCTCTTCGATGAGACCAAGCCGTTCAAGAGGGCGCCTATTCTCAGTTAGCACAATAGAGAAGGCGACACGGGTGGGATTAGGTGGCGGTTTTTTGCTTTACTTGCGCCCGGAATATTCAGTATGAGTGCCAAGACAGGAGTACTTCTCGTGAATCTCGGTACGCCCGATAGTCCCTCCGTGGGCGATGTGCGGCCGTACCTATCGCAGTTTCTTAATGACCCGAGGGTTATAGATATACCATGGTTGAGCCGTAAGATATTGGTCAACCTCATAATCGTTCCCTTTCGCGCGCCAAAATCGGCGGCGATCTATAAGAAGTTGTGGACCGACAAGGGATCGCCGTTATTGTATCACAGTGAGCACGCGCGAGTGCTTCTGCAGGAATCCCTCGGAGCGAACTATGAAGTTCACCTCGCCATGCGCTACAAGAACCCGTCAATTCCGGATGTACTGGAAGCGATGAGAAAGCGCAATTATGCCACCATCGTTGTTCTTCCGATGTTTCCGCAGTATGCATCAGCATCCACAGGATCGGCTATCGAAGAGATGATGGATGTCATCAAGGCGTGGTGGGTGATCCCGCAGTTGAAGATTATCAATCAATATTACGATCATCCGCTTTTTATAGACGCGTTTGTGGCGCGGGCACGCCAGTATGACATGGCCAGCTATGACCATGTGCTGTTCTCTTACCACGGATTGCCGAAACGCCAGGTTGATAAGGTACACCTGTCAGGCAAATGTGAGGACGATCACTGCCTTCATGAAATAGACGATGACAACAGGTTTTGCTATCGGGGCACTTGTTATGCAACGACAAGGCTATTGGCAGGGAAACTGGGTATCACGCCCGACCGATACACCGTTTGCTTTCAGTCGCGACTGGATGATAAATGGCTGCAGCCATTTTCTGACCAGGTGGTAGAGGAGTGTGGCAAGAAAGGCATGAAGAAATTATTAGTGTTCTCTCCCGCGTTCACGGCGGATTGCCTCGAAACAGTGATCGAGATTGGCGATGAATATCAACACCTGTTCAGGGAAAACGGAGGAGAGCAGATTCAGCTGGTGGAAAGTCTGAATGATCATCCGATCTGGATTAAGTGCCTGGAGGATCTCGTACGTACGGCTTAACCCTCGGGAACCTGGATGTTTGCTCCGTGACCTGCAAAGACAATTTGACGCTTTCCCTACGCCGCGGAGTGGCCCAGCTGATGCAACCGCTTCATCAGCTCGTTCTTGTATAGCGGACCCACCGGTAGCTCTGCCTTGTTAATGAAGACCGCATGTTGATTGTAGGAATCAATTCGTTTGATGGGTACGATGAATGACCGATGAACGCGAAGGAATTCATCATCCGGGAGCATGTCCTCCAACGAGGTGATGGTTTGCTTTGTGATGATCTGGTGATTTGGCATGAATATCCTCACGTAATCTTTCAGACTCTCGATGTACAGAATTTCGTTCACCAATACTTTCACCATCTTACGATCGGCACGAACGTAGAGAAACTTGGCAGATGCAGGGACTGCGGATTCGCGTGGTGAAGGCACAGACTTATGTTCCAAGTCCAGCACTTTGTGGACAGCCTTCAGGAAGCGGTCGAAGGAATAGGGCTTTAAGAGATAGTCGATCGCGCCCAACTCGAATCCATCGAGGGCGTATTCACGAAAGGCGGTTGTAAAAATAATTCTGGGCGGGTGAGATAGTGCCTTAAGAAAATCAGTACCCAACAGTTGTGGCATCTGGATGTCGAGGAAAATCAGATCCACGGAAGTCTGCCTCAAACAATCGAATGCCGCCAGTGCGTGATGGCATTCCCCCACGACCTTTAGCATGGGCGTGGCGTGGATGTACGTGCGGAGAATGTCCAGCGCCGGAGGCTCATCGTCAACGAGCAGGCATCGAAACGTGTTCATATGCTTCCGAGAGGGTAACTTTGTTTAATTGGATATTGAGGTTTACGACAAACGTATCTTCGTCTTCCGTGATACGTAGATCGTGAGCGTTGGGATACAGCAGGCTGAGTCTGCGTTTTACATTCAGGAGTCCCACCAGCGACGACCGGCCTTCCTTGTTCGTGGGAGCGGGTTTCCCATTGATCAATTTAAACTTGAGCAAATCGTCTTTTACCGTCAGGTTCAGACTAATCCAGGCCTGCTCGATCATTTCACCAGCTCCGTGCTTGAAGCTATTTTCTACGAAGGGCATCAATAGAAGAGGAGGGATTTGCTTGTTCGCGATATCGCCGCTGCAGTTAATGGCGATTTCCAGCCGGGATCCGAATCGTTCCTTTTCCAGTTGGATGTAGTCATGCAGGATCTGAATTTCACGTGAGAGATCAACGAGTGGTTTTGCACAATCTGTGAGCATGTAGCGCATGAGTTGTGAAAGTTCAAGAATTGCCTGTGACGTCTTGCCTGATCCGTTTAATGAAAACGAGTAGATAGTGTTCAGGGTGTTAAACATAAAATGTGGATGGAGCTGTCCTTTGAGGAGCTCCAATTCGGCGCGCAGCGTGGCCTTTTCCAGTCGTTCGTTGTCTATTTTCTTGAGGTGCCACAGCTTGATCAACTTGATGGCTACCGCAAATCCTGCCACCGTCATGGAGCCGCGAAGGCCGGCCATGAGGGATGCATAAAACTTCGTGTTGGGCTGATAGGGGATGTCGAAGGCCTTTCTGATGGGTATAATGGCATACGATGCAACGAACTGCGACATCATGGCCGTAATCACGATCAGGACAATGACCGAAAGCAAACCAGTCCACCAACGTCCTTTAAGAAGGAGTCCTGGGAGAATGAGATACAAAATTCCATAGCTCAGGAACATGTGTTGCGGCAGGTAAAGCAACGCCTCGAGATAAGCGAGAGGCGTGTGGATGGCGTGCATGGAACCGGTGGACGCCGGAAACCCATAGATGAATCCAAAGAATACCCACCAGGCGAACCAAAAGGTGAGATGGCGTCCGAACCGATAGCTGCGTTCCTGGGACAACGCAAGGCGGGAGAAAAATCCATCCATAACGAAACATACAGCATTGTGCGATGAAACTGTTCGTTTCACATCGATTGTCGACGAAAGTGGCAGTACCATAGACGAAGGCTGTTAGTCGAAGCAGTTGGCCTGTCTGGGCGCGACAGTCACTGCCTGGTCTACTTCACGAAAATTTCGCAACCGGGTTGCCGTATTTCCCTACAAACATCAATGAGTTATGAAAAAGTCAGGATTGATATTCGTGCTGGCGATGATTACCTGCACAACGGGCATGAGTCAGCAGGCGGCCCTAAGCGAAGCATATTGGGTGGTGGAAACGCACAGCCGCGATACGGTGTATTCTGTGGTGAGATTTTACGATGGCAGCAACAGCCTGCTACACGCGGTGAGAATTGAAAACATCGCGATCGATATACAACAAAAGAAACACCGAAAAAAGCTTGATCAGTTATTGGGTGAATTAAGGAAGCGAAGGGCGCAAGGGCTTAACCGCAGAGTCGCAATGTTGCAAAGTTCCGCAAAGTTTTTTTAAACATTATTTCATTGCCATAGTGATCACCTGGCTACTAACGTTACTATGCATACCTACAATAATTCCTTTGCGGAACTTTGCAACATTGCGGCTCTGCGGTTAAGTCTCCGCCCCTTCGCTTCCTTCACATCGAACTAGGACGCTGCAATCTTCATAACCGCATCCACGAACCGATCGAGGTCGCGCGTTGTCGTATAGACGTGGGGTGTTACGCGCACGCCGCTGATGTTTTCCCATTTAATGGCAACCGTGTGAATCTGATGTTCGGCCATAAGCTTACTCGCAACCGTTTCAGGTTCCATTCCATCAATAGAAAAATTTCCCAAGGCGCAAGAGAACTCAGGCTTGAGGCTGATATTCAACTTCACGCGCGGGTTGTGCATCACTTTCTCGCACCAGTAGTTCTTAAGATAATGCAGGCGTTCGGCCTTTCGTTTGCTTCCGATGGCGAGGTGGAAATCGATCGCCTGACCTATGGCTTGTTCGGGTGCGAAGGAGCGCGTGCCGAGTGTCTCGAACTTGCGGATGTCGTTGCTTTGAGGTTTGTCGTTTGGAAACAAAGGCCAAAGGCCGGCAATATTTTCCTTCCTGACGTATAGCATCCCCGTGCCGAATGGTGCACACAGCCATTTGTGCAGACTGGTGCCGAAGTAGTCGGGGTTAAAGTCACTGACTTTAAAGTCCATGTGGGCAAAAGTGTGCGAGCCATCCACGATTGATACGAGGTTGCGCTTTCTGGCCTCCTCACACAAACGTTTTACGGGCATGATTTGTCCCGTCCAGTTAATCATGTGAGTGATGTGCCAGATCTTGGTCTTTGGTGTAGTGGCACCAATAAATGCTTTAACGAACTCCTCTTCGCTCTCGATAGGAAGCTTCAGGTTGATCCAGTTGATCTTAATTCCATCACGCATTTCCTTTTGTTTCCACGCGTGAATCATGTTGGGATAGTCCTGTTTGGTCATCACGATCTCGTCACCCTTTTGCAGCGTAAGACCCCACGTGACGGTGGCCAGCGCTTCCGTTGTATTACGATTGATGGCAACCTCATCGGCAGAAGTTCCCGCGAGGTCAGCAAGCTTGCGTCGCAGGGGTTCCCTTCCTTTGTCAAGGATCTGCCACATATAGTAAGTGGGCGCCTCATTGCTCAAGTGGTAATAGCGGTCAACGGCATCTTGTACGACCTTGGGTTGTGGGCTCACGCCGCCGTTGTTGAGATTAAGCAACGTCGGGGATACCGTATACGCTTGCGCTAGTCGGTTCCAGAGTTCCTCGTCGCTTGCTGCGTCGAACGGTGACAGCTTATTCAGGCCGAGCAGAGCGTCACTAACGTCATCTGCGGCACGGGCAATTGACGATACCGACAAGGCTCCGGCAATGCCGATGGATTTATGGAAAAACGAACGACGGGTGGACATAGGCCTAGGTGTGAATGAAGGAAGATAGAAAAATGAATTACAATTGACAAGGACAATTGGCGCCTGGGCTACCGCACGGGTTTGCCTTACGCTTTTTTCTATTCAAGCTGGAAATAATAAACGTCACGATAGGGCTGGCAAAAATTATCAATTCTCCTCCATCATGTCCTTCAGCTCGATTTCCAATGCTTTCGTGCTGATGAAAATCTCATTGAGTGAGAGGGCCAGGGAAATCAGGAGTGACAACATGCTTAGTCCGAAGAGGGCCAATGCTCCGCTGTCTTTGTTGAAGTAGAAGAACATCATGCTGAGTACGCAAAAGAAGAAGCTGATGATACCCATGGCCTGCATCTGTTTCACCAGCACCAATCGGCGCTTCAGGTTCGCGATTTGGGCCTTGATGATCTCACGTTCTTCGTGTATTTGTTTGTACTTACCGTGCAGGTTGCGAATGAGTGTGGCGAGTGCCAGAAACCGATTGGTGTACGCCAGCATCATCAGCGTTATGGCCGGGAACAGCAGGGCGGGTGTATTGATGGATATTTGTTGCATGCTTGAATTCCTGATTCAATTTACTGAAGGCGTTGCAATTTCCTCAGGGACTTGGCCAAACCGCCGATGACGCCTACGGAGATGAGGGTCATACAGCCACCGAATATCACCGAACGGACCACGCCAAGCAAGCGGGCAGCGACACCCGATTCAAACATGCCAATTTCGTTTGAAGAACCGATGAAGATGTGGTTTACCGCTGACACGCGACCTTTCATGTTTTCGGGCGTCAGTGTTTGAAGCAATGTGCCGCGGATGATCACGCTCACACAATCGAACATACCGCTGATCATGAGCAATGACAGGGATAGCAGGAGATTTTCAGATAAGGCGAACAAGATCATGCAAACGCCAAAGCCGGCGACGCAATACAGAAGTATCGTGCCCATATTCCTGCGGATTGGATAGTGGGTGATGTAGAAGGCCATCATCAATGCCCCCACTGAGGGCGCCGCACGAAGTAACCCCAGGGCTATTGGTCCGGCGTGCAGGATATCTTTGGCAAAAATTGGAAGCAGGGCTACAGCTCCGCCGAAAAGGACGGCGAACAGGTCGAGCGAAATGGCACCCAGAATAATCTGGTTGCTGAATACGAAGCGAAGTCCAGCCTTGATTTTTTCCAGCATGCCCTGCTCTTCACTTTCCGGAGGCAGGGGTTTATTGGTTACCGCGAGCGCCAGTAACAAGCCCAGAATCATGAGCGCCACATCTGCGGCATACGATGCGCGCACACCGTATATACTATACAGGAGCCCTCCCACCGCCGGTCCACCGATGGCCGCCGTTTCCCATAAAGTGCTGTTCCAGGTGATGGCGTTGCTATACAGTTCCCGTGGAATGAGCTGAGGCATGTAGGCGAATAGCGCAGGCGTTAAGAACCCGCGTGCGATTCCGCTCAGAAAAATCACCGAGTATATCGAAAGCACGCCGTACTGAAGAATGGCGCTGCCCACATCAAGCGTAAAGGAAAGCAGGGCCAGTGAACACAACAACAACGTAGAAACGCAGATCAGAATGATCTTTTTGCGTTGCACGATATCGGCTATGTGGCCCGCATAGAGTGAAACGCCAATAGAGGGGATGGCTTCTGCCAAGCCAATAAATCCCAGCGAAAGTGGATCATGCGTGAGGTCGTACACCTGCCACGCTACAACGACGCCCTGAATCTGTATGGCGAGCGTGATGCAAAATCTGGCGGAAACAAATAAGCGAAAGTCGGGAAGTCTCAGTGCGGCATAAGGCCCGGTTGGTATACTCATTCTTCTGTACGTGGCGATGAATTTATTGACAGTTGATAACAGGCGAGCGAAAAGCCTGCATTTGCCAACAAGGGGCCGCTATTGTTAATTTTCATCGTTAATTATTTTCTCAATTGCACTAACCGCCATTTTCCGGCGAAGTTCCCGCTCGCCTTTAATTTCTACAAATGGGACGGGCTGATTTTGCATTTCCCGAAGGTAGATGTCGTATAGCTCCTGTCGTTTGGTGGGATGCTCGCGTTGTGGATCGTCTTGCCAGGGAATGTCGATATACGTAAGCAGATAGAGGTCGTACTTGCGCGTCGTTATGTAATTGAGAATTTCCTCCTCGACCGAACTGAACTTGAATTGGCTCCAGATTTTGATCACGTACAGGTTAGTGTCGCAAATCAGGACCTTGTTGGCGCCTCGCATGAACTCATCTTCGATGCGCAGCTGCCCATGAGCAATCATTAGCAGGTCACTCTGCACATATGGCCTGACCAGTTTGTCCATGTATCCACGGGCGTATTCGGGAGCCCATTCCGTCTTGAAATGGGTGGCCAGAAAGGCCGACAAATCTGATTTTCCGGTGCACTCCGGACCAATTACCGCGACTTTTTTGACGCTTGGCGGGCTAAAAGAATTCACAGGTCGAAAATCGGTTATATTTCCTGAAAATTCGAGCGATACTTGACATTCCTAAGTTGCTGAAACTGTGAATCGTCGAGCCCTTTTAAAGAACCTCGGATTTGGCCTGTCTGCCAGTCTGGTACTGCCACCGCTTCTTAGCGCGTGTCAGAATGAAGACCCTGCACCCAAAACTGCCTATGATGGCACGGTAGCGATCGTGGGCGCAGGTGCTGCGGGATTGTATGCCGCCGACATCCTGAAGGCCAAGGGCATCAAGGTAGTCATTTTCGAGGCTTCTGATCGCGTCGGTGGACGAGTGCGCTCGCTCAAGTCGTCGGACAGACCTTCACAATCCCTGATCTTCACATCGCAGACGCAGTTGGGCAACGACTTTCCCATTGAGCTCGGCGCTGGTTTCGTAAAGGGAGCCGATTCTGCCTGGGGCAAATTCGTTCAGCAGCTGAAGCTGAGCACGCTCAATATTACAACTTCCGCAACCGACGATTACATACTGGATGGCAGCTTCATCGCGGGTGCCGACATCGCCACGGACAGCGATTTCATCGCAGCGAAGAATTTTTACGATGGCCTCGCGTCCCAATCGGGCACCGGAACTGTGCAGGATGCCATTGAAAATGCGGGTATCAGCAGCCGTATGTATGCGATACTCAACGCGTGGATCGGTAACGGATATGCCACCTCAAATGACCGTATCGGCATGAAACAACTGGCCGAATCGCTGTCGATGCAGGCCCGTACAAAGGAATTGATTACGCTCACGGACAACCCCATGCAAGATGCGCTCTTGTCACGGTTCAGTAAGGTCGTGGAAGATGTTCGCATGAATCATCAGGTGAAGAGCATCGACTACAGTGGTGTGACGGTGGCCCTGGAAGGTGTTAATTCCGTTACGGGAGAAACCTTCTCGATGGATGCAGAAAAAGCGATAGTTACCGTGCCGATTTCAATCCTGAAGGCGGGTGATATTGCCTTCAAACCTGCGTTATCGGCCGGTAAGAATACCGCCCTTTCCACGATGGAGATGGATGCCAGCATTCGCGTACTGCTGGATTTCAAGGCAAATTTCTGGGGAGAGTCGTCTGGATTCCTCTACGGTTCGCCAGAGGCTCCTGAGTACTTTAACGCCGGCGTGGGACGCAGCGACGTGAGCCGTACACTAGCCGTCACGTTGAGCGGTGCCAAAGCCTCAGCCTATTCAGCGCTGGGGAGGAATATGGTACCCTTGCTCGTCAATGAACTCGATTCGATATTTGCCGGTAAGGCAACCAATCACATTCGCTATGACCCTGCCGATAACATGGTAGCCGTTATCCAGGATTGGACCCTGGACCCCTTCATAAAGGGAGGCGGAAGCTATTCGAAACCCGGAGGCACCAACCAACATCGAAAGGATCTCGCGGCATCGCTGGCCAGCAAACTATTCTTTGCAGGTGAAGCGACCGACTACACCGGAGAGTTTGGTACGATCAACGGGGCATTGTTGTCTGCGCAACGCGCGGCTGCCGAAGTATCGGAAGTTATCGGCGTATAGTATTCGCGGAAATTCACGTTCGGATACTTCTAATCATTTCCTTCGTCGCTTACCATATTCCCGTCTCGCGAATCAGGATAAAGCACCCCATTAGGAGGGTAAACCAACCGAATGTCTTTCGCAGCGCAATGCCGTCGAACCGCTTATTGAGTTGTCCTCCTACGAGTATACCGACAATCGCTAATGCGGTGATGGGCAGAAGCAAGTCCCAGTCCATGCGCATGTTGAAGAGATCGCCTATGAATCCCGAATAGGAATTTGCGGCGATGATAAATAACGAAGTGCCTACAGCCACCTTGAATCGCAATCCTGTGAGGAACACCAGGGTTGGAATAATCAAAAATCCGCCGCCTGCGCCTACCAGTCCCGTTAGCGTGCCAATGGATAAGCCCTGCAAGATCAGCCATCCGGTGCGCACCCGGTCATCGTCGGGTTCCGCCTTGCGACCGCGTATCATCGTAATGGAGGCCAGTATCATAAGCACGGCAAACAGGCCCAGGAGCAGCGAACGCCTGGTTATTTCAACGTGTTCGGATTGAAACAGAATTTCAGGTATCCGGTGAACGACAAATTTTCGCGTGAGGAACGTTCCCACAACTGAGGGAATGCCAAACAGGGCCGCAGTACGCATGCTCACGAGTTGCTCCCGGTATTTGGGTATGGCGCCAAAAAGACTGGTTGTTCCTACGATGAACAAGCTGTATGCGGCAGCCTCAACCGCGCCGACGTGGAAAAGATAAACCAGGATGGGTATTGACAAAATGGAGCCGCCACCGCCCAGTAGCCCGAGGATCAGGCCGATGCAGATCGAAGCGATGTATCCCAGTATCTCCACGTTAGGTTAATTCATGACCCGCACGGTTCATAAAAATCAATGCCAGCTAGTAACCACGGCTTATTACTCTATCCAATCGGTAGAATTACTTCGTTTGATTTACGCGGGATGCGCGAAATTACTCAAGCGCGCGGTACGAATAACAATCAAAGCCGATCGTATTCTACGATAAACACGTCCGGGAATTTTTCGCGAATTTCTTCACGAAACTGTTCAGCCTTTGCGCGTGTGGAGAAGTGGCCCAGGATGAGACCATAATATTTGACGCCGTTGATCACTTTGACCTGAACGGTGACTTCTTTCTTGTAAGAGTTCTTGAGGTTGTCAGACAATCGCATGAGGTTAACCAGTTCCTCATATGTGCCCACCTGCACGCCAAATCCCTTCGGTTTCGAACGCGAGATCTCGAATTCGTAGAACTCTTTCTCATCCACCGTGACCTGATCTATCGTTCGGCCCATTTCACTTACTTTGCCATCGCCCGGGTCGGTTACTTCAAGTTTCACGTCCGCAAGTCCATAATTTTCGAATCCCAGCTCTTCAGCAGCACCGCGTGACAAGTCAATTATCCGGCCTTCTACGTAGGGGCCGCGGTCATTGATCACCACTTCCACGGTTTTGTTGTTTGCCAGGTTCGTTACCCGCACTTTCGTCCCGAATGGCAGTGTTTTGTGTGCTGCGGTGAGCCGGTTGTGCCGGTATTTCTCGCCGCTCGCGGTAATAGTTCCTTCAAATTTGTCGGCGTAGAAGGAAGCTTTGCCTGTTTGTACTTGTGCGTAGGAAACTGTGCCGAGCAGAATGGCAACGATTGCCAGGCATAATTTGATGGAATTCATGAAGTAGTTGGTGTCGATAAGGGTGTTCAAAAAATAATAGCTTCAAAAATAATGTGATGCGTGCAATTAAAGTATAATTTTGCCCGGCAAATAATAGATCCAAAATTATTTGCCATGCCACTCGACACTTCCAAATTTCTATACGAGGCGCTCACCTATGATGATGTGCTCCTCGTTCCTGCCTACTCAGAGGTACTTCCACGCGAAACTGACACTTCCACGAACCTGACTACCAACATCAGGCTGAATATTCCATTAGTGTCCGCTGCGATGGACACGGTAACGGAGGCCGAGTTGGCCATCGGCATTGCTATGGAGGGAGGTATCGGATTCATCCACAAGAACATGAAGATCGGACTGCAGGCTGAGCAAGTGCGCAAAGTGAAACGCAGTCAAAGTGGTCTCATCCTCGATCCCATTACCCTGAACGTCAATGCCACGGTTCAGGAGGCCGAGAATATCATGCGCGAGTTCAAGATCGGCGGCATTCCCATTATTGATGATGGAAATAACCTCGCCGGTATCATCACGAATCGCGACTTGCGTTTTCAGAAAGACATGAATGTGCCGGTTTCGCGGATCATGACCCATGAGAATCTCATCACCGCTCCCGAAGGTATCACGCTTGAGCAGGCCGAAGGCACGCTGAAGAAGTATAAAATCGAAAAGCTGCCGATCGTAAACAAGAAGGGCAAACTCATCGGGCTGATCACTTTCAAGGACATCCAGAAGAAAAAGGCGAAGCCGACGGCCTGCCAGGACTCGTACGGTAGGCTGAGGGTTGGCGCAGCGGTGGGTGTTACGCCGGATATCATCGACCGTATCGATGCGTTGAAAAATGCAGGGGTTGATGTGATCAGCATTGATACAGCGCATGGTCATTCGAAAGGGGTGATGGATGCAGCGAAGCGGGTGAAGAAGAAGTATCCAGAATTAGACCTCGTCGTAGGCAACGTCGCGACGGGCGAGGCGGCCAAAGCGCTGGCTTCCGTCGGCGCCGATGCCGTGAAGGTCGGCGTTGGACCGGGAAGCATTTGTACGACGCGCATTGTTGCGGGCGTTGGTCTTCCTCAGTTATCGGCCGTATACGAAGCATCGAAAGCATTGAAGGGATCAGGCGTTTGCGTGATCGCCGATGGTGGTATTCGTTTCTCGGGTGATGTGGTGAAAGCTATTGCGGCGGGTGCCGATACCGTTATGATCGGTTCATTGCTGGCTGGCACGGAAGAGGCACCTGGCGAGATGATCATCTATGAAGGTCGGAAGTTCAAATCGTACCGCGGAATGGGTTCACTCGAAGCTATGGAAGATGGCTCGAAGGACCGTTATTTCCAGGATGTAGAAGACGATGTGAAGAAGCTGGTGCCCGAAGGTATTTCGGGACGTGTCCCTTTTAAAGGGGCGGTGTCGGAAGTGTTGTATCAGCTTACCGGTGGACTTAAAGCGGGCATGGGTTATTGTGGTGCTAAGAACATTGAGAAACTAAAAACGGCCAAGTTTGTAAAGATTACATCGGCCGGTTGGCAAGAGTCTCATCCCCATGATGTAACTATTACACGAGAGGCACCCAACTATAGCCGGAAGTAAAGCTATATAAGCGGTTATTATCAATTAGTAGCGCGTGCGAAATTGATCGTGCATGTTGCGTGTACTTTATCTATCAGAAATAGATAATTGGTTTCGTGCATTTTTCCTTATTTCGCTGCCGACTACAGGATAGCTAATTGACAGTAATGATTTCGGGACGATTTGTGAGATTGATTTTTTTCAGTTTTTCTTTTTTATCATCGGTCTTTTCATTCACGGGCTTTTACGCTTACGCCCAGGTAACTGGTGACTACAGATCTGACATTTCTGTTTTAGCTACGGATTGGAGCGACCGTAACAACTGGCAGATCTTTAAAGGCAGCTGGCAATCGCCAAATGCCACAGATGGGTATCCAGGTCAATTCCGGTCACCGGGTACGGTCACTATTCGCGAACACATCTTTATTTTCTTTCCCCTCGCAGTCGTTGCCGATATAACGCCACCGTTTGCCATTAACAATTTGGTTGTTAACGATGGTGGCGAATTGAACACGACCGGAGATCCGAGTCTGACCATAGCGCAAACGCTGACGGTAAGTAATGGAGGATCGATGTCGTTCGGTGGCGGGGGCGACTTGAGCGTCGCAGGAGCAACCAATATAGCCGGGGCATTCACAGACAGTAACGGTGTTGGATCAACGTCTCTTCGCGGGCCGGTGTCAGTTACCGGATCCTTTACGGCAACCGCTATAACGACGGCCAGCAGGATGGTGTTTCAACAGGGCATCGTCCAAAACGGAACTTTTAATGGAGGAGCAGCAACATTTGATACAAATAATCAAAGCATAAGCGGCAACAACGCAGTCTCATTTAGCGGCGATGTGAACATAACCGACGTTACCCTTACGATGTCGAATGGAAATACATTGTTTGTCGGGGCGGCTACTACCCTGACGACCAGCGGGGGCTTCACCAGAAGCAACGGCAACGCCAATTCAACATTTGCTGGAAATGTTAATATTGGGCCGGGCACTACATTCAACACGACATCGGTAGTCAACAACGCGAACTTGCTGACCTTTCGTGGGGGGATTACCAATAATGGTACATTCAATGGAGGTTCGGCTACGTTTGGTACGAATAACCAGTCGCTGACCGGAGCCAATGATATAACCTTCAGCAATTCCGTTGTCGTCACGGGAATCATCGTAACCAATTCAAATAGTGGACAAGTGAGCATCAACGGTGTAAATACTCCGGTGCTGAGCGGCACAGGCAATTGGGCGCAGAACGTTAACAGTACGCTCAATTTTAATGGACAGACGATCACCCTGGCATCCTTGAATGCATCGGCTACAGGCAATACCGTGAATTACAAACGGAGTTCCGCCCAGACTATTTTTACGCCAACGTCGTCTTACTATCATTTGACACTTAGCGGTGGCGGTATAAAACGAAGTAGCAACAACCTCGATATTAACGGAGATCTTTTGATCTCCGGAACCGCATCGTTGGATGTTGCCACGGGAAACGACGACGTAACCATCGCTGGCAACTGGACAGTAACGAATTCAACGGGCGATCCCTTCGTACAGGGTAACAGGACGGTGACTTTTGATGGAAGTAGTCAGCAAACACTCACGACAGCACTTGCCGCTGGTGAAACCTTTTACAGACTTGCTACCAACAATACCAGCGCAACAATTCCGCAAGTCACCTTTTCAAGTGTGGTTGCCGTTACCAATCGCTATGACCTCAACAGGGGCGTAGTTGACCTCACTAACAAGACATTCACGCTGGGACAATCGGGAGCCGTATCAACACTTGCCAGAGGCGGCGCGACGTCAGGATGGATGTACAACGGGACGTTTAAGCGATTTTGGCGCAGCGGTATCGCCATTACGAATAGCGACTATGGTTTGTTTCCATTGGGTCATTCGGACGCCGGTTCATATCGTCCCATTACAATCGCCTCGACTGGAGGAAATACCACTGCCACGGGTTCGTTTTCGGCCACACATGTGCACGCAGACGATGTAACTGACCTGTCGCCAACTTATCCTGATGGTGGCGCAACCATTACACGCAAGCACGAAGCGCAGTTTCTAACTTCGTACAGTGGGATAACCACTGCAGGCGGAGTGAGGTTCACCATTACGGCCACCATGACGGGTCTCTTGAGTACTGGCACGGCGGCTGACATCAGGCTGGCAATCAGTAACGGAGCCACAACGGTAACTAACGCCGGAAGTCACGTGGCGTCGTCGGGTTCAGCCGCCAATCCAACCGCAAGCAGAGGTGGTCTCCTGCTGTCCGATCTAAATAATAAAGACTGGAGAATCACGACGGCAAATATTCCGGTCACGCCCCTCCCGGTTGAGCTCGTGTCATTTGCCGCCCTGCTTGTCAACGATGTTGTCAATCTCAACTGGCGCACAGCCTCCGAGCTAAACAATCAATTCTTCACGCTTGAGCGTGCTTCCGACCTCGAACACTTCGAATCCTTTTTCGAGATCGACGGCGCGGGCACGACGAACCAACCCCGTGACTATGCGCACATCGACACGACGCCGCTATACGGCCGTAGCTATTACCGCCTAATGCAAACCGACTTCGACGGGCAACACACGTATTCAAAAGTAGTGACTGTCGATTACGCAGGCCCGCGCCTCGCATCACTCAACGTATACCCGAATCCATCCGATGGGTCAACCATCAACCTGATGGTAAACGGCCTTCAGGGACAGACGGCAATCCCGGTTCAGGTCCTCGATTCGCGAGGAGTCGTAGTGTACGAAAGAACATTCCAGATCGGATCCCCCGGCGCCTTCCAACGCCAGATTAAGTTTCCCGCATCCCTCAAGCCAGGACTCTATTTTTTCCGCGCCGGCCAAACCCTCAATCTCATCCAAAAACTGATCGTAAAATAATCGGTGAATGTTGTACTGACAGCATTTTCGCTTCTCTCCCCAAAAGACAAGGGTGCTCCCGCACCCTTGCAGGCTATCACTCCGACCGCAGTGTCTTCACAGGATTAAGTGCTGCAGCCTTGATAATTGTCGAACTGGTAGTGGCGATACCTATAACGAAGATGGTCAAAGCGCATAGCGCGACGGGAAAAATCCCAACGCTGATTCTATACGCATAGATCTCGCCCAAAAGCCATTCCATGCTGAAGTATCCGGCGGCTGATCCGATAACGGCTGAGGCAAGCAGTACGATCGTGAACTCGCGATTCAGTAGGCGGACTATGCTGTTGACGGAGGCACCCAAAGTCTTCCGCACACCAATCTCTTTCGTGCGCTTCGCTACATTCAGCGAGGCGAGGGCAAAGATGCCGGAAGCAGATAACAGGCCACCCAGTACAGTGATGAACAAAAATACCTTTTGCAAATTCTTATTGGTTTGTCGCGAGTTACCAAGTACCATCTCGGTCTGGTAATTACTTTCGAAAGGCTCCGTCGGAAAAATTTCCTTCCATTTTTTCTCCAGATAGTCGCGCGTTTCGGCCAGGTCAGTGATTTCAGCCTTCACCACCATAGTTGTGTACTGGTTCTTACCGGCAGGATAAAATACAAAGGGCTCTGGCTCGTTCGAGCGCGATATGTTGTCGATGTGGTTTTCGGCGACACCAAGGATAATCCGTTTTTCATTGTGGAGGTAGAGTACTTTTTCGAGCGGGTCTGTCATCCCCAGTTTTTTCAAAAAAGCCTTGTTGACGATAACACCCTCTTTCTGATCGGATTCATTTTCGAGGTTGAAGTAACGCCCCTCGCTGAGCTTTACACCCATGGTTTCAAAATAATTCTTACCGATGCCAAGGGCCTGTATATCATAGGTAAAAGTGTCGACGCGAACCGGAGTCGGATAACTGTTGCCCAATGTGCCGTCACAAATCCCGACACTGATAATTTTCGGATTTGAAGCGACAGCATTTTTCATGGCTTCGTATTCTCGTTCCCCGCTTGTCGTCACCGTAATGATTTGATCGCGGTCATATCCAAACTCGATTTTTTCCTGGAATGCCGCGTTACGGACAAATGTCACCCCGCCTACGAGCACAATAACTGATAACGCAAATTGAAAAGCCACGAGGGTATAACTGAGCATACTGGTTCCGTTGATTTTTACGGAGCCCTTGAGAAGTGCGGTAGGTTTGTATTTGCTGCTCGACAGTGCCGGGTAAATGCCTGCCAACAGGGCCGCGAGAATTATCAGTAGCAACAGGGCAATAACCAGGTTGAGGCCGTTCAAATCCTGCATGCCGTATGAGGCTATCCACATCGAAGCGAAAGCAGGAACGATTAACTGCGAGAGGGCAAGTCCGACTAACAGTGAAATACAAATCATGATTGTCGTTTCGAGCAGGAACTGCAGAATAATCTGGCGCCGCCCGGCACCGATAGCTTTCCGAATACCGACTTCCTTCAACCGCTTCGTTGTCATCGCGATTGAAGTATTGGTGAGGTTAAAGCAGGCGATAAGCAGAATAAGCAAGGCAAGCCCACCGAACACGAGCATTGGGGCGGCGCTCACGCGTGTCTGTACCCATCCGTAGCGCAGGTCGCCGTTGTCATACGTGTGTGGCTCTAAGAAAGGTGCGAGCACATAGGCATCAACCACCATGTCAGTCCGTGCCTTGTTGCGCGTAGGAATGTAGCGCTTCAAAGCATTTCCAACGGCCGTAGCATTTTCTGCTGATGCGAGCTTAAAGAACGTCGCGGGATTTCGCCAGTCACTCCAGTCGTCATTGCTGATTTTGTTCATGGCCATGAAATTCTCAAAGCGCATGAGCGCGTCAAACGAAATCGTGCTGTTGGATGGAATCTTTTTTGTGACACCGCCTACAAATACCTTGAATTCAGATTCATTAATACCTTTCAGGATCATCATCTTCCCAATCGGATCTTCATCACCGAAATATTTTGTGGCCAGTTTCTCCGAGAGAAAAATGGTGTTCCTGTCTTTGAACGATTTATGACTTCCGGTCACTAAGGGAAAGTCGAACAGATCGAATAGCGCGCTATCGGCGAAGCAAATGCCTTGATTAAAAGCTTTGTCTTCGTAGCGCAAAGCGCCGCCACCGTATAACACCCGCACATAGTTCTCGATTCCGGCTATGTCTTCGGCCGCAGTGGGCGCCAGAATGGTTGGCGCCTGGAAGTCCCGCATAGGATTTCCGGCAAGGTCCTTTGAAAGCGTGTGTACGGCGAAAACGTTCGCCACCCGCTTGCTGTCCTGGGAGTTGTCAAACTCGATGTTGAACGCTATGAAAAGGTATGCCGAAATGCAACACGCCAGTGAAATGCCTAATCCAAGCGCATTGATTATGACATAGCTCTTGTTTTTCAGCAGGTTCCGGAACGACACAAGCAGATAATTCTTGAACATGGTAATAAGATTAAGCGTATGGGTGACAAGACTAAAATATAGCCAAATTCGTATAATTTTAATAATCAGGTAGTTACGAATGACTCAAACAAAATATGCTGTTCGGCCCCGTGATTGGCGTGCGATATCGAACAATATATTCCTCTGTGTGTCTCTCTCGTGGCCTACAAAAACGAGGAGGTCGAGTTGAATTGGCGGCCTTATTTTACGTTAGATCCCCACGCAATTGTTGAACAGAAGATCCCGCCCGACGAGCACAATCGTCCCGCTCGCACACCTGAGTAAAATCCAGCCGCCAATTCAACCCGACCTCCTCGCACCCCTCCGAATGCACCCCGCATTCTTTCTGACTTTATTCCTATTATTGTACGCCAATTTCAGGAATTGGCCATTTCCATTAATAACTCGGCAATTAGTGCGCACAAAAGCGATAACCAGACTGCTTTTTACCGTGGGGGTCATCACCTGGCTGGCCCTGCTGTTCATGGATCTGTCTGTCCAGATCAGTCTGGCTAACAACCTTCCCCCCGAGGTGCCGGCGTGGCTGTCTGGCATCATGCTCAACCTGTTCATTGCCTCACTGTTCTACTACTATCGGCTTAAGATCGAACGCGACGAGGTACTTAACTTTGTTGACCTGCTCTGGCGCGTATTCGCCACGGGGCTCATTGCAACTGTAATTTCCCTGGCATTGAGGCTCGTGGAGTACCTGCTCAACGACACAAAACTCACCACGCACATCGTGTTCAAGGACCTGATCTACCTGATCAACCTGGGACTCATGATCAGCTTCCTGACGATGGCTTTTGCGGCCTGGAAGCGCCTGATCCTGTATCAAAAGTCGAAGTGGCTGCTCAGGCTCTGGACCATTTTTGAGGTCAGCCTGCTCGTGGCTCTCGTGTATAACAGCCTCCGGATCGAGCAGGTAGAATGGCTGTATTACGTGATCTTCGGTACGCTCGTAGCCTTGTCGCTGGTGCTGTCGGGTAACATGAAATGGGTTGCCTTTCTGAATTTCCGACAGAAGTGGACCAGTCTCCTGCTATTGCTTCTCACCGTATTCTATCTGATGTATATCTTCTATACCAACAGCTCGTTGGCTGAGAGCATCGAAAGTATGACGGCCTATTTCACCAACTACCGGAATCACGTCTTCATCATATCCCTGATCGTATTCGTGACCATCTACGCCATCTTTTCCTTTCTGGTAATTCTGTTTAACCTCCCTACGACGTCGGTATTTGAACAAAAGCTCGAGGAGGTGGTGAACTTTCAGCGTATCAGCCAGTCGATACAAACCGAACAGAGCGAAGAAAGTGTCTACAACATCTTGCTGGAAACCTCCGTCAGTTCCGTGTTTGCCGATGCCGCCTGGCTGGAGATCCATAGCGACAAGCAGCGCAGGATTTTCACCTACAAGATCACCGATAAAGAATCGAACGATATTATCAACCACCTGAACAGCCACAATATCAAGGGTGTGTTCGATCAGGGCAGCGAGAAGACCAAGAATCTGTCGAAGCACCTGGCGTCGCTGCGTGGCTCGCGCTTTCGTTCCATCCTGGCGTTTCCCATCCACGTGAAGGGAGAAAACATTGGCACGCTCGCACTGCTGAAAGAGTTACCCGAAGGCTTCAACAGAGAGATGACCAAGATTGTGTCGACTTTCTCCAATCAGGCAGGTATATCCATCGAAAATTTTCGTCTGATGGAAGAGGCCTTGCAAAACGAACGTTACAAGGAGGAACTGAAGATCGCGAAGACGGTGCAAAAGAGCTTGTTGCCTGCGGTACTCGAACAGGACAAAGACTTCGAAATCGCGGCATTTTCAGAATCGGCCGACGAAGTGGGTGGCGATTATTACGATACGCTTCGCATAAACGAAGAGCTCGTGTCAATCATCATCGCCGACGTTTCCGGTAAGGGGACTACGGCCGCCTTCCATATGTCGCAGATGAAGGGGATTTTTCACAGCCTCGGGCAGAAGGACATCGAACCTGACGACTTCATGAAGCAGGCGAACCAGGCGCTCGTGTATTGTCTTGAGCGGGGGTCATTCATTTCGGCGACGTATTTTATCATCAACACCCGCACAAAGAAGATCCGCTATGCCCGCGCCGGGCACTGCCCCGTGTTGTATTACTGCGCGGCGAAGAGATCGTTCGAGTATTTCAAGGACAAGGGTGTCGCGCTGGGCATGGTGCGCAATAAGAGCTACTCCAATTTCATTCAGGCTTACGAATTCGAGTATTGTCCCGGTGACCTGATGGTACTTTATACGGACGGCGTTACCGAAGCCAAGGATGGCAAGGGGGAGGAGTTTGGCTACGACCGGCTTAAGGACGCTGTGAGCGAGGCATGCGGGCAGGAGGCGAAAAAAATTCAGGACCACCTGATAGCCAAGCTGTACGAGTTTTCGGGCACCAGCAATATAGATGACGACTATACGACTATGATTGTAAAATTTCATTCTGGCGAAAGGGCTGAAAATGAAGTATTTACGAGTTGAAATGTAAAACGAACAATAATAACCAAATAACGTTAATAACCTATGATCCACATCAAGAGACTCCAAGAGGATGGCGCGGACATAATCGTACTCATCGGCGAGATTGACGCCAGCTCATCCATTGAACTTGATTTGGCCATCGCCAAGAGCGTGGGCGAGGGATTCAAAAAAATCCTCGTCGACTGTGGCGCACTGGAGTACATATCGTCAGCTGGCTTAGGCGTGTTCATGTCGTATATAGAGGAGTTTAAAGATCGCGATATCAAGATGGTATTGTTTGGAATGAGTGAGAAGGTGGCCCACACATTTGGTATCCTTGGGTTGAATGAGCTGCTGCAAATTGGAAAGGATAAAGTTCAAGCAAAGCAGATTGTCAATGAACTATAAGGTTAGTGTCGGTTGCAGCATCGAGAATCTGAAGCACGTCAGGGACTTCATCAGAGGCTCTTTGAAGAATCATGGCATTTCGGATCTTGAGGTCAGCGAGATTGTGCTTGCTTTGGACGAGATGTGTTCGAACCTGATGATTCACTCGCACCAATGCAACCCCGACGATTTGTTTGAACTGCACATACACGTTGAAAAAGATAACCCGTTAGTGTTCGAATTAATTGACGACGGAACGGTATTCGATATCAACCAGTTCTCCACTCCGGCGCTCGATAGCATTGTGCATGAGAAACGAAAAGGCGGCCTGGGCATCAGGCTCGTAAAATCGATCATGGACAAGATTGAGTACAAGAAATCCGGCGACAAGACCATTTGCCGGCTGTCGAAGTCCGTTAATTTTGACTAACCGCTTGCCATGATGCTCATCCGACTGGCAGTAGTTTGCTTCTGCGCGATATTTTCTTTGACAACTTTCGCCCAGGCTCCCTCCCCAACACCGAAAAAAACTGAAGTACCGACCATCCTGTTTAAGGCCGGTAGCGCAACGGTTACCACCGACGAGTTCATTTATCTCTACCGAAAGAATCACCAGGACAAACCCGATGAGTTCACACGGGCGAAGATCGACGAGTACCTCAAGCTGTTTGTTGACTTCAAACTAAAAGTTCAGGAAGCGAAGCGTCGCGGGATGGACACCACGGCGGCATTTCTAAAGGAATACAATTCGTATCGGGCAGAGGTGCGAAAACCTTTCCTTCCTGACAATGCCTTAATTGATAGCCTGACGCGCCTCACCTATGCCCGGATGCAGGAGGAGGTACGTGCTTCCCACATCCTGATCGCCCTGAAGCCTGAGGCGACACCTGCCGACACTGCTATGGCGTATAACGAGGCCGTTGAGCTGCGAAAAAAATTGGAGGCGGGTCTGGACTTCGGCGCTGTGGCGGTTCAGTTCTCCAACGACCCGTCGGCCAAAACGAACAAAGGCGATCTGGGATATTTCACGGCGTTGCAGATGGTTTATTCTTTCGAGACGGCTGCGTACGGCCTCAAGGTCGGCGAGGTCAGTGCTCCGGTCAGGACACGTTTCGGATACCACCTCATACGCGTTACTGATCGCCGCCCTGCGAGGGGTGAGGTAGAAGTGTCGCACATCATGGTACGCATCCGGGAGAATCAGGACTCCGAAAAGGCGAAAGACGTCATTTTCTCGGTATACGAGCAATTACAGGCAGGGGTACCGTGGAACGACCTGTGTAAACAGTATTCAGAAGATCCATCAACGAAAGATCAGGGCGGCAGGCTGAAGCCATTTGGCACGGGTGGTATGGCAGGTGTGCCGGAATTTGAGAGCGCCGCGTTTGACCTTTCCAATCCCGGTGACCTATCCGATCCTGTGCGAACCCAATATGGCTGGCATATCATCAGGCTGGAGAGAAAGATACCCCTGGCCTCTTACGATGTGGTGGCGGCCTCCCTTAAAAACCGCGTATCGAAAGATGAGCGCACCAGTATGTCGCGCACTGCCCTTCTGGACAAGTACCGGAAGCGTTTTGATTTCCAGGAGAATGCGGTGGTGAAGGAAAACGTGTTCAAGATGGCAGACTCCACGCTGACGGCAGGCAAGTGGCAGCCCGCAATGGCTACGGGCACGGAAACCCTCTTTACACTCCGGGGTAAGAAGGTGCCTGTGAAGGAATTCATCTCGTACACCATCCGAAATCAGCGCGCCACCCAACATCCGCCGCAACGGTACATCGAACAATTGTACAATAGCTTTGCTGAAGCCACCATACTGGACGCTATCGAAGACGATATTATTGCGCGCAACCCTACGTTCACTTACCTGCTTAAGGAGTATTATGAGGGCATCCTGCTTTTTGAGATCATGGAAAAGGAGGTGTGGACCAAAGCATCAGCCGATTCTGCGGGGCAGCGCAAGTATTACCAGGCCCATACTTCGAATTACAAGGCCCAGGACAGGACGCGCGCTGTTTTATACAGTGCCAGTTCGGATTCTCAATTTCCGGCCCTTCGCGAGCTGATTGCCGCCGGCGACGAGCGTAAGATCCAGGAGTTTGCGATCGCTCAGAAAATACGGATCGAGGGCGGCTATTTTCGACAGGACGAAAAGGAGTTTTTGAGCAAGGTTCCCTGGGCTCCAGGCGTTTATACCGTGGAAAACAAGGGAATGTATTACCTTGCGTGGCTAAAGGAAGTACTGGCTCCGGGGGTGATGTCGTTTGACGAAGCGCGGCCCGCCATAATTTCCGATTTTCAGTCAGCGACGGAGAAAAAATGGCTCGACCAGTTAAGAAAGAAGTACCCCGTAAAGGTTAATGAAAAAGGGAAACAGTACGTTATTACGACCCTGGGATCTAAGGACTCCGCACCGAAATAGGGTTGTGGGGGTCAAATCGGGAGTTTTCCTGGCATTGGTGATACTTGCCGGAGCCTGCGATCTGATCAAGATGAAGGGAGGCGACGGACCTGGCGACGGCGACCGGGAGGCCGTTGCGCGTGCAAACGACACCTACCTCTACCGCGACGAACTGACAGGCATAATTGCACCCGGCACGCCCGCGCAAGACAGCAGCCGGCTCATCGAGGCGTACATCGACAACTGGATCCGGAAGAAATTGCTCATCCAGGAGGCCTCCCGCAAGATGGACATCAACGAGGCCCAGGTAGAACGGAAGATTCTCGATTACCGCTATAGCATCATCGCCTACGAATACGAAGCATTTTACGTGAAACAGAATCTGGACACAGCCATTGCGAAACCCGAAATTGAGAAATACTATAACGACAACGTCGACAACTTTTTGTTGAAACAGAACATCGTACAGGGTACGTTCATTAAGGTGCCCCGAAACGCCCCGCGGACGGACCGGATCAAGGAATTGATGTTCTCCCGCGACGAAAAGGAGGAGACGGAACTTCGGTCGTATTGCCTGAGCTTTTCGGCGGCGTATCACATTTCCAACGACAGTTGGGTGGTTTTTGACGAACTGGTAAGAAATTCGCCGCTTGCGGAAATACCGAACAAAATACAGTTCCTGAAGTCGAATCCGTATTATGAAACCTCCGATGATACGTATCTTTATTTTTTAAAGGTGCGCCAATACCGGATCTCGGATAATGTGTCTCCCCTGGAGTTCGTTACTGATGACATCCGGAACATCATACTGAACAAGCGAAAAGTGGAACTGGCCAAGAAGCTTGAAAACGAAGTTTACAAGCAGGCCTCGGATGAGAAAGAATTTGAAGTGTACAAGTGATATGAAAGTATTGAAATGGATTGTGGCGTGTATCCTGACGGTTGGGACGGTGTGGTTTAACGCTGCCTATGGCCAGGATTCAAAAGATGAGATTAAGCCGATTGCTGAATCGGAGTATAATGGCTTTGTGGTCGATAAGATCATTGCCAAGGTGGATAACTATATTGTGATCCGCTCGGAACTCGAGCGCGCCTATCAGGAGTATTTGACCGCCGGAAATTCACCCTCGCAGCAGGCCCGTTGCCAATACTTCGCTATGCTCGTGCGCAACAAGCTCATGTTGGCCAAGGCGGAGATCGACTCGGTGGTGGTGCTCGATGCCGAAGTGGATTTGAATACGCAGAACCGTATGGATATGATCATGTCACAGTCGGGCCGCACGGAGAACGAGTTGGAGGCGCTCTACGGCAAGACGATGGAACAGATCCGGCTTGAGCTTCGCGACCAGATCCGCGAGCAGATGGTCGTCAGTAAGATGGAAGATGAGATGACGAAGAGTGTCACGGTCACACCTTCCGAAGTGAAGAAATTTTTCGCTAAGATTCCTAACGACAGTTTACCCTTCTTTTCGGCTTCCGCTGAGGTAGCGCAGATCGTGCGCATCGCGAAGATCAGCGCCGAACAGGAGAGCAAGACGAAGGCTGAGCTGGCCGATATCAGGCAGCAGATACTAACAGGCGCCAACTTTGGTGAAATGGCCAAGAAGTATTCCGACGACCCGAGCGTCGTCTCTAACAATGGCGACATGGGCTGGTCCGGCCGCGGCCGGATGGTCCCGGAATATGAAGCCATGGCTTTCAAGATGAAGCCAGGTGAAATATCGATGCCCTTCAAATCGCAGTTTGGTATTCACATCATGCAACTCATTGAACGACGGGGTAACGAGTACAACTCGCGCCACATTCTGATGTCGCCAAAGCCTTCGGACGAAGATCTTAAGGGCGCTACGAAGTACCTCGACAGTCTTCGTACCCTGATTGTGAATGACAGCATCAAGTTTATGTCAGCCGCCAAGGATTTGTCGGACGATGTGCAGACTAAAGGCAACGGCGGATTCTTCAGCGATCGTGACGGCGGCACGCGTCTTACCGTAGATGAACTCGATCCGATCATTTTCTTCAAGCTTGATTCGATGAAGGTCGGCGAGGTTTCGAGACCGATTACTTACCGTACCGACGACGGCAAGGATGCCGTTCGGATTTTATATTACAAGTCGCGGATTGCTCCTCACCAGGCTTCGCTGGAAGAAGACTGGACGAAGATTTATGCGGCGACCTTGAATGAGAAGAAAGACAAAATCCTTCAGAAATGGTTTCAGAAGGCAAGGGGGGACGTGTTCATAAACATTGATCCCGCTTTTAATAATTGCGGACTACTAGACGAGAAATGATGACGAATTTTGCTTCTGACGTAGACGCAGCCAACGCATTGGCTGGAGCATATAAAAAACTTAAAACAGAAATCTCCAAGGTTGTGATAGGGCAGGACGAAGTTGTCCGCCAGGTTTTGACCGCGTTGTTTTGTCAGGGGCACTCACTGCTGGTAGGCGTTCCCGGTCTTGCCAAGACGCTGCTGGTTCAGACCATTGCCAACGCGCTGGATCTTGAGTTCAAGCGCATCCAGTTTACACCCGACCTGATGCCCTCCGATATTGTCGGGGCCGAGACTATGGATCGCGAACGCAACTTCAAGTTTGTGCGCGGCCCCGTTTTCGCCAACGTACTGCTGGCAGATGAGATCAACCGGACGCCGCCGAAGACGCAGGCTGCCCTGCTGGAGTCGATGCAGGAATACGCCGTGACGATCGCGGGTCAGCGCTACGAGTTGCCCAGGCCTTTTTTTGTTCTAGCCACACAGAACCCGATCGAGCAGGAAGGCACTTATCCGTTGCCTGAAGCACAGCTGGACAGGTTTATGTTTAATATCAAGCTGGACTATCCGTCGTTCCACGAAGAGGTGGAGGTAGTGAAGGCCACTACGTCTGATGAGACGCGCAAGACAGAGCGCGTATTGACGGGCGCTGAAATAACTTACTATCAACACCTCGTGCGCCGCGTGCCCGTGGCAGACAACGTCGTTGAATACGCCGTTGGACTGGCGAACAAGACACGCCCTGGCGTGATCAACAGCTCGCAGATTGCCAAGGATTATCTTGAGTGGGGTGCGGGTCCCCGCGCATCGCAGTATCTCGTGATGGGCGCGAAGTGCAATGCGCTTCTCAATGGAAAATACTCTCCTGATATCGAAGATGTGCAAGCGGTTGCCAAGCCGGTGTTGCGTCATCGCATTGTGCGCAATTTCAAAGCGGAAGCGGATGGGATAGGAGTGGATGAGTTGATTGATAAGTTGATTTAAAATTGACAATTAGCAATTGTAGAGGTCCCTGTCGGCCTTTTTCAATATAGATGAACTCGTGCCATCACCAGTTTAATTTTAAATTGACGCGGCTTTTACTTAGTTCAACCGTTGCCAAAAACATCAGCGCTCCTTCATGCAGTATCGCACTACATTGCTAACATTAGTAGGAGTTCTCTGGTCGACCATCGTTCTTTCACAGGGCGAAATTCGGATTGACGTTGTGCCAACGAAGATATCCAGTGATGTAAGAATGATTATACCAAGTGGACAGAATCTTGTGCTTGAGACTTATCACTTTTTTAAGTACAATTATTGGATTGTTGGCGTGGATACATTGAAGGAGCTCGACAATGGTATGCTTCAATCAAAAGGCTTTGTTCTTAATCCGGAGGTATTTAAAATCAAGGTTAGCAAATGCGACACTTTGATCAATAATATTAGAAATGGAGCGCTGGCACACAGTACTTTCTCTGAATTAAGGGCTATGGCTCGAAAGGAGATTGGTTATGATAATAAGGAATTCAATAGCGGTTTTGAAATAGGCCGTCCGTCTTCCAACCAGCAGATCACTCTATGCAATGACTACTTCGCGGTAGTTATCAACAACTGGTTCACTGATCAGGCCGAAGAAATAAAGAAGATAAAGAAAATAAAGACTGATAGACAGGAATGGATAAGATCTAACCCAGACAAAATTAACAGAGACTTTATTCAATTATTCCTTGAAGACTTTGGTTCTTGTGACATCGATCATCAGTCAATTCTTGACTTGATGATCAATAGAACGGATGATATTCTTTTGGTTTGCAAGGACATGGAAGACTTAGAGTTTCATGCCGTAAAGCTTAAACTTTATGATCTATCTGACAAACTGGACATAGATAAAGCAATTGATAAAATTGCCCATTCACCCATTAAGACAACTAGGAAAAATAAATTGGTCAGCGTGTTGAAGAAAAGTCGACACTGATGCAAATGTCCAAGCAACCGGCGGCGGAAGGAAGCAGTTAAAATGCGTCAGCGTGATTGGACGAGTTGACTCAATCAGCCGCTCTTGTCGGCTACTTGCTTTCCAGATAGCAGCATCCCGTACGTACACAGACTAGTCGCGGTAGTTGAGTGCCGGCTTTCTATCCCCCAACACCGCCTCATATTTAAAATCGGTCCCTCTTCTTGTGTTGAGTTCTTTCCAGGCGGCAGTGATGGTGGCGGGTTGTTCAAATAAGTCAATGGCGGTAGCGGCGATCGCCTTGGCTGCGACATTCATTCCTTTGAAACCAATCGTTGTGCCACCCGCGGCGACAGCCTGCCAGCTATGAGCTGCCGTTCCGGGAACCCAGGTAGCAGTAGATAGCCCAACCGTTGGGACAACCCAGCTTACATCGGCTACATCCGTGCTTGCGACACCGTCACGCACCTGAAAGGGCGCCACGGATTGTGTGGTTTCCAGCCGGGGCGGCTTGGTGAAAGTCGTTTGAATTTTTTCAGCAAACGCTTTTTCTTCCGGCGTATAGGTGTAGCCTCCGATCTCGCGCAGGTTCTTATCCATTACCCTGCCCAGTACTTCGTTGGGCTGCATGTTGTATACGCCCGCCATCACCTCAACCTCCACCCGCGTTTCCGTTCCTGTTGCAGCGCCCTGCGCAGCTTTCACCACGCGCTCCCAGGTTGCCTTTACTTCATCGGCATTCGGATGACGTACATAGTAATACGCTTCCGCGAATGCCGGTACCACGTTGGGCGCCTCGCCACCACGTGTGATCACGTAGTGTATGCGCGTTTTTTCTGATACGTGTTCGCGGAGCATGTTGACCATCGCGTCCATCGCCTCAACGGCGTCCAGGGCTGATCGCCCGCGTTCCGGAGAAGCGGCCGCGTGGGCAGCTACGCCATAGAACCTAAATTTTCCGCTCTTATTAGCCAGCGTACTGCCTGTCTCGACGGAATTATCGGCACCCGGGTGCCAATGAAGCACGATGTCCACGTCGCTGAACAATCCTTCGCGAACCATGTACACCTTTCCGGCACCGCCTTCTTCAGCCGGCGTACCATACAGTCGTACGGTTCCTGGTTTCTTATTGGCGATGAGCCAGTTCTTAACTTCAATGGCCGCGGCGGCGGACGCAGTTCCAAACAGGTGATGACCACAGGCGTGTCCCGCAGTCTTGCCGGCAAGGGGCTTTAGTTCGGGTACGGCATCCTGTGATACGCCGGGCAGCGCGTCGTATTCCGCCAGGATTCCGATCACGGGCTTACCCGAGCCATAGGTTGCTATGAAGGCAGTTGGAATACCAGCGACACCTCGTTCTACTTTGAACCCAGCCTTTTCCAACGTCTCGGCTAACAGTGCAGAACTCTTGTTTTCTTTGTATCCGACTTCGGCATATTCCCAGATCTGTTTCGCGATAGTTGAATACGAATCGTATTTGGAGTCGATGGCCTGGATGACTTCTTTCTTCGTCTTCTGTGCGCAGGTCGGATGGGTGAACGTTAACTGCGCAGCGAGGAGCGTGAGTGCATAGAGCGTTGTCCGCATAAGAGAATGGTTTAGGTTACGGCAATGTAGGAAAACGAAGTTGATGGTCAAATGCGATAGGAATTTGGAGATTGATGCAATCGTGGACGATGGTGAAGAACTGGCCGCGCCGACGAGGGTGAAGTTGGATTCGCGGCTGGATTTTACTCAGGTGTGCCGGCTGAACGAATCTGCTCGTCGGGAATATTATATGTTCTAGCTGTGGCGTGCGGATTTAGTGTAAAATAAGGCCGCGAGTCCAACTTCACCCTCGTCGGCGCGCCGCTGCCAACCTCAAAAAAAAGAGAAGGGTAGGAAAGGCAGCCCGCTCAATGTTCATTGCTGGAGTGAACGCACACCTGGAATGAGAATGCTAACAAAGTATCTAGTTTTGGTTCGCGAGCATTTGTTTAAGCAAGAGAGTCGTGGCTGAATCGTTGTAAGGGGTTGCGCCAAGACGAGAAGAGAAGTCGAATGAGCGGCCTTATTTTACGTTAGATTCGCACGCCTTTGCTTGAGACATCAATCTGCCCGACGAGCAGATTAGTTCAGCACCTACACTTGAGTAAAATCCAGCCGCGAATTCGACTTCTCTTCTCGTCGGCGCGCCGCTACACTCCCTGGCGGCCTTACCAGATTTTGACGCGCTCTTCTTTAGGCTTAAACATCTTGTCACCCTCCTTCAGTCCAAAGGCATCGTAGAACGGGTCGAAGTTAGAAAGTGGCGCATTTGCGCGGTACATAGTCGGTGCGTGTGGATCCGTATTCAACTGCGTTCTGAGGGCCTCATCGCGCTGCTTCCCGCGCCAGATCGTGCCCCATGAAAAGAAGAATCGCTGTTCAGGCGTCATACCGTCGATTGATGCCGGCTTCGGATGATCCTTATAGAATCTTTGAAGCCCGTCAAATGCAACGGCAATACCTCCCAGGTCGCCGATATTTTCTCCCAGCGTGAACTGTCCCTGAACGAAGGCTCCAGGCAACGGTTCGAATTTGTTGAATTGCTCGATGTATGCCTTACCCTTTTCCTGGAACTTGGTGAGATCTGATTTCGCCCACCAGTTATTCAAATTACCGGCTGCATCGAACTGACTACCCTGATCGTCAAATCCGTGCGAAATCTCGTGACCAATGACCGCTCCAATGCCACCGTAATTAATCGGTTCATCGGCCCGGTAGTCATAGAACGGTGCTTGAAGAATAGCCGCGGGAAAGACAATCTCATTAAACAGGGGATTGTAGTAAGCATTGACCGTCTGTGGTGTCATATCCCATTCACTCTTATCAACAGATTTCCCGACCTTGGCCAACTCCTCAGCCTTATGAAATCTTGTGGCGGCCAATGCATTTCCATAGTAAGAGGCTTTCTCCGGGAGGTTCTCAACTTCCAGCTTTGCGTAGTTTTTCCACTTATCAGGGTAGCCAATCTTGACAGTAAACGTGTTCAGCTTTGCAAGCGCCTTTTGTTTTGTAGAATCAGACATCCAATCGAGACTCTTGATTCGATCAGCAAATGCAAGCTTGACATTTTCCACCATTTCGATTGCCTTGGCTTTTGCTTCCGGAGGAAAATTCTCATCTACATAGAGTTTACCGATAGCGTCACCAAGCAAATCATCTGTTACACCAAGCACCCGTTTCCATCGCGGACGCATGGTCTGAGTTCCATTCAGATACCGGGAATTAAAGTCGAACGACTCCTGCACGAATGCATTATTCAGAAAACGAGCTCCGCCTCTCAGCACGGCTGCTGTCATATACGTCTTCAGTTCTTCCAGGGAATAGGTCCTGACAATCTTTTCGTATTCTTTCAGGTAAGCAGGTTCAGTAACGATCACTGTGTCAACGTGAACGTTTATGACACTCAAGAATTTCGGCCAGTCAACACTCGGACAAAGGGCCTTCAATTCAGCGAGACTTTTCGGGTGATATAGTTTTTCTGGCTGCCTCGTCTCTTCCTTGGAAAGCATGGTCTTGGCCAGTTGTGTTTCAAGCTTGAGTACCAAATCGGCCTTCGCCTTCGATTTAGCGTCCTCGTCGCCTGATAGTTTGAAGAGGTTTGTTATATAGGTAACATAGCGATCGCGCGTTTCTTTCGACCTGGCATCTGATTTCAAGTAGTAATCCCTCTCCGGGAGACCCAGGCCCCCGGACGAGACATAGAGCGAAACACGATTACTGTTCTTCAGGTCCGTAAATCCTTCGACGTCGAAGAAGGATCCGCCGCCGCTAAGAACATCGTTCGCGAGGTAATCCGGTATTTCCTTCTTGTCGGTAATGTTGGTGACCTTATCAAGGTCAGGTTTCATCGGTGAGATTCCGGCGCGTTCTGCCAATAGCGAGTCCATCCCAACTGAAAAGAAGTCGCTTGCCTTTCGCTGGTCAGAACCCGTGGGATACTTTGCCGAATCGGCGGCCGCCGTTTTCAATACGGTCAGAACGGCATCGTTGCTAGACTCCTGGAGTTCATTGAATGCACCCCACGAACTTTGATCATCGGGTATAGGTGTCTTGTTCAACCACCCGCCGTTGACGTACTTGAAAAAGTCGTCTTGTGGTCTGAGAGCGGAATCAATATTCGTTAGATTGAGTTTGAAATCTTCATTCTTCTCTTCCGAAGGTTTGCCAGAATTGCATGCTGTTAGCAAAGAAATTGACGAGATGACTAGTGCCGGGAGGAAACGGGTCATGGTGATTTGAGTTTGATCGAAGATAAGCATTTTGACAATTCCAGCATTCGATCACAACATTGCGTGACCGCGTCGAGGAGGAAGGCGAAGGAAGAAGCTAAGGTGAGCGGCGCCTTATTTTACGTTAGATCCGTACGATTTAACTACCCAGATACACCCAACCGACGAGCACATCCGTTCACCCTGCACGCCTGAGTAAAATCCAGCCGCGAACCTGCTTCGTCCATCGCCCCTCCTCGACGCACACCTCCACGAAGAATCGACTGCCTCAGTCAAAGTAAGATCTCACTCCAGACCCTTTTCTTTCATTTTATTGAACTCGCGGATTCTACGTGTCATGGCAATGCCGAAACCGATCATCAACACCAATGTGCCAATCCAGACAACATTGATGTAAGGCATCTCAACGGCTTTGATCACCACCCAGTCCTTCTGACGCGTGCGTGTGGCAATCGTGAAGTCATTCGTCTCGGGATGAATGTTCATCAGTACCATGCGAAGGCCGAGGTCGCGGATCTCATCGGGAATACGACCTACGAGGCGGTTCTTAATGACAAAGATCGGCTCTGCGAAGTAGTCGCCGTGCTCGCCCTGCACGCGGAAATGCGCCTTTACAGCAACGTCGTCCGGTGTAAGGTCAATACCCTCGACTTCATAGACCCGGTCGACCGATTCAAGCACGCACACATAGTCGTTCGCGAAAAACTGTTCGCCTTGTTTGATGCGCATCTCCTGCAGGTCACTCCATTCGTCTTCGCCCGCCGGCTTCATGGCGGATGAAACGGTGGTGAACAAGTCGGCAGAAACCGTGCGATAGATGTCCGGCGAAGGAAGCAGTCCGCCCATCTCAGGATTGATCTGCGCACGGGGATAAAGCGTGAAGGCCCTGTCACCCTTTCGAAGCTGAATCTCGTAGAAGGTATTTTCGCCCTTAATCTCAATCGTGTCTTTGGCTTTGTACGCCTGTCCGTTGACGCTTATGTTGAATTTGGCGACCACCTTGTCGCGGTCATCTGTTTCATTCACGTCACTTTTGCGTATATATCCTCCGTGGTGGCGTGGCTCAAGCCGTTCGCCGAAGTATTCTATATCGTAACCCCACATCGTGCGCGTCTCGTTTACGAAGAGGAAAAGGTTATCACGGTTGAATTCCTTACTGAATTGCTTGGAGATCAGCATGCCTGTATTGTTCAGGGAAACAACGCGCGAGTATCCGGAAGAAAACATCATACCAATCAGCATGAGGCCCACACCAATGTGCGCCACGGCCCCGCCTGACAGGCTTGGACTGTTCTTCAGCAGGCCGACCAGAATGGTCGCATTGCTCACCAGTGTAAATACGCCCGCCAACGTGAGCACCATGTAGGGCACTTTGTAGACCTGGCCAATCGTGATGATGATGGCAAATAGTCCTAGTGTTATTAGCGTCGGTGGTATGAGTTCCTTCTTCAGTTTGCCGAGGTCTACGTTGCGCCACCAGAAAAATTGTCCAATGCCCGATAACAACCCTACGGCTACTGCGAACCACAATTGAACCTTGGAATAAAACTTAACCTGATCGGCGGGTGGTGCTATGTTGGCGTCTATTCCGACCAGAGAAAGCAGCTTATTCCACACCGGTATGGAGGTCGGCAGCAGGATCTGGAAGCTCATCAGGCAAAGCACGATGGCCCCAATGAAAATCCAGAATTCGCGCGAGTAGACGGAGGCCTCCTTTTCCGTAAAGGGAATTTCTTTCCAGCGCCAGACGATCAGCGCCACGCCTGCGACGAGGAAGAAGAGCAGGTAGATGAGCAGTTGCCCCGACAAACCGAGGTCAGTGAACGAATGAACAGATGCATCGCCGAGGATGCCGCTGCGGGTGAGGAACGTTGCGTATAAAACCAGGATGAACGTACCGATCACCAGGAACATGGCGGCCTTCAGGGCCGTCTCGCTGTTGCGATAGGTAATCATCGTATGTATGGCGCCGATGAGGACGAGCCAGGGAACGAATACGGAATTTTCAACAGGATCCCAATTCCAATACCCGCCGAAGCTGAGCGTCTCGTAAGCCCAGTAGCCACCCATCAATATACCCAGGCCAAGGATGGCGCCGCTAAACAACGCCCACGGGAGGGCTGGACGCACCCAATCCCGGTATTTACGCAACCACAATCCGGCCATACAAAAGGCAAACGGCACGAGGGTGGAGGCGTATCCCAGGAACAGGGTGGGCGGATGGATCACCATCCAGTAATTCTGCAGAAGCTCGTTCAATCCCTGCCCGTCCTTGGGAACGTATTCAGGGTTGGCCGCGAAAATCGGCGCTTCGGGCATGGCATCGCGCAGCAGGATAAATGGCGAACTGCCAAGTTTCAGGTTCAACCCCGGGATCACCACGCCGAGAACCATAGAGGCAAGAAATGCCTGCACGATCGAAAAGGTAGTCATCACCGGTCCTTCCCAGAATTTGTTAGTTCGGATCAGTATCAAGCCCAGTATGGCCTGCCAGAAGAGCCATAACAAAAAACTTCCTTCCTGGCCGTTCCAGAACGTGGAGATCAGGTAATAGATGGGAAGCTTCCGGTCTGTGTAATTGTAAGCGTAATGGTATTCGTAGTAATGATTGAAGATGATGGTGAACAGGCAGATCGAAATTCCAACAACGGCGGCCGCGTGAAGCATGAAGCCTGCGCGCCCGTTTTGCAACCAAAACAATTTCTTGTCGGGCTCCACGCTCGTGGTGGCTTTGTAATATGAGAATGCCGTTACGAGCGACGTGATAAATGACGTGATGACGAAGATGTGGCCCAGGTTACCAACCAGATAATGCATGGCGTTGCTTTAATAATAAAATTTCGACGCCACCGGGCGCTTCAGATCGTTTCCCTTACACATTTAATTTCTTCTCATCCTGATACTTGGAAGGGCACTTCAAGAGGATCTTGCTTGCGCGAAAGTCATTCTCCACATAACTGCCGATTACGACCACTTTCTCGGAGCGGGTGAAGTCGGCAGGCATGGGTTGATTGTAGTACACCTTTTGTTCACGTCCCTTGTCGTCAATCATCAGGAAGGAAAAGGACACCCGATCGGATCCTTCTTCGAGACCGATGATGTGGCCTTGCGCATCCTTTTTGAGCTCGCCAACGACGTGAATCTCCCTGTCGTTTCCGGAGGTGGACATCGCCATAGCCTGCCCAAAATCGACATAGGTGCTGGCATCGCCAGCGGTCGAAACGATGATGGCGATGGCTGCAGCGATCACCACCAGCACTATAATATGAGACTTCTTCATAATTGAACGCTAAGAGGCACCTTTCCCGAGGGGTCGGGCTGGCAAAATTACGTCACAAACCCCAGAACTAACCGGATTTTTACACCAAAAACGGAAGGGCCCCTTATTTGGTTTTCCGGGGCTTTTCAGTAATGCTCTTTTCGAGCCGGGAGACCTTCTTATCGAGCGAAAAAAGGTAAACAAAGAGACCCGCGATGATGATGAGGATAATGCCTACCACCACGTAGATCTTCCCGTTTGACCGCATAGTGTCGGCCATTTCGGCCTGCTGCTGTGCCTGCGAAGCAAAAGAAATTACTACCAGGAAGACCAGGAGGAGGTGTTTAAGCGTGCTTTGCATAGTCGAGTTCTGCCGTTTTTTCTTCCAGGGCCAGGATGCGGATGCGGAGCGTGGAGATCCAATAGCCCACCAGGAACCAGCCAATTACCGCAGGATAGAATACCATGCGCATTTTGCTGTCGAGGTCGTAGACGTTGAATCCTGGGTTTCCGCCGCTTCCGGGATGCAATGAACTTGAAAGTCGTGGAATGATGAAAATGAGGGGTACCATGGCCGCATAGGCAAATATGTTGTAGACGGCGCTCAGCCTGCTGCGCTGCTCCTGGCTGTCAACGGAGCCCCGGAGTACGAAGTAGGCGAGGTAAACCAAAGTTGCGATAGCCGCACCGTTGAGTTTCGGATCGCCCGTCCAGAACGTGCCCCAGGCAAAATTAGCCCACAACATGCCCGTGAAAATTCCCAGGAGGCCGAAGACTATACCCGTTGTGGCGAAGGCCACAGCCTTGTGATCGGACTCGAGTGTAGGATTGCGAAGATACCTGATCGAATGATACAGCGAGATGCTGAAGAGGCCAGTCATGCCGAACCACATCGGCACGTGAAAGTACAGATTCCTGATCGTTTCGTTAAGGATGTTCAACCGGGGAACGTCAAATAGGAGTCCACCGATATGGACGTACACAACCAGAGCAACCGCTACAATTTTCAGCCAGGTCTTCATATGCGAGGCGGCAACGGCCGGCCTGTTAACTGCGCCAAATATAAGGGAAGAGAATGTAAGCGAGGGCCGTAAGAATGCAATTTATTGCCAGCAGGTTGGTGAGCTCATCGTAGCTGGTGTTGCGCTCAAGTCCGTCGAGAATGTTCTTGGTTGCGCGGATGGCCATCAACAATACGGAAATAATGACGGGAAAGCTCAGTACGGCCATGAGCACGTTGCTGTTGTTAGTCTTTGAGGCAATGGCTGAAATCATGCTGAGCGCCGCCGAAAATCCGAAGGAAGTGAGCAGAATAGTCAACAGGAACAAGGGGACGTCCTGCACCGGATTGCTGATGAACAGGGAGAAGAGGACATAGCCCACGACCGAGATCAGGAGGCAAAGCAAAGTGTTGTAGATGATTTTGGACAGGATCACTGTCTGGGGACTGGCGATAGAATAATAGTATATGGAAAGCCCCTTCTTTTCGCCGATAAAGCTCTTGGCGACGCTGTTGATGACCGAAAAGAGAATGGCGAGCCAGAACAAGGCGGACCAAGTGGTCTCGTTGATGCTGCCCCTGCGCAGACTGAAGGTCAGATAGCAGATGAAGATGATTGCAAAAAGGTAGAGTCCAATGCCAGATACCACCGAGCGACGGCGGAGTTCGAGCTTGAATTCTTTCCGGATGAGGCTAAGCAGCATTCTGTGAGTTCTTTGCTTCAGCAATGCGCAGAAGGCGACGGATGGATTTAAATGCTACAACCAAACCCACCGCGAAGACCCCCAGCATACTTCCCCCGCCGATGGCGGCAACGAGTGTGGGCTTTTTGGGGTTCTTGAAGACAGTAAAGCCTTCGATGAGCTGAACGCTGTTTATCAATTCAAGGGAGTTCTTGAATTCGATCCTCTTCTGTGTAAGGTCAAGGATTTTGCTATTTACAGCCGTAGGATCAAACATGACATTTCCTTTGGTATTGCTGAAGAACTTGCCGTTGTATATCTCTTCTTTGAACTGCTGCAGGTCGGCCAATTCCTTCTCCAGTGCGGAGAGCATTTGCAGGAGGTAATTTCGCTGCTGCTCAACGCGGACCCGAACAAATTCGTTGCGTTCCAGATAATCTACTATTCCCCTTTGCAGCGAAGGCAGTATACGTTGATCGTAAACGTATACGGTAATGAGATAACGATCACTTTCTTTCAGTTCACTATCGCCATCCTGCGAGAGGTTCTCGATTTGCAGTGAGGCAATCTTGTCGACCGCTTGCGCGTCCATCTTAAGATCCTTCGCCAGCACCTCGTCGTCACCCTCCCGCAAGTGAGTATTGGCATTGTCAAATAGAATCTTGGCGTAGGAAGTCGTCAGAATATTCGAGCTGATGATCATCTTGCTTTCGTACTCCTTCTTAGCTGCCATGAAGTATGTGACGCCCAGCCCGGCACCGACAATGAAAAATATCAGAATGACCCATATTTTGTCGCGAATGATAATGACCACTTTGAGCAGGAGCTCTAACAGGTCGATTTCATCGTTGCTGCGATTGGAGTCCGGTGTTTTTACCATAAGTGCTGGAAAATTAGAAAATATTACAAATTCGGCCTAATCTGTTAGTTTTGTGGCCTTAATTGCTCGATATACATGCATTCAAACTCGGTACTCGTCACCGGAGCCGGCGGATTCATTGGGTTCCACCTGACCCAAAAGCTTTGCGGACTGGGTTATAACGTTACAGGACTCGACAATCTTAATGAATACTACGATGTCCGCCTCAAGCACAGCAGGCTGGATGTGCTGAAAAAGCTTCCAACGTTTAAGTTCGTGCAGCTGGATCTCACGGATGATTCGGGAATACGCCAACTGTTCGAGACGCAAAAGTTTGACTATGTAGTTAACCTGGCGGCACAGGCAGGCGTGCGATATTCGCTCACGAATCCACACGCCTATTTGGAGAGCAACCTTCACGGTTTTTTGAATATTCTCGAGGGCTGCCGCCACGCGAAGGTTAAGCATCTCGTTTATGCGTCGTCCAGTTCAGTTTACGGGGCTAACAAAAAAATGCCCTTTTCTGTGCATGACAATGTAGATCATCCGATATCGTTGTATGCCGCTTCAAAGAAGTCTAACGAATTGATGGCGCACACGTATTCGGCTTTGTACAATCTCCCGACCACTGGCTTGAGATTCTTTACCGTGTACGGTCCCTATGGCCGCCCGGATATGGCATTATTCATATTTACCAAAGCCATACTCGAAGGCAAGCCCATAGACGTGTATAACAACGGAAAGATGCGGCGTGACTTTACCTATGTCGATGACATCGTAGAGAGCATTTCACGACTCGTTCCACGGGTTGCCGCCCCCAATACGTCGTGGAACGGGATGACGCCCGATCCCGCGACCAGCTTTGCACCTTATCGCATCTACAACATCGGCAACAATCAGCCGGTGGAATTGATGGCATTTATTGAAGCCATAGAGGAGAAACTTGGAAAGAAGGCTACTAAAAATCTGCTTCCCATCCAGGATGGCGATGTGCCCGCTACCTTTGCCGACGTTGATGATTTGATTCGCGACGTGGACTTCAAGCCGGCCACGCCCATCAAAGAGGGCATTAGCATGTTTGTAGATTGGTATGTAAGTTATTACAAATAAGTATCGAGATGGAAAGCATTGCAATTATTGGTCTTGGATATGTAGGTCTTCCGTTGGCCGTTGAATTTGGAAAGGTCTTGAACGTAGTCGGCTTCGATATTAACAAAGAGCGCATAGCAGAGTTGAAGAAACTTCATGATCGAACAAGAGAAGTCGAGCCTGAGGAGTTGAAGCTGGCCAAGCATCTTGTCTACAGCAGTGATCTGGCTGACTTAAAACAGGCAAACTATTTCATTGTTACTGTACCGACGCCCATTGATGAATTCAAGAAACCGGATCTGCGTCCACTTGAAGGAGCTAGCAAGACGGTGGGAAGTTTGTTGAAGAAGGGTGATATCGTGATTTATGAATCGACGGTGTATCCCGGATGCACAGAGGAGATATGCGTGCCCATATTGGAAGCGGTAAGTGGAATGAAGTTCAATGTGGACTTCTTTTGCGGCTATTCCCCTGAACGCATTAATCCGGGTGATAAACTCCATCGCGTTACTACGATCAAGAAGGTAACGAGTGGCAGCACGCCAGCGATAGCGGATAGGGTCGATGCGCTGTACAGGTTGATCATTACCGCGGGAACGCATAAGGCCTCGTCGCTCAAAGTGGCCGAGGCTGCGAAAGTGATCGAAAATTCGCAACGTGACGTGAACATCGCGTTCGTTAATGAACTGGCTTTGATCTTTGAACGGATAGGCATCGACACCAGCGAAGTGCTGGAAGCTGCCGGCACGAAATGGAATTTTCTTCCGTTCAGGCCGGGCCTTGTAGGCGGGCATTGCATCGGCGTTGATCCCTACTATCTCACGCACAAAGCGGAAAGTCTTGGATACCATTCGGAAGTTATTCTCTCGGGGCGACGCATCAACGACAACATGGGTATTCACATCGCCAACAAGGTGGTAAAACTGATGGCTCACAACGAATTGCCTATACACAACGCCAACGTGCTCGTGCTGGGGATCACGTTCAAGGAAAACTGTCCCGATATTCGAAATAGCCGGGTAGTTGACGTGATTCGTGAATTGCAGAGCTACGGAATTCAGGTGGACGTGTTCGATCCTTTGGCCGATGAGACCGAAGTGCGTCACGAATACGGAATGGGACTCGTCAAAAGCCTGTCGAAAAAATATCATGGCATTGTGATGGCGGTTGCACATCAGGAGTTTGTCAACCTTGATTGGGATGCTATAAGCTACGAAAAGACTGTCGTGTATGACGTGAAGGGTGTGGTAGACAAAGGTCGGGTTACGGCGAGACTATAATGTCACTTCCCGCCGGTAGAGTAACTCCGATGCGGATAGACATAGCCAGGTAAATCGGTAAATGTGACGGCCGATTGAGCGGCCTTCAGTGTTGATTTCTTTTAGAGGATGAGTATGAAGAAAGTTTTGGTAACAGGTGGCGCCGGATACATTGGCGCGCATACAGCCGTAGAGTTGATTGAGGCAGGATACGAGGTTGTGATCGTTGACGATTTCTCCAAAAGCGATCGCACGTTACTGGAAGGTATCGAAGCCGTCACGTCCCGGAAAGTCAATTTCTTTCAAGGCGATTGTGGAGATGAAGCGTTTCTGAAAGGTGTATTCGAGTGGGCTGGTCCATTTGCGGCCGTCATGCATTTCGCCGCATACAAATCTGTAGGTGAGTCGGTGGAAAAACCTTTGGATTATTACCGGAACAATCTTGGATCCCTTATCTCCCTTCTGAAGACGATGAAGGTGTTTGGTGTAACCAATCTGATCTTCTCATCGTCTTGCACTGTGTACGGCCAACCCGATACGATTCCGGTAGATGAGGCAACTCCCTTCAAGCGAGCGGAATCGCCCTATGGCGCCACTAAGCAAATGTGCGAGCGCATTTTGGAAGACGCTTACAGCCGGGGTTATCGCGTGATTTCTTTGCGCTATTTCAATCCGATAGGGGCACATCCGTCAGCCCTGCTGGGTGAACTCCCCGTGGGAACGCCCAATAACCTTGTTCCTTTTATCACACAAACGGCGGCCGGTATCCGTGAAAAATTAACGGTGTTTGGCGACGATTACGATACGCCAGACGGGACCTGTGTTCGCGACTTTATTCACGTCGTTGATCTCGCGCAGGGTCACCTTAAAGCGCTCGAGTACTTATCTGCCGTCCCTGCAGGTGACCTCTGTGAGGTGTTCAATCTGGGTACTGGTGAAGGTGTATCAGTGCTTCAGCTCATCAACAAGTTCGTGGAAACCACCCACGTAAAGGTGCCCTATAGCATTGGCCCCAGGCGGAGCGGGGACGTTGAAAAAACCTATGGGAACGTGAGCAAAGCAAATCGTATTCTCCAATGGAAGGCACGTTTTTCGGTTGAGGAATCTTTGTTTCATGCATGGAACTGGGAGAAGAAAATACGTGACATCAAAAACTGATTGTCAGAACGGCCCTGGTAGTCCTGGCATCCAGGGGTCGATTCATTTCAATTGAACTTTACCGCGATGATTAAAATTCACATGGTAGAACTGCAGTCGCAGTACCAACGGATCAGAGAGGAAGTAAACAGCGCCATCCAGTCGGTAATTGATTCAACAGGTTTTATTCAAGGAAGACAGGTTTCTGAGTTCGCACAGACCCTTTCTGATTTCCTGGCGGTGAAATCGGTCGTGCCTTGTGCCAATGGCACAGATGCCCTACAGATCGCAATGATGGCACTCGGATTCAAGCCAGGTGACGAAGTCATCGTGCCGGTTCATACCTACGTGGCCACCGCCGAGGTGATCGCTTTGCTGGGACTGAAGCCGGTGTTTGTTGATGTATACGATGCTTCATTCAACTTAAACGTCGACGCGATCGAACCGTTGATCACCAACCGAACGGTCGCGATCGTGCCTGTGCATTTGTATGGTCAATGTGCTGACATGGAACCGCTGTTGCAGCTGGCAAAAAAACACAACTTGCACGTTATCGAAGATGCAGCGCAGGCATTTGGCGCGGTTTACACGTTTTCCTCGGGCGCGAGAGCCATGGCAGGCGCTATGGGTACAATCGGCACAACGTCATTCTTTCCTTCCAAGAACCTCGGCTGCTATGGTGATGGCGGAGCCGTATTTAGTCAGGACACAGCCTTGGGTGAGCGCATGCGCATGATTGCCAACCATGGACAGCGCATTAAGTATCATCACGATATTATCGGCATCAATAGCCGACTCGACACTTTGCAGGCAGCTATTCTGCAGGTGAAATTCAGGTATCTGGATGAGTATACAGCCAAACGCAATGCGGCGGCGGACTTTTACGACGAGGCGTTCGCGAACCATGGCGACATTCGCGTCCCTTATCGTTCGGCGAACTCCACGCACGTGTTTCATCAATACACCATACAGGTTCCAGCGGCAGATCGCGAAGAACTTAAGGAACACCTTCAAAGACAAGAGGTGCCGACGATGATTTATTATCCGGTTCCTCTGCATTTGCAGCAGGCTTATCGGCGCCAGGAATTTCCGGAGGGGTCATTCCCGGTCACGGAAAGACTGTCAAAAACTGTACTTTCGCTTCCTATTCATACGGAAATGACTGCTGACCAACTTGAGCACATTGCGAAATCTGTATTAGCATACTTTCAATGATGGCCGCTGAAGAAAAGGAATTCTCTGCCCATCCCACCGCTGTGATAGACGACGGCTGCGTGATTGGAGCCGGTACAAAGGTCTGGCACTTTTCGCATATTATGCCGAACTGCCGCATTGGCAAAAAGTGCAACATTGGACAGAATGTAGTTATATCGCCTGACGTTGTTTTGGGCGACAACGTAAAAGTTCAGAATAATGTCTCAATCTACACGGGAGTTATCTGCGAAGACGATGTGTTCCTGGGGCCATCGATGGTGTTTACAAATGTGATCAATCCGCGTAGCGCTGTGAACCGGCGAGACCAGTACGCGAAAACAGTTGTGCACAAGGGAGCGACCATCGGGGCCAATGCCACTATTGTTTGCGGACACGACATCGGGTATTATGCTTTTATCGGCGCTGGAGCGGTAGTGACGAAACGCGTTCCAGACTATGCGTTGGTGGTGGGCAACCCCGCGCAACAAATCGGCTGGATGAGTGAGTACGGGCATAAATTGTTCTTTGACTCCGACGGGTTTGCTACGTGTCCGGAGAGCGGCCAGCGGTATAAACTTAATAACGGAGTGGTTACACGCATGGAATGACCACGCAATAAGATGAAGAAATTTGCACTCATTGGTGCGGCAGGCTTTATAGCCCCCCGACACCTGAAAGCCATAAAGGATAACGGCTGCGATTTGGTAGCGGCTGTTGATAAACACGACAACGTAGGCATTTTGGATTCCTACTTTCCGAATGCTGATTTCTTTACGGAATTTGAACGATTTGATCGACATCTCGACAAGCTGAAACGCAAAGGCGAGAAAGTCGACTACATCTCGATCTGTTCACCGAATTATTTGCATGATTCACACATTCGATTCGCCCTTCGTGCCGGGGCAGAGGCGATTTGCGAAAAGCCATTGGTACTCAACCCATGGAACCTGGATGCTATCGGCGAGATCGAGCATGAAACGGGCGGCAAGGTGAACACCATCCTGCAGCTTCGACTTCATCCCAGCATTAACGCACTCCGTGAAAAGGTAAGAGCTGCAGGACCTGACAAGACTTACAAAGTCAAGTTGACGTACATTACTTCTCGTGGCCACTGGTATCAATCCAGCTGGAAAGGAGACAACGCTAAGGCTGGGGGCATTGCAACCAACATTGGCATTCATTTTTTCGACATGCTGATGTGGATTTTCGGAGCGCCGGAGGAAGTCGAGGTCTCGGCCTACCGCCCTGATCACGCTTCAGGGAAGTTGAGATTGAAACAGGCACAGGTCGAGTGGTTCCTGAGTATTAACGCCGATCACCTGCCGGAGGATGTCAAAGCTGCAGGCAAGCGCACCTACAGGACGCTGATAATGGAAGGCGCCGAAATCGAGTTTAGTGATGGGTTCACCGATCTGCATACAAAGAGTTATGGCGAGATACTCAAGGGCAATGGATTTGGAATCGCGGATGCCAAGCCTTCCATAGACCTGGTGTATGCGATTCGCCAAAAGGCGGGCGCGCACTAAGCGTTGTGAGTTTGAGACCTGACTCTTTGCGGGTCAGGCCCCGGCCAGCGCGAATGAGACATTAACATGCGTCAAAATTAGGCAGTAGGGCCTCCTGACATTATTTTTGCCACCTGAGTATTGAATAAGTTGGCACCTGTCGCCTCCATTTAAGACAGCACGCGCACTAACCAGATATCATCCATGAAAGGAATCATACTGGCCGGCGGATCCGGCACACGATTGTACCCTGCTACGAAGGCAATATCTAAACAGCTATTGCCTGTGTACGACAAGCCAATGATCTATTACCCGTTATCGGTTTTGATGTTGGCGAACATCCGTGATATCCTGATTATCTCCACACCGGCCGACACGCAGCTGTTCAAGAACCTGCTGGGTGATGGCTCACAGTTTGGACTGGAGTTGCAGTACAAGGTTCAGCCATCTCCCGACGGACTCGCGCAGGCATTTCTGATTGGTGAAGACTTTATCGCAAACGATCCTTGCGCGCTTATTTTGGGCGACAATATTTTCTATGGCTATAACTTTTCTACGCTGCTGGAGCAGTCAACAAAGTTGAAAACGGGAGCTACCGTGTTTGGCTACTACGTGAGTGATCCAGAGCGTTATGGCGTCGTGGAGTTCGATGCGCAGGGCAAGGCGATTTCGTTGGAAGAAAAACCAGAGGCCGCAAAATCGAATTATGCTGTTACGGGTCTTTATTTCTACGATAACACGGTGGTTGAAAAAGCCAAGCAGGTGAAGCCTTCGTCGAGAGGCGAGCTTGAAATTACCGACCTGAATAAGATTTACCTTGAGGAAGGCACGCTCAATGTCATGTTACTGGGAAGGGGAATGGCCTGGCTCGACACAGGTACTCACCAGTCGTTACTTAATGCCTCGAATTTTGTAGAATCGATAGAAGAGCGGCAGGGTTTGAAAATCGCCTGCCTGGAGGAAATCGCCTACCGCAAGGGTTATATCACTCGTGGTCAGGTCGAAGAACTCGCCAAGCCACTCGCCAAGAATGGTTATGGACAATATCTGCTAAAAATCATCAATGAACGGAACATTGCCCGCTTATGAGACAAACAGAAACCGGATTTGCGGGTCTTGTTGTACTTGAACCAAGGGCCTTCGGCGATGCACGAGGGCATTTCTTTGAATCATACAATGCCCAGACATTGGCCAGGCTCGGTTTGAATGCAGCGTTTGTTCAGGACAATCAATCGTTCTCTACGGCGGGCGTTGTGCGCGGATTGCATTACCAAAATGCACCCTATGCGCAGACCAAGCTCGTACGAGCACTGTCTGGTCGCGTGCTGGATGTAGTAGTTGATCTGCGGAGAACCGAACCCACATTTGGAAAGTGGTATTCAATTGAATTGTCGGCAGAGAACAAGAAACAGCTATACGTTCCCCGCGGCTTCGCACACGGATTCTCCGTGTTGTCGGAGTCGGCAGAGATACTGTACAAATGCGATAACTACTATCACAAAGAATCTGAAGGAGGGCTGTACTATAATGATCCTGTACTGGCAATCGAATGGGGAATAGAAGAAGCAAAGGTCATACTCTCAGAAAAGGATCGCGTGAATCCCTTGTTGGCAAAGGCGAATTATAATTTTTGAACGTGAAAATACTGATCACAGGAGCAAACGGACAGTTGGGAAACGAACTCAGGGCCATCTCCAGGCGCTATCCTGCCGACCAATTTTCGTTTGTGGACGTTGAAGAGATGGACCTGAGCACGAACCGGGCGATTGAGGAATACTTTCAGGACAAGACCTTTGATTTCGTAGTCAATTGCGCTGCGTATACCGCGGTAGACAAGGCGGAACAGGACAAAGCCTCGTCATATCGCGTGAACGCAGATGCAGTTAAGGCAATTGCCATGATATGCAAGCAGAAAGCCATCCGACTCATACATATTTCGACCGACTACGTTTTCGATGGCCATGGAAATCGACCTATTCATGAAAATGATCAGCCCAATCCATTGTCAGTATACGGCCAATCAAAACTGGACGGCGAGCGTCACGTAGTTGAACTGCTGGATAACGCATATGTCATCCGGACGGCGTGGGTATATTCCACCTTCGGCAAGAACTTTGTAAAGACCATTTCCAAGCTGGCATCCGAGCGCGAGTCGTTGAACGTGGTGAGCGACCAGATTGGCTCGCCAACGTATGCAGCCGACCTCGCCTTAGTGATAGTCTCCATCATTCAAAAGGTGGGGAAAGGCGAAGTGGACGTTCCAGGCATCTATCATTACGCTAATGAGGGCGCCATTTCCTGGTACGATTTCGCGTGGTTTATCGTGAATTACCGCAAGCGAAATTGTCGGATCAATGCCATCCCGACAGAAGCCTATCCGACGCCGGCCGTGCGACCGAGGTTTTCGGTGCTCGACAAGACGAAGATCAAAACCACCTTCGGCATCGAAGTGCCCCACTGGTATGAGAGCTTGTCCGCATGCCTGATGAAGCTCCCTGACTGATATCACGGTTCCTTTTTTATAATGTTCAAAGCGGTCAGGGACGGTCTGTCGACGATCCAAATTATTTTCATCGGAATTCGTGCCTTTTCTTTACTTTTGGCGGATTATTTGTGTTCCATTTTTTTAATTCTTCCAGACAATGATCAACAAACTGGCTCCAGGGGTGGAGGTCGTATATGACAAGGACAACACCGTGCCGATCTGTCACATTATTCGCGCGGCATACAGTCCCGGTACTACGGAATTCTTTACGCCTGGTTCGTATTCGCAACAATTAGGCATCATTAAGTATGCAAAGGACGGCTACATTAAGCCCCATTTTCACAACAAGGTTGTTCGCGAAGTGCATTACACCCAGGAGGTGCTGGTGATTCGCAAAGGCAAGGTCAAGGTCAATCTTTTTGACCATGAGCTCAAGCCAATCGATCATGTGATCCTAAACGCCGGAGACGTTATTCTCCTGGCATCTGGCGGGCACGGATTTGAAATGCTGGAAGATTCCGAAATGCTCGAAGTGAAGCAAGGTCCATACAATGGCGTAGCCGCCGACAAAACACATTTTTAAGAAATGATTCCTGTAAACGAGCCGCTTCTTGATGGCAACGAAAAGAAGTACCTGAATCAGTGTATTGATACAGGATGGATCTCTTCCGAAGGCCCATTCATAAAGGAATTTGAGGAAAAAATGGCTGCCCTCGTATCAAGGCAGCATGGCATCGCTGTATGCAATGGCTCCGTCGCCATCGATGCGGCTGTCATAGCACTCGGCATCGGCGCCGGTGACGAGGTGATCATGCCCACATTTACGATCATCTCTTGCGCCGCCGCGATCGTTCGCGCTGGGGCTAAACCTGTGCTCGTCGATTGTACCGCGGACGATTGGAACATCAACATCGATGCCATCGAGGAGAAGATTACGGTACGTACAAAGGCGATCATGGTGGTTCATATCTATGGACTGCCCGTCGATATGGATCGTGTGATGGCAATCGCTGCGAAGCACGGCCTGAAAGTAATAGAGGATGCTGCAGAGCAACACGGTCAATTTTACAAGGGTAAACCTATTGGCTCGTTTGGCGATATCAGCACGTTTAGCTTCTATCCGAACAAGCACATCACAACTGGAGAGGGGGGCATGATCATGACGAATGACGACAAACTCGCGCAACGTTGCCGAAGCCTGCGTAATTTGTGCTTTATTCCCGAGAAACGTTTTCTGCATCACGAACTTGGATTCAACTTTCGCATGACCAACCTACAGGCTGCGCTCGGCGTAGCACAGCTGGAACGATTGGATCAGTTCATTGAAAAGAAACGGGCCATTGGCAAAAAATACACGGAGTTGTTGAATGGTACGCCCGGTATCCAGCTGCCGGCTAAGACGAAGGACGGCAACGAGAACATTTATTGGGTGTATGCCATTGTGCTGAATGCTGATGTTCCATTTGATGCCGAACAGGCGATGAAAATGTTGGCCGCACGGAAAATCGGAACCAGACCCTTCTTCTGGCCAATGCACGAACAACCCGTCTTCCACGATATGGGTTTGTTCAAGGGGGAAAAGTATCCGGTGGCCGAGAACGCAGCGCGACGCGGGTTTTATCTGCCCAGTGGATTAGCTTTAAAGCTGACTGACATCGACGTTGTTTGTACCGAACTGAAATCAATCTTAAAGTAGGGATGGAATCTAATGCTCAGTTCGACGTTTATGCAGCTTTCTATAACCTGCTCTACAAGGACAAAAATTATAAAGCGGAAGCGGACTACATAGACGCGCTTATCTCCCGCTACGCCCGACTGCCAAGCACTGAAGTGGAATTGCTCGACCTTGCCTGTGGCACAGGTCGCCACCTGCAGGAACTCAGCAAGAAAGGATATAAGCACCTTTCGGGAAGCGATATCTCAAAGGCAATGATTGATGTAGCGACAGAAACATCTGCCTCGGCAGGATTCGATGTTCAATACTATAACCATTCATTTCAAAACTCAAACAGAATTGAGCGCAAGTTTGATGTCGTCCTCTCGATGTTTTCGGCGGTGAATTACATCACCAACTTCGAAGACCAGAGCCTGACTTTGCGCAACATCCGGAACCTTCTTAAGCCTGATGGTATTTTTGCCTTCGATTATTGGAACGGTAACGCTGTAGTGGAGTCATACTCCCCGGTTAAGGTATTGAGAAAGAAGGATGGCGACGCTGAAATCATGCGTATTTCAGAAACCAGCATTGATCTCATCAAACAGGATGCTACCGTTAAGTTCACTTGTATGTTCACCAAGAATGAACAAAGACACGATGAGTTTACAGAGGTGCATCACTTGCACTATTACTACTTTTCCGAGATGTTGAACCTCTTGAAATCACATCAGTTTGAGGTCGTGCACATGTCTCCATTCATGCATATTGACAAAGAAGTCGCGCCTAAAGAATGGAATATCAGTATTGTTGCTAAACGTATTTCCTGATTATGCGCGTTCGCATTGTTTCTTACGAAGATATTAATGCCTGGATCCTGGGAAAGTTCGCGCGCAGGCTACATGAAGAACTACTAAAGCTCGGTGTTGAGGTGGATATTGCCAACAAGATCGATGCCGCCGCGGACATCAATCACCACATCATTTACCTCGGTTACGACGAACAGCAGGAGCACAGTGCGATCGATACATTAATGGTTACTCACGTGGATAACCTCAGGAAGCTGGACATTGTCAAGCGCCAACTCAATGTTGCCAAGCTTGGTATATGCATGTCGAAGCCCACGGCTGACGAACTGGCGACAGCTGGTATACCCGTTGAGAAACTAAACTACATCAACGCTGCGCATGATGGCGTTATTGTGCCCAAAAAATACAATATGGGCATCACCAGCAAAGTGCAGCCCGACGGTTGTAAGCGGGAAGGGATGCTCCTGAGCCTCTGCGAGCGGGTGTCTCCTGAAGATTTTCGTTTTACGATCATGGGCATGGGGTGGGAAGACATTATCGAGGCGATCAGGAAGCGCGGTTTTGAGGTGAGGTATTACAACGACTTCAACTACGATGAATACGTCAAGCTTATCCCCACGCTGGACTACTATTTATACTTTGGTCAGGATGAGGGCTCCATGGGATTCATTGACGCGCTGGCGGCCGGGGTCAAAACCATTGTTACTCCGCAGGGATATCACCTTGATGCACCGGGCGGCATTACCCATCCTTTCAATGAAATACATGAATTGGTTGACATATTTAATCAGTTGGCAGCCGAACGAAGAAGTCTTATCAATTCCGTGTCGACCTGGACCTGGCGCGATTATGCGATCAAACATGTCGAGGTGTGGGAGCACCTGCTTCATCCTGAGAAGGCTGTCGTCAGTAAATATACCGATGGTGTCAATTCAATCGGCCAGGCAAACCGGGGAGGTGTGGGTGCCAGATCAAAATACGTTGTCGCCTTGTACACCGTTCCTTTCACGCGCGCGTACCAGAAGCTTCGCCGGGTAAAAGACTTCAAAACGTTCGTGGCGAAATTGAAAGGTTACCTCATCAAATAACGGGCGTCCGGATTCCTTAATGTTTATGATTAGAGTGCTATTTCTAAGTAGTTCGGATAGTCTTGTTGGCGCGGCTAAGGCTACGCTCAAACTTTTTCAGGCGCTGCAAAAGAAGCCACTTGATCTGCAGATGTTCGTTAAGCGGAAGGTCACGAATGAGGCGGCCGTTCACCCCGTATTCACCTTCTTGCCAATGACCATACACATGGTGTTTGACAATCTTGTGCTTAAACGATACAAAGGGGCCAATCGAAATGCCTGGAGCCTTGGCCTGTTACCTAATTGGAATCTCCTGATAAGACTGAGAACCACCCGGTATGATATCATTCAGCTCAACTGGATCAGCGGGGGATTTGTGCCCGTGCGTTTGCTGAAGTATATCAGGAGGCCCATCGTATGGAGACTGTCTGACAGTTGGGCATTTACGGGAGGATGTCACATACCAGACGGCTGTTTGAAATACGAAACTGGATGTGGGGCGTGCCCACAACTAAACTCGACGGATGATTCAGACATCTCCCGCAAAACGATTAACCGAAAGCAGCAAAGCTGGGAAGGATTGGATATGACGATCGTTGCCCCTAGCAAATGGATGGCTGGCAATGCCCGACGGAGCAGTCTGTTCAGAAACAGAAAGATTGTGCATATCCCCACTGGGATTAACACGGAAATATTCACTCCACTCGACCGGGGAAGAACCCGCGAGAAACTCGGATTAAGTGCCGACAAGGATATTGTACTCTTTGGTGCTTTCGCGGCAGTAACGGATCCCAACAAAGGATTTCATCTTTTGCTTAAGGCGTTGCAGCATCTGGCTATCATTCACCCCCATCCGGAATCTGTCGAGCTGGCGGTCTTCGGCAATTATGGAGACGTGTCGTCCGTTGACCTAAAGTTCAAGGCCACATTTCTCGGCATCATTTCAGACAGCTGTAAGCTAAATGAATACTATAGTGCGGCGGATGTTTACGTTCTTCCTTCGCTGATGGAAAATTCACCGAATACTGTGCTCGAATCGATGAGCGCCGGTACCCCCGTCGTTGCGTTCGATGCCTGTGGCACGACAGAGATGCTTGATCACAAGAAAGACGGATACCTGGCACAAGCCTATGTGACTGAAGACCTGGCTGAAGGCCTGCTTTATTTTCTTCAGCGAAAGGGCGACGCAGGCATTAGAAAAGTCGCGCGCGACAAAATAATAACGCGTTATGATATCGATCGCGTGGCAGACCAATACAAGGATTTGTACGAGTCCATCGTGGCGGATGTAAACTCAGTCGACAAGATTCGATAAGCACAGTGCCCGTTCCGGCTTATTCGCGCGGAATAGGATACTCCGTAGGTAAGGATATAAACGCAGCAAGGTCGTGCCTCATAGGTTGTTGGGGCTTGGCCTGTTGAAAAAAGAGCTAATTTGTACACCGTAGCGACTAATTCAGGAGTTGCGTAAGCCCACATCGTCCATTGAGCAAATTACTTAGGAACAGTCTGCTTGTCTCATTTCTCAGCCTCGGTGGAGCTTTTCTGAATTTCCTCTCTCAGATCGTCATTGCTGGCTACTTTGGTGCAAATGCAGAACGCGATGCCTTCTTCGCGGCCAGTGTCATTCCGGCGTACATCAATACTATTGTCGCGGGATCTCTGGGAGTTGTTTTCCTCCCGAAGCTCATTGATGCGAGGGTGAACAAGCAGGTAACGGAGGTCGAACTGATTAGTGGGGTTGCGGGCTTTACGCTTTTGTTCCTGGCGCTGCTGGGGTTGGGGCTGGCGGCCTTTTCCAACCTTCTTGTTGGGTGGCTCTTCCCTGGATTTAATACAGAAGAAAGCCGTATTACTGCGCTATTGATACAGGTGCTATGTCCGGCAATCATTTTTCAATCCTATACGAGCATCTTATCATGCGTATACCACGCGGAGGGGAAGTTTCTTATTCCTGCCGGAGCGCATCTCATCACGCCTCTTGTGAATATTGCGTTGGTAACGTTGTTGTATGACCACCTTGGAATCGTCTCCCTTGCTATCGGTACTTCATTGGGATACACGATTGCACTGCTTATTGTACAGGCCAGAATTCCGATCAAATACAGGTTTCAGCCATTGCTATTCCTTAGAAGTACTGCGGTGGCCGGCTGTCTCCGCGAGTCGATTCCCTGGCTCCTCGGTGGTTTTGTTTATCGGGCTAACACCATAGTGGAGAGAATGGTCGCGTCAAGATTTCCTGCCGGTGTTATCTCCTACCTGGGGTATGCCGGCGGCCTGATAACAACCTTGAGCTTGATCACCATGAACGGCATTGCGACTACTATATTCCCCAGGCTCGCCGAGGCGTGGTCCGCGCGCGACAGGACGAAACTTCAGGATTTGTTTGGCATCAGTCTGAAGTTCACTTTCGCGCTGTGCGTGCCTATTATTATTTCGATCCTGGCTTTTAGTGACACCATTATCAAAGTACTGTTTGAGCGGGGAGCCTTCAGCAGTTCGGATACCACACACGTGGCTGCTCTGCTAACGATCAATACCGGTGCGTTCATTTTCATTTGCATGAATACCATTCCGGGAAAATTGCTTTACGCGACAGGAACCTCCAAGCTGGCAATAGCCAACGGCATCATTGAGGTTGCCATCTATATTGTTGCCGCCTTCGTTCTGTCGGATTTGTTCTCTTATACTGGAATTGCGTACGCGCAAATCCTTTCAACTATGTGCAGCACGCTCTTCGCTGCGCTCATTCTTCAGATGCGATTTGGTGTCTTTAACGGACAAGGTCTGGCAGGCGACATGATGAAAATTGTTATTTGTGGATTAGTTTCTTATCTGGTTATGATATCTTATAAGTTATGGATCGATAAGGCCACCCTGGTCATTACGATCACACTCGGTGGCGCCGGGCTGGCGATATACCTGCTGATGGTCATTCATTTTCTCAAGGAGGGAAGGATGATCAAGAATCTGCTGATCGCCAAAATCCAAAGCTTTTACACTTCCTGAATGATGTACGCTACGATCGCCGCCCTCCGTCAAAGATTAGATATGCGCTGTCATGGGACACGCCATTTTTCTTATTTTTGGCATGACAGACATCGTGAAGGGCGATGCCGAAGTGGCGCGGTTGTCGACTTTTCTCATGCACTACTATGAAAAATATCCTTATAACTGGCGGGGCAGGATTTATCGGTGCCAGCCTCGCAAATTTGCTAATTGACAATAAGTATGAGGTTACCATCCTGGATAACCTTTCGCCTCAAATTCATGGAGAGAAACCTGAGGTCACCTCATCGACATTTCGTTCGATAAATGGAAACGTGAAGTTGATAGTTGGAAGCGTGACCAACGGTGAAGACATGAAACGGGCAATAGCGGGTCAGGATGCCATTGTGCACTTTGCCGCTGAGACAGGTACCGGGCAATCGATGTATCGCATTCAACAATATGTCGATATAAATGTTGGAGGCACAGGTCTACTGCTCGACATACTCGCCAACAGCAAGCACAACGTTCAAAAGGTGGTCGTCGCCTCGTCGAGGTCAATTTATGGAGAGGGCAGATATTACAGTGGGGAACTCAACGAATATGTTTATCCTAAGCACCGCGTGGCTGAAGATATGGATAAGGGCGATTTTGAGGTAAAGTACCCTAAGGCCTCGCAGCTTCAATTGGTAGCCACGGACGAGGAATCGAAAATTCATCCGTCTTCTGTGTACGGTATTACGAAACAAAATCAGGAACAGATGGTCATGACCGTATGCCCAACAATAGGCATTCAGCCTGTCGCGTTTCGTTATCAAAATGTCTATGGACCGGGCCAGTCGCTTTCCAATCCCTACACTGGAATTCTTTCGATATTCTCGTCATTAATCAGAACAGGTAAGTCGCTCAATATCTTTGAAGACGGTAAAGAGAGTCGAGACTTTGTTTTCATCGATGACGTGGTTTCGGCGACATTTGCGGGACTCGTGAATGATGCGGCCAACGGTGAGGTATTTAATGTGGGAACGGGAACGCCGACTACCATAAATACCGTTGCCGATACTTTAATCAAGGGATATGGCCGAGAAGTACCTGTAACAATCTCCGGGAGCTACAGGCTTGGCGACATCAGGCACAATTTTGCAAGTATGACGAAGATTCAATCGAAGTTGGGGTTTGTTCCTCAGTATGATTTCCAGCGCGGAATTCAAAAGTTCATTGAATGGGTCGAGCATCAGGAGATACAGGCCGTCAGATACAATGAATCGATCGAAGAGATGAAGGCAAAAGGACTTTTAAAGGTCGGCAAATAATGGGGGACGCACACTTCAACGGATCGATTTACAATCTTTCCGGAAGTTCGAATTACAATTACACTCCGATCAATTAGCATGCTCAACCACTGGAGACGATATGGAGTCACAGGCCTGGTCTACATCATGTTTTGTAAAGTCTATACGGCCATTTTTTTTCCTAACGCAAGGCTCATTCGATTGCCGTTTGATATTCGGGAGCGATCAAGAATAGATCTGGGGCGGAATTTCACGTGTGGAAAATACTGTAGAATCGAAGTGTACCCAGATGCATCCAATACAAACGAGAAAATACTTGTATTTGGAAGCAATGTTCAGGTTAATGACGCTGTTCATATTGTCGGCAGGAAGAAGGTTTTAATTGGAAATAATGTACTTATTGCGAGTAAAGTATTCATTTCCGATTCCAATCACGGCATATATGCTGGAGAACGTCAGTCGTCGCCCGAAGTGCCTCCGGCAGAACGTGAATTGTCGGCTGCTCCCGTTTCTATCGAAGACAATGTTTGGATTGGTGAATTCGTATCGGTGCTGCAAGGTGTAACAATCGGGAAGGGGTCAATAATTGGTTCAATGAGTGTTGTGAGTAGGAGCATACCCCCATACTCTATAGCAGTAGGCAGTCCGGCCAGGGTGATTAAACAATTCAATTTTAACACCTCGCAATGGGAAAGGGTCTAAGACTTGTTCTGGATAATATTATTTTCTTTCTGCAGCGATCCGGGGGTGGTTCGGTGTATTGGAGTGAAATTGTGAAACGATTGGATGGAGATTGGTGCGATACTACGTACCTGGAACCCAAGGGCGATCATAACAATATTTTTTACAAGGAACTTAGAACAAAATTGCGCCATCCGATTGTCAGGGAATCGATGACAGCCAGAGTACTCTCATTTCTTTCTTCACGGCACAGTTTTCCCGAGCCGTTCATATTTCACTCGAGCTACTATCGGACATCGAAAGCAACGAAAGCTATTAATATCGTGACAATCCACGACTTCATGCCTGAATTATTCTTTACAGGCTTAAAGCGATTTTATCATTCGTGGCGGAAGAGCAAAGCCATACAAAGGGCGGATGGTATTGTCTGTGTTTCATCTAATACGCGGGCCGACCTGCTCCGGTTCTATCCTAAGGTTGCTACGAAGCGCATGATCACCATTCCATTGGGAATTTCCAGTGATTATTTTACTATCGCAGGAAGCGAGGTTTTGCATGAGAGCAAAAGGCCTCCATATATGTTGTTTGTGGGCAGAAGGTCTCACTACAAGAATTTTGACTTCGCGCTTGATGTTCTGAGGCAGCTCGAGCATTATCAATTAATAGTTGCTGGTGAAGAATGGACGCCTTCAGAGAAAAATGCAATCGCGCCTCTGAAAGAGCGCATATCCCTCGTACCCAATCCCACTAACGAGCAGATGAATATTTTGTACAACGAGGCTTTTTGCCTGCTTTACCCATCTTCTTATGAAGGGTTCGGTATCCCGGTGATTGAAGCTATGTCTGCCAGCTGCCCGGTGGTTGCGTTAAATGCAAGTTCTATTCCCGAGGTATCGAATGGAGCGGCTTTGGTTCTGGATGAACTGACCGTACATTTGTTCACCAAAGCAATTCAAAGTCTCGAAAGCATGGATCTGAGGAGCGAAATCATTAGGAAGGGACTGGCGAATGCGGCGCGGTTCAACTGGGATCGTTCTGTAAAACAACATTCGGAGTTCTATCAATCGGTTTTCCGGGAATTCACCTCAGCTGGTGAACGAACAAAAGCATCCATTGCACAAGGTTGATGAAGATAAGCTTAAGAAAGGTAGGCCTGTTGTTTATACTGCTGGAGAACCTGTACCTGCCCTTGAAACTTGGTTTTGATTTCCGGTTGACTTATGTATTGTACTTCCTATTTATCGCAGCATACCCGTTTTTTTACAGACGTGTACAGATTAACACCACAGTGCTTCAGGTTTTGTTAGTGTGCGTTGTAGCGTTACTGGGTGCGTCGTTTTTTGGGGGTGGAGGAATTGTAGACGGCATCCGCCAACTCATACTGATCGGCTTCAATATGCTCTTTGCCTATTTGCTGGTAAGCGCGTACGGCTACGATGTCCGGGAGCTTTTTAAGGATTATACAGACCTAATATTTGTAGCTTCCATTGTGGGGATCATTCAATTGGTTTCTCAGATCGCGGGATTCAAGTATGGTGCTGATTATTCTTATCTCGGGTTTGACATGCAAAATTTCGATATGCAGCTATGGGTCGCCCAATCCTGGTTCCAGGAACCCGCTTACCTGGCTACAGCGTTTCTACCCGTAGCATTTGCTGCTATTTGCCGATTGATGGGTATTACGGAGATCATAAGCAAAGGAAAGGCGATAACCATACTGATTGTGCTGATCTTATCTCAGGCAGCCACTGGTCTCATTGGTATCCTTTTGTCGATAGCGATCATTACGGCACGCAGATATTCATTCCTGCGATCGCCGGTGCTGATGGTGGCTGCAATTGTTTTAATTGTTGCGACATCATGGGGATTCTATTCTATACCAAAAATTAAAAAGCGTGTGGATGATACAGGCAAATTGTTTTTTGACGAACACGTGAGCGCTTCTGATATAGAGTCGGTAAACGCCAGCACGTATGCCATCTATAGCAATTTTAGAATTGTCAGGGCCGCTTTCATGGACAGTCCGTTTTATGGATCGGGCCTCGGAACGTATGAGAGTATATATCACACTTACGTTCACCGTGTGATGCCTCCAAATCGTATGACAGATTCTCTTGAACTTAACATGCGCGACGCTAACAGTTTATTTCTTCGACTCATTGCCGAGACAGGCATTTTAGGTCTTTTTTTGTTTTTTTTATTTGTCGCGTTGAACCGAATCAGAGACGTGAACCTCAAGCGGCTAGCAAATGACCAACTTGACTTTTGGATCATCAACAGCGGCGTTTATGTGGTTATTATAGTTCGTTTCATTCGGCTGGGTCACTATACTATGTTAGGGTTCGTGCTCATGCTGATCATCTATTATTTAAGTAAAAGAGCCTATATACAGTCCCGTCGGAACGCGATTGTGCCGACGGTGGCCTAAGAAGTGCATCAGTAAATGAAATTCAGGGTTAGCTAAATATGAAGGAAGCGGATTACCTAAGAGCTTTATATCGTGAACGGCGCTATGATATTGCCATCCTGATGTTGGCTGCTATGTTTCCGATACACCGGTCATTCACTTCGGTTGTATTAATGGTGGCCTTTGGTTTGGTAGCAGGCAAGTCTTATTATGATTCAGCATGGAGGCGAAAACAAATTTCACCAACAGCTTGGGCATACTTCCTGATTACATCGGGGTTTGGTTTGTTTGCAGTGGTCAGTCTCCTGTATTCTTCCGACGTGAAGACGGGGATTGACTTTCTTGTCGCCAACTCTTATTTGCTGATTTATCCACTGCTTATCTTGTTATTTGCAAGGGATCTTTCTGAGCGAGACGTTGACATCATTGTATTTGCATTCATATTTGCTTGTTTGTGCCTGTCTGTCTACCTGCATGTGAAATTTTACCAGGCTGGACTCTTTACTGAAATCCGGCAGGTCAACTATTCTATTTTTCCTTTTCGTGAGATGTTGCTGCGCAATAGATATCACCCTACCTATGTGTCGATGTGGTTCCTTTTCTCTGCATTGTTTATCGTGCAGTATCTTTTTCGTCATAAGTTGAGGTTATTAGCGATTGTGGGTCTAATATGCTGTGCGGTTTTTTTTGTGACCACATCCGTTTTGATGTCAGTGAAGGTTACGACGATTGGATTTATGCTTGCCTTGCTGGTGTTGATCTATGTAGTGGTTTCGAATAAGATATTGGTCTTGGGTTCGTACCTCGTGGTGTTTGCCATGTTTGCACTTTCCATTTCCCAGGTCTCATTTTTACGCGCACGCTTTGTGGATGAGTTTAAGGACACGAAGCTCCTGGCACCAGTTGGAGTGGCCACAAATTCGCTGAACATCAGGGTAGGGATTTATCAATGCTCCTGGCGGGTATTTCAAGACAATTGGCTGGTGGGAACGGGCATTGGCGATGCCCAACATGCGTTGAACGCGTGTTACGACAGTTTCGACACGAACGTTTATCGGGAATCTACTTATAATTCACACAATAACTACCTTGGTGTTGCCGTCTCTACAGGCATTGTTGGTCTTACACTGTTTCTGGTCATGTTGATATTTCATCTCGCGCGTTCGATAACGAACAACAACGTCGTGTTTTTAATTTTTCTAGTGTTTGTGATGGTCTGCCTGCTCGGGGAGAATATACTTAGCCGGCATCATGGGGTTGTGTTTTATTCGCTATTTTGTAGTTTATTTTCCAGGCAGAATCTGCAACAAGAAAAAGTACGGTGACTTTCTTTCAGAACAAAAGAATCATGCTTTTCGCTCCTCGTTTCTTTGGTTATGAGGAAGAGATACGGCGCAAACTCGCAGACTTAGGTGCAAAAGTTGATTTCCACGACCAACGGCCATCTAATAGTGTAGCCACAAAAGCATTGATCCGGATTAACAAGCGATTCCTGGCGACGAAGATCAATCGGTATTACACGCAGATCATCGACAACTCCAAAGGAGTTTTCTACGACTACGTATTGTTCATTAGCCCCGAGGCCATAACGAAAGACTCATTGTTAAAGATGAAGGCGACCCACCCAAGGTCGCGTTTTATTCTGTACATGTGGGATTCGTTCGAGAACAAAAGGAAGAACATTGATGATCTCATGCAGTTGTTTGATGACCGGTTTTCATTCGATAATCGCGATTGCCAATTGTCTCATGGCAAACTCACCTATAGACCCCTTTTCTTCCTGAATGAATACGCAGCAATCCGCGACGACGTGTCCCGTGAGTTCGAGTTGCTTTTTATCGGAACAATTCATAGCGACAGACATCGTATACTTGGCAAGTTTCGGTCATTTTGCCTCACTCATGACCTGTCATACTTTTATTACATGTTCATGCCGAGCAAGATATTGTATTACTACCGCTCGCTCAAGGACAGCTCCCTTCGGAAGGCCGGGCCGGATGAGTTCAAATACCATCCGTTGACAAAGGCACAAGTGCTTGCACTCATGGAGCAAAGTAATGTGATTCTGGACATCGAGCATCCCAATCAGTCGGGGTTAACAATGCGAACGATCGAGACGTTGGGTGCCAGAAGAAAACTCATTACCACTAATGAAAGGGTTACAGATTATGACTTTTTCCACCCACAGAACATACTTGTGATCGATCGGGATAACATACAAATCGATCCGGCATTTTTCAAGACGCCAGTTGTGCTGCTGGACTCATCCATCTATAAAAAGTACTCCATAGATGGTTGGATATCGGACGTGTTTCGCATTCACCGGCAGTAGAATCCATTCCCCAAACGAAATCGTTGTAGCGCACAATGAACGCTAACTCCGGAGGATACCCGGACTTGACAGTCAGGCCGAACTTCGCGCTTTTTGCCAAAGAAATAGCCCTCAGGGCTATTCGCGGGTCGGAAAGTGATTCTTTAAGGGTATTTGCCTTACAGGCGTGCAATCACTATTTTTGACCACTTTTGTGCTCTATGGCCAAGGAGATTGCTGCAGCTATTACCTCATTTGTTATTGCCTTTTTGATCGTTCCTGTGATCATTAAATACTCCCTCAGGAAAAATCTGGTCGATATACCGGGCCGTAGGAAGATTCACAAAAAGGTCACGCCGTCTATGGGGGGCATCGCCATTTTCGTGGGTTTCTTCGTCTCATCACTTATCTGGACCGATATTCAGGAGTGGGGTTATATGAAGTTTATTCTGGTGGCGCTCTTTGTGATTTTCTTCATCGGGGTTCGCGACGATTTGGTCCCTTTGAGAGCCATGGTAAAACTTGTCGGTCAGGTCATGTCGGCGTCGCTGGTCATATTCCTTTTTGACTTGCGGATTAGAACATTCTACGGACTTTTCGGGATCTATGAACTTCCACTTATCGCAAGTTACTTCATCACATACATGACATTTATTGTCATTACGAACTCCTTCAATTTGATCGATGGCCTCGACGGCCTCGCAGGCACCATTGCGATTGTGGCCCTTCTAGCTTTCGGGATTTGGTTCTACCTAGTTGGCCAGGAAATTTTCTCTATCCTGTCATTTGCCATGTTGGGTTCGATTTTCGCATTCCTCATTTTCAACTGGGAGCCTTCGGAAGTTTTTATGGGTGACACCGGGGCGCTGGTGATCGGAATGATGCTGGCAATCTTGTCGATTCATTTTATCAACGTGAACTATAGCCTGCCGGCCATGACCCCGTATAAGTTTAACGGCTCTGTGGGTACTGCAGCGTGTATCATCATTATACCGTTGGTAGATACATTGCGCATTGTAATTCTACGGGTATCAAAGGGACATTCGCCATTTAAGCCGGACAAAAGTCACGTACATCATGCAATCATGCGCTTGGGTATGACGCACGGTCAAACGACGTTGATCCTGGGAGGCGTCCAAATCTTATACATTGGCCTGGCCATTGTATTCAGTCATTTGGACGATATATATGTCGTATCCGGCCTGCTGGTATTGTCATTCCTTCTGAGTGTTACGTTGGATAGGCTAATCTTGAACAGGCTGTCATCTGAGTGAAAAAGGACCAAGGTTCAGGCATACTGTTTTCGCCCTTGAGCCTTAATATTGAATCGGAGAAGCAATTTCCTGACGAAGTACTTCAGGTTCGCGACACCTGCATGCCACAGCATAGTTGCAACTGGCGCCTTACCCGTTCTGATGGAAGCTTTGAAACTCTCGCGTATTGCTCCGTATCCGTCACTGACTCCACCTTCGCGAAACATGACTGTCAGCTTATCCATGAAAGCAGCCTTTAAATTTGATCGTCCCCTCAGTAAGAATTCATAATCTCCAACAATTTTATAGTCTACGTTAAAGTAGCCGAATCTTTCGAACAGATGCCTGGAATGCAATGAACCAGGATGGGCGATTGTGTTGACATGCTGAAATCTGGGCCATTCCCAATGCCAACCCGCAACGCGATAAGGCACGAGGTTGATATCTGTTAACTGAACTTTGGAAGACACAAATTCGACATCCCGATCGAGTTGGCTTATAAAATCAGAATAGGCCCGTAAAGCGCCCGGCAAAAGGTAATCGTCGCTACCCAGAAACATTATCCAGTCGCCTTTGGCGTTCTTTACACCCTTGTTCCAGGCATCGTAGATCCCCTTGTCAGGTTCGCTGATCCAGAAACCGATGTGCGATTCGTATTTTTTGATAATTTCGACGGTATTGTCTTTCGATTTGCCGTCAATAATGACGATGTCTACCGCAGGATATTGCTGACTAATGATGCTGTCAAGGGCAGTACTTAGATACTTCGCGGCATTATAGGTCGCCATCACTATTGACACTTTGATCATGCCTTATAAAACGGTGAAGTGAAAATATTAGGATTGTAAATTGGCTTACAGTTTATCTGTGCACCTGTCAACCAATGAAGACAAGTGGAACACTTCGTTTGCGACCAATGGACGCCAAATAACAAGCCATTTAGCCGCGTTTCTCGACCCCAAAGGTATAAAAAATCGCGAGGCGTCGTACCACTGATTCCCCATTGGCAATTCGCAGAAAACGTCCGCCGCAGCTGCAGATGGGGGCGCATTCCGCGCTGATTTCGCCAATTTGGAGTACGAAACCCCTATTTTTGCCCTAAATTGCGAGCATGGAAGAACGCATTCAGACCCTGTTGAAAGAGGTTCAGGAGTTTGCCGGCCAGGGAAAACAGGCGGTAGAATCATTCCGCCTGAAATTTATCAGCAAAAAGGGCCTTATCGGAGAGCTTTTCGAGGAGATGAAGAAAGTCCCGGGCGAGCAGAAAAAGGCCGTTGGGAAAGTGCTTAACGAGCTGAAGCAGGCTGCCGAGGCCAAGCTGGCTAGTTTGTCAGTCGACGCGGAGGATGCTGGCAGCGCAGCACCGCCAGTAGACCTTACGTTGCCTGTTTCATCGGAGGTCGGTAATCTTCATCCCCTCAGTCTGACGCGCTATCGCATCATTGAAATATTTGAGCGCCTGGGATTCAATGTGGCCGATGGCCCGGAGATTGAAGATGACTGGCATAACTTTTCAGCCCTCAACTTTCCCGAGAATCACCCGGCACGCGAAATGCAGGATACTTTCTTCGTCAAGAAGAAGGGGGAGGACAGCAACCAGGATATTCTGCTCAGAACGCACACCTCGAACGTACAGATTCGTCTTATGCAAAAGCAGAAGCCTCCGATCCGGGCGATCATGCCGGGGCGTGTCTATCGCAACGAGGCAATCTCGGCTCGTGCGCACTGCTTCTTTCACCAGGTGGAAGGACTATACGTTGATCGCAATGTTGGTTTCGCCGACCTCAAGCAAACACTGTATCACTTCGCAAAGGAGATGTATGGCAAAGACATACAGATTCGTTTTCGTCCATCGTACTTTCCATTCACAGAGCCCAGTGCCGAGATCGACATCACTTGTTTGATCTGTAAGGGCAGCGGCTGTAATGTTTGCAAGTATTCCGGGTGGGTGGAAATTGCCGGGTCTGGCATGGTGCATCCAAACGTATTGCGCAATTGCAACATCGATCCGGAAGAGTTCACAGGCTTCGCGTTTGGTATGGGTATCGAACGCGTTACGATGCTGAAGTACCAGATCAACGACCTTCGGCTTTATTCAGAGAACGACATTCGTTTCTTACGACAATTCCAGGCATTGACGTAGGACAACAATGCACTATCTGATGATCTTTAACCTGACGCAACGACCAACTATGAATACTGAAGACCAGCTCAGGACTCACGACTTTAGACTCAGTACTTGCTCAAATGACCATTGAGTCAATCAAAAATATCGCCGTGATCGGTGCCGGCACAATGGGGCAGGGCATTGCGCATTTGTGTGCGCTTGCCGGCTATCCGGTGTTGCTGTACGACATTCAGCCCGAACTGACGCGCACCGCGATTGCCAGCATCCGGAGAATCTTTGAAGATCACGTCGCGCGTGGAAAAATGACTTCCGCGGACCGGGATGCAGCAATCGGGCGCATCCAGGCGGTGCACGACTTTCGGCAACTCCAGGTGGATCTGGCCATCGAAGTGGTCTTGGAGAAGCTGGAGGTGAAACACAAGATTCTAACGGAGCTGGAGAAGATCAACGCGTCGGATTGCCTGCTGGTAAGCAACACATCGTCGTTATCAATCACACAGCTAGCCGCTCCGTTGAAACACAAAGAACGCTGTGCCGGCCTGCATTTCTTCAATCCGGCCACCGTGATGAAACTGGTGGAAATTGTGAAGGGCGCCGCGACGAGCGATCATACCGTTAAATCACTGAGCCTGTTTGCCGAAAGCCTCGGAAAAACGGCTGCCATTACCAACGACACGCCCGGGTTTATTGTGAATCGCGTCAACCGGCTGTTCTTTGCCGAATCATTGAAGGTTGTGGAGGAAAACGTCGCTGATTTCAAAGTCGTAGACAATTTGATGAAGACAACTGGATTTCGCATGGGGCCTTTTCAGTTGCTGGATCTGGTCGGCAATGATACCAGCTACGCGGTGAGCTGGTCGCTCTACGAAGCATTCTATTACGAGCCTAAGTTCAGGCCGAGTCGCATACAACAACAAAAGGTGGACGCAGGACTATATGGGAGGAAAAGTGGAAAGGGGTTTTATGAGTATCCTGAGCATGGGTAGCAATTGGGCTGTACGGGATAGGTTCCTAGCGCATAGTCACAGGGTTGGACAAGGCATCAGCGGGTGCGTTCTGCTGTTTGTGCTTGTCGTTTGGGGATCCTGTTCTTCAGATCCCTTAGACGATCCGATCCCACCTGTAAGCTTTCCCGACAAGGTGCTCAATCTCAACCTGCCAGATAACATCGGTTTGCGAAGTAAAGGAGGCTCCCGGGCATACAATGATATCGGTGTGCGCGGCGTGATTGTGTACTGCGTGGATGTAGGTGTGTATCATGCTTACGAGCGGAATTGTTCGTATCAACCTAATGAAGCCTGTGCGACCGTAAACATTGATGTATCCACCTTGTTTATGGTGGATCCCTGTTGCGGATCTAACTTCGATTTCAATACCGGCATGCCATCGGGAGGCGTGGCGTGGAGACCACTTCGTCAATACAGGACGACATTTAACGGGACCGATCTGGTGATCTCGGATGAGGTCGTGGAATAAATTCACAATTCACTATGGGGACGTGGTTGCGCCCAGGCGTTCTTGCCGGCCGTGGTCGGTGATGGATAAAGTTGAGGAGAGCTGTTGTTGACTTAAGGATCACATAGTGCGACAAAATATTGACGTTCATTAATGGTGTTTTCATTCAGGGCGTCCAGATGCCACTTGGATTCAAGAGACCGATATAAGGAATTTGATGAATTGATATTGACATCTGACAGTAGCTGGCAGCGTTGGTTTAACAACTACTTATATGAAAACTAAGATTGCCTCCTTCTTAATTTGCTTATCCCTTTTTTCTGCCAGCGCGCAGACTAAAGGCATTGATTTAGCTGGCACCCGATGGAAGTTCATAGGATTACTTTTCAATACAAAAGGAACTTTGTTCACGTGCCCCAAGGCCTACATAGTGAATTTTGAGCCTAACAATAAATTCACAGGTATGACAAATATGTCATACAACGGCAAGTACTGGGTGAAGAATGGTAATCGCATTAGAATACGCGCATTTATCTCAAAAGGAAGCCTACCGGTTCATTGATACCAGTTAGTATGATTGAATTTATAGTGGAAGTGATAGTCGGCCTAATATTTAACTACCCTGGTGGATACGTCAGGTGGATTATTGCGGGAAAAAAAGGAGCGCTTTCGGAATTCGTGAATCAAAGAATCAAACTTAATATTCTCATAAGTTCAATTGTATTTGGCGTAATCATATTATTAGGACTGTTCATCGAAAATCTCTATGACTGAGTTCACGAATGTTATTCGCGGGTAGTCGAACGGCATCTCGCTATTTGGTCTTGCGTTTGTTAGTTCGACCTTAGAAATGTAAAGCATCGGTGCGATTATAATAGATTGACCTGGTACAGTGTGACGACAGTAATTTGCTATGATTTTTAAAATCAACGGGATTAAAAACGACTATTGATGGAGAAGGAGATATTAGCGGAGACTAGACCATGAAGAAATTAGACGAAATTTTTGAACGTGCGATTTCATTTTGGCCCTTATCAATTTTAATTGCTGTGGAAAATTGATTAATGAAATATCAGGTTTTAGGCCGACAATTTAAGTCAGGCCTGGGCTAATGCAGAACAAATGTCTTTAGGGGATAACTGGAACGAATTAGGTGTATGGGTTATTTATAAATTGCTTCATCCAACGGCAGTGCACGATTTTAAACGTAACGTGTTTGATCTTGTCCCATCTCAGCTAAATAAATAAGCATTTATTAATGCTTATTTGAGGAGTTAAGACAAGAGGGTATGAGCGAATGCTCGAAGATCTTGCCTGAGTGGTTGGACTGTATATGAGTTATGCCGTAAGCCGTCGTTATATGAACCTTTCCATGATTAGCCGAACTTTAGACCCAGCACGATTCGGGAGGTCGCGTGGCTTGGAGCCCTTGATACTATACAGAACCACGGTCAATGGGCGGATCTTGTCATCACCGATGAAGTGATGGAATAGCAGCTTCGTTTGACGCCTGCCCGTACCAGTCGCCAATTGCGTACAATGGTACTATCTCGATATCATCTACACGCCCAAAATTTTCCAGGGCAACCCTGATCCCATACGCCGACTTTTTCTCCTGCAAAAAGATCTGCATACTCCGCATAGAACCCTTCCTTCCGGACTTCACTTCAACAGGCACAATCGCTTGCTCCTTTTGTACAACATAATCCACCTCCGCATTACTGCTCTTCGCCTCGCGATGCCAGTAAAATAATTCTTCCTGTGTGTAAGTTGACGACGCCTTTAGCAACTCCAGTCCCACGAATTGCTCGGCAATGGCACCTTTGTTGATCGCGTCGAAGTCTGTTTCAGTCAATACCTCGCCGATGTTTAACCGCAGCAGCCGTTGGAATATCCCCGTATCCAGTAAGAGCAATTTCCGATGTTTTGGATTTAATTCAGCGCCCAGCGGCAAGCCATTGGCAGCTGTGTGCGTTACCGGGATGATCAGGCCTCCCAGGCTTAGCAAATCCGTTGCCTCCTTGATTTGACGATAACTCGATTGCACGGCGGCTTTGGAGTACATGAACTTTGTTCCGGATTGCTGTACGACCGAGTCGAACACTTCGGCGATCCGCAGGAAGGGCACGTTCGTGTTGTACTTGATAAAGTCCGCTTTTAGCGATGTGATAAGGTCATCCAGTACCCGGCCACACTGAATGAAGTCCCTGCTTTCCACATACGTAGCAATTACTTCAGGCATGCCGCCCAGCAGCAAGAATCGTTTGAGATGCTGCACCAGCTTCTCATGAACGGGTGCGGCCAGGGGCGCTACAGAAGAGGCTTGTATTTTCATGGACAGCAAAGCGTCCTCTCCGAGGGCATGCAGGTATTCGTTGAAGGACAAAGGGTATACAAACATCGATCGAACCCTTCCTACCCCGAAAGATGGCAATTCCGCCAAGGCGAATTCCAGCAGCGATCCGGCAGCGATAACATGCAACTCCGGATACTTTTCGTAGAAGAAGCGAAGAGAAGATATGGCGGGCAAACACGCCTGGATCTCATCGAAGAACAAGAGCGTCCGGCCGGCAATTATGGGTACGTTGTACAATGCGGATAACGTTTCACAAAGCATCCGCGGGTCGAGGTCACCTTCGAACGCCTTATGGACCTGCCGGCGCTCTTCAAAATTGATCTCCAGCAAGTATTCGAATTCGGTACCGAGCTGCCGGATGGCCCTCGACTTTCCCACCTGCCTGGCGCCGCGAAGCAATAATGGCTTTCGCTGCGGGGCTGCTTTCCAGGAAAGAAGATCCTGATCTATTTTTCGCGCGATGTACGTCAAATATTACCCATTTAATTGCTGAATCAGACAGGCTGACCAAAAGGCGTCTGTAAGACGTTAACGTAATAAATATACCAATTTGTTCCATTATTACATAATAAAATATGTTTAATGGTATATTTTACAATGTTAAAAAAGACATAATTTGTCTATTTTACAAGGTTAAAAAGAGCAGTTTATTGGACATAAACGGTTTGAGCCGGCCGTTTTTAGCAGGGATTACGTTTAGGGGTAGTAAAAACGCTGGTTTGGAACATTTGGCATACCGTAGCTTGACGGTAATTGCTCTGCGCTGCCGGGGTAGGTGTCCGGAAACAAAGATCCCATTGACCGACAATCGACACCAATGAATCAAGCCGAATTTCTCGCAGCATTGATGATGCCGAACATGCATCGGAGCACCAGTTTTCGATAGATCGGTTCGTACTGCTTCTCTCCGCTCTCCAGGTTTCTGAGCTGTTGCAGCGCGAATTGCTGGATGGTAATCAACGGCAGCACTATGCGCTCCCGCAGCTTCACCGAATCGCGGTTCATGGGTGTGTTTTCCATGAGCTCAGAGAAACCGGAAATCTCCAGCAGCATCTGCACCGACAGCTTGTATTCGGCAAACATCTTCTTCCATAGCTCGCTGAATTCTTTGTCTTTCGCGAGGTACGCCGTCGCGGGGTAGTACGTCTTCGTGAGCGACATCATACTGTTGCTCAACAACGTCCGGAAGAACAGCGAGCTCTTGAACAACGCCTTCAGCTCGGTCATCTTGCCTTGCTTCTTCAATTCCCTGATCGCGGAACCAACGCCATAGAAGCCGGGAATGTTTTGTTTCATCTGCGCCCAGGATCCCACAAAAGGTATCGCCCGCAGGTCTTCGAACTTCAGACTTCCGGCGCTTCGCTTCGCAGGCCGCGATCCGATGTTGGCATCGCCGAAAAATGCCAGCGGCGTTATCTTCTCGAGGTAGGGAACAAACTTGGGATGCTGTTTCAACGCCAGGTACGCCTTGTGTCCTTCTTCAGCCAAAGCGTTCATGATGGCCGTTTCGCCTTTGCTGAAAGGTCGCGCATCATGAAAGATGGCATTGTGAATGCCGGCCGAGAGCAGCTGCTCCAGGTTGTACCGACAGGAAAGGGGTTTGCCGAAGTTTGAGCTGATGGTTTGTCCCTGAACGGTCACCTGTACTTCCTTGTCTTCAATCGTATCACCGAGCGATGCATAGAAGTCGTGGGTGTTTCCACCACCTCTGGCCGGTGGGCCACCGCGGCCGTCGAAGAATACAGCGGTGAAGCCTGCATCGCGCGTTATGCGCGTAAGGTTCTCTTTCGCCTGGAAGATCGACCAGTTCGCGCGCAGGTAGCCGCCATCTTTCGTGCCATCCGAGAAGCCCAACATGATGGTTTGCTTATTGCCTCGTCGCGCAAGATGCTCCCGGTAGGTGGGAATACTGTACAGCGCCGTCATGATGCCAGGCGCGTGCGAAAGGTCTTCAATGGTTTCGAAGAGCGGTACGATGTCGAGCGCAAGGTCGTCGCCTTTGGCCAGGATGAGCTGCGCGAGTTTGTAGACGCGAATTACGTCAAGCGCTGACTGGCAATTGCTGATCACATATCGGTGACATCCTTCCACACCATTGCGCGCCTGGATGGTCCCAATGGCGCTTATGCTTTCGATGAGATCGGCGACGAACGCATCTTCGAACGATAATGATATCGGTTTGAAATTGAGCTTTAGCAAGATGTCGATCTTCTCACCCTCTGTCTTTTCATCAAAATCCTTTAGGGTTTTGTATTTCGGCTTCAGTTTTTCAAAGATGGCCTCCCATGCGTAGGCGTGCTTGCGGCTGTCCTGCCGCACATCCATGCTGCCGAAGTAAAATCCGAATATTCTGACCTTCAAAATGAAGGCGTCGAGGAGGTTAAGGAATAGTCCCTTGTGATCACGGATCAATACTTCGCGGGCCTCGAGCAGGTCATTGAGCAGGGCATCGGGGTTCTCGTAGCTTTCACCCGGTACTCCGAACGCCAGCGGGTAGAGCGATCGTTCGGTGCGCGTGATGATGTGATCGACGCCGTTGAATGTGAGCCGGCGTTTTAGCATTCTGATGTCGCGATAGTAACAACGCATCAGCGTGCGCTGAAGGTGATCCGCTACCCGAAGCGTGATGTCATGGGTGACGAAGGGGTTGCCGTCGCGATCGCCTCCGGGCCAGAAGCCAACCTTCAACAGGTCGTAGTTCACCCATTCTTCGGGTTTCATCTTAAGACCGTTCATGAGCTTGATGATGATCTCGGGGATGGCCTGATAGAACACATTCTCGAGAAACCACGAAAGACTCACGGCCTCGTCGAAGGGAGTTGGTTTTTGACGGTTGATGAACGCAGTCTTGCCCAGTTGACGCAGCAACAGGTTGATGTTCTCCACCTCGTTGTCGTGCATGACGTGCTCCAGGTCGTTCAGGATGGACAGCACGCTGCCGGGATAGAACTGGGTAGGGTGGGCGGTGAGCACCACGCGAACACTAAACGTTTCCAGCTTTGCCTTCAGCTCTTCGACGAGGTCTTCGGACGCAACGCGCGACAGCAATTCAGTGACGGTACCCTTTCCACTCAGGTCATTCACCTCGGAGAACGCGGCATCTTCGATCGAATCAAATAACACTACCTGCCGCTCGATGTACTGGATAAATCCGAAGAGCAAATTGAACTGCTCTTCGCGTGTGGCCTGTGGCGTATAATCTTTGAAGAAATTCTTGATGATGGACTTGGGATCCTTGCCCTTCTCATAGTCATTCTCACAGGATTGTTGCAATAACGGAAGCAATGTGCCTGTGCGGTAAATGCCGCTGTACGGTAGGTTCAGGAACAGGCTGTTGTACATGTGATACCGGGTAGATACGGCATCATTGAATTGGCTGGCCATAGGTGTTTGCGCTCTTAACAAAGTTATCAAATACTCCATGCCGAGTTGGCCACCCCCGGCTATTTGCAATTAATATATTCGAAAACGTTTCCGGATAGCGAATGTGAAGGCTGCGTAGCAGCTGGAATCAAGGCGTTCTGCTGCGTTGGGAAGACGATGATGGGTTTGAGCGCTATCAGTAATTAGCGCGAAGGCGGGTGACAGGGACTTGTTATAAAAGCGACGGCCGGCGTCCGCGTTTTGGACTCGCCGGTCGTCACTGAGGTAGCTATGCTATTGTACTTCTCCACGAATACCAAGGACCACCACGCCGTCTTGCGTGTTGGCGTTCACGGTAATGGTCTTGTTGAAAATGCCTTTCGTTGCTGCGTTGTAGGTAGCCGTTACAAATCCTTCGGCACCTGGCGCTATAGGGTCTTTCGAGTACTTCGCAACGGTACAGCCACACGATGCCTGGACCGAGGTGATGAGCAACGGTTCACTGCCCTTGTTGACAAATCGGAACTCATGCGTGACCGGTGCTTTATGGGCGATCTTGCCAAAATCGAAAGAAGTCTCCGTCCATCCAAAGGCGGGCATTGAAGCGGTGGTCGCCAGCCGTCCGGAAGGTGCGGACGTGTTCACAATCGTTACGTTCGGCAGCTTGAATGATGCGGAAGAGATGATCATGGATGCGGTCATGATCAAAGTCAGGAAATGGATTTTCATAGATTGTATGTTTGGTTTGTGTTCATACAAATTACGGTGAATGGCGAGTGCGAACCTGTTAATGAATTGGTAACGGTTGTTAATGAAACGTTAAACCAACGTGTAAAGGAAGCAAAGGGCGCAGGGGCTTTACCGCAAAGTCGCAAAAACACTAAGGACCGCAAAGATTCTTTAACAGCATTTCATTGCAAAGTGATTGCCAGGGTTCTCACTTTGCTAAAAGAAGTGATAAATAAAACTCAGCGGTCCTTAGCGTTTTTGCGACTTTGCGGTAAAGCCGCTGCTCCTTTGCTCCCTTTTTGTCGCTGTTGTTAACGACTTGTTAAAACCTGGAAACCGAAGCTCTTTTAGCTTATTTTTGATAGAGAATTCCCTTTGCCGTGAAATCGTCTACCATTCGCCTTGTCGTTATCCTCGCGGCGCTTTGCATCGTAGGAATCACCATTACCCAGGTATACTGGGTTCGGCGGGCGTTTGACCTCAAAGAGGCCGAATTTGAGCGCACCGTCAACACCGCCCTCTACAACGTCGCCCAGCAAATCTTCGAGATCAACAAGACCGCTTCGCCAGCGAACAATCCCGTGAAGCAAGTGTCCACCAACTACTTCGTCGTGATGGTAAACAGCGAGGTGGAACCCGGCTTGCTGGAAGTACTGCTGCGAAATGAATTCGAGCGCCGGAACATCCGCGCCGACTTCGAATACGGCGTCTACGACTGTCACAGCGAACGCATGGTGTACGGCGACTACGTGCCGTTGCAAACTTCGAAGGAGATCAAGTCATCTCACAAATTTCCCAAGTGGCCTACGCAGGGATATTACTTCGGCGTTCAGTTTCCGAATCGCGAGGGTCACCTCACCAATCAAATGGGTATCTGGTCGTTCTCATCGGTCGTGTTACTGCTGGTGATCGTATTTTTTTCGTACACCCTGTTCGTGATTTTGAAGCAGCGCCGGTTGTCGGAGATTCAGAAGGACTTCATCAACAACATGACGCACGAATTCAAGACGCCGCTGGCCACCATCGCGGTTTCGGCCGAGGTACTCAAAGATCCAGGCATTGTTCGGCAGCCGGAAAGGCTCATGAATTATGCCGTCATCATCGAAAAGGAGAACCTCCGTTTGAAGCAGCAGGTGGAACGCGTGTTGCAGATGGCCCGTCTCGACAAGGAGCAGATCAATCTGAAGAAAGAGCGCATCAGTGTTCATCAGCTCATACAAGAAGCGGTGCGTCACCAGTCTGTTGCTCTGCTGGAGAAGGGAGGGGTTGTGAACTTGTCGCTCGATGCCAGCCAACAGGAACTGGAAGGGGACAAGCTTCACCTCACCAACGTCATCAACAACCTCCTGGACAATGCCATAAAGTATTGCCAGGTTGTTCCCGACATCGTTGTCCGCACGATTCTGCAGGCCGGAAGTATCGTTATTGAGGTGCACGACAACGGTATCGGTATTGGACAAGATAGCGTCAAGAGAATATTTCAGAAGTTTTATCGTGTTCCAACGGGCAACGTGCACGACGTAAAGGGCTTTGGTCTGGGCCTGAGCTACGTCAAGACGGTCGTCGATGCGCATAAGGGTCGCGTGTCGGTCGAAAGCCAGCTGGGCAAGGGCTCCACCTTCCGTGTCACGCTGCCGCTGTAGCGCCCTCTGCGATTGGGTCTGATAACCCAAAGTTTTTTTATTCTGAACAAATGCGCTGATGAAGACAACCGCGATGCGTCCCAAATCAACCAATCAACAGATCAACCCATGAAACGGATTCTTTTGGTGGAGGACGACCCAAGCCTGGGGTTTGTGATCAAAGACAATCTAAGCATGAAAGGCTATGAGGTGACGCTCTGTCGCGACGGCGAAGAAGCGGATCGACTTTTTGCTCCTTTGGCATTTCACCTTTGCATTTTCGACGTCATGCTACCCAGGAAGGATGGCTTTACACTGGCGCGCAGTGTACGGGCTAAAGACCACAGCATTCCCATCCTGTTTCTCACCGCCAAGGCGATGACCGAAGACAAACTGGAGGGATTCCGCGTGGGTGCCGACGATTACATTACGAAACCCTTCAGCCTCGAGGAGCTTTTCTGCCGCATCGAAGTATTTCTGAAACGCGATCGCGTGAACGATCCGGTGGGCAGCACCACGTTCAGGCTAGGCACATACGAATTTGATTTTTCGAAGCTCTTATTGAAGCATGGGGAATCACAGAAGGCACTTACCCAAAAGGAAGCAGACGTGCTACGGCTATTATACCAAAACCGTGAGCGAATTCTGAAGCGCGAAGAGATCCTGAAACAGGTATGGGGCAACGACGACTATTTCATGGGCCGAAGCATGGACGTGTTTATCTCGAAGCTGAGAAAATACTTGCGCGACGATGAATGCGTGCAGATCGTGAATTATCACGGCGTGGGATTTAAGCTCGAATTGAAGGTGGAGTAAGGTGTATTCGCCCCACGGGAAAACACGCGATCCGCCCTATGGATCAATTGCGTGTCCCGTGGGATGACAATTGTCAATTCTCAGTTTTTCCCCTTTCTCAATACGCTATTCGCTTTACTGTAGCTGAAATAGATAACCAACCCCACAATCATCCAGCCCAATGCCATCAACAGCGTTTCGGCGGGCAACGACAATATCATCGCTGTACAAATCAACATGCCCATAATCGGAACAAAAGGTACCGCAGGTGTTTTGAAAGGGCGTACAGCGCCTGGGTCTCTCCTGCGCAATACCCAAATACCCGCGCAAACCATTACAAAAGCGAACAGGGTGCCGATGCTGGTAAGGTCGCCGGCCATACTACCTGGAATGAATGCGGCAAAGATCCCGACGAATATGAACAGAATCATGTTCGATTTGTATGGCGTGCGGAACTTGGGATGCAGATCGGAGAATACTTTCGGGATGAGGCCGTCTTTAGACATCGTGTAGAACACCCTGGACTGACCCAGCAACATCACCAGGATCACCGAAGAAAAGCCTGCTAATATCGCAATGGTAATGGCCTTGCCGAGCCATCCATAACCATGCATGTAAGTTTGAATGGCGTAAGCCACGGATGCTTCCTTGCCGGCGGTTTTGAACTCCTGCCAGTTGGCAATCCCGGTCAATACGTGCGCGAACAACACGTAGAGTATCGTGCAGACCACCAGCGAACCCAAAATTCCGATGGGCATATCACGCTTGGGATTCTTGGCTTCCTGAGCAGCTGTTGACACGGCATCGAATCCAATGAAAGCAAAGAATACAACGGCGGCGCCGCCCAACACGCCACCCCATCCATGTTCCCGGAAGCCCTCATGACCGGGTGTATTCTCAGGAATCATGAAAGGCTCATAGTTTACCGGATTGATAAACTGCCATCCTACGACAATGAATATGAGTACAATTGAAACTTTAACGACTACGATAACGGCATTGAATACGGCTGACTCCTGAGTACCCTTTATGAGGATCAAGCTGAGCATAAGGAGAATGAACAGCGCTGGAAGATTCATGATGCCCGATACGCCATCCGCGCTCGTCTCCAGCGGCGAATGACACCACTGATACGGGATGGCACTAAAATCGAAACTGGTCAGCAGGTTATTGAGATATTCACTCCAGGCGATCGACACGGTGGCGGCGGCCAGGGCATATTCCAATACGAGGGCCCATCCGATGATCCAGGCGACGAATTCGCCCATGGTGACATAAGCATAGGTATAAGCGCTTCCGGCAACGGGAATCATAGACGCAAACTCCGCGTAACAAAGTCCGGCGAAGGCGCATCCCACGGCGGCAATAATAAATGAAAGTACTACTGCAGGACCTGCCGACTCTCCGGCAGCGGCCGCTGTTCGTACGAACAAACCAGCACCAATGATGGCGCCTATGCCTAATGCAACCAGGTTACCGGGTCCGAGCGTGCGCTTGAGTTGATTGTCGCCGCCCTGTCCCAGGAGTTGCGACAAAGGCTTCTTGATGAATAGACTCATTGGAGTGCTTAAGGTTAGGTTTAATAAGTCGCCTAAAATAGGGCATAATTGACAATTGGCAATTGATAATTGACAATTCGGAACCCCTATCAGGGGATTTTTGATGCAAGGCTACTCGCCGGCGCCCGATTTCAGGTTGTCGGGGTTTTCCGTTACCGGATCGGTCGTTTGCCTTTCAATCGGGACTTCTGATGATACCTCTCCCTCATAATCCTCCGGATGAAGTTTCTCTCCGAAGAAGCGACGCTGGAAAAGCAGGATGATCACCACACCGACAAAAATGGAGGAGTCCGCGATGTTAAATACCGGACTAAAGAAGAAGAAATAGTCGCCCCCCACAAGAGGCATCCAAGTGGGCCACGTAAAGTCGAACAACGGGAAGAACAGCATGTCGATCACCTGGCCGTGAAACCAGGGAGTGGGAGAGTTGGTCGGATGATTGTTCAACAACACGCCGTAAAAAGTACTATCGATCACGTTTCCTACCGCACCCCCCAGTATGAGGGCCATACACCAGAGGAATCCCGCCTTTGAGTCCCTCATGGCCATCTTCACCAAATAATAAGCGATGCCCACCATGGCAGCAATGCGAAATACGGTCAAAGCCAGCTTGCCGAACTCATTGTTCCAGCGGATGCCGAACGCCATACCTGGATTAAGCAGGTAATGGAGTTTGAATCCAAACTGCTCGTTGCCAATCACGGTGATTTCCTGGTGAAGGAACATATAGTGATGAACCAGCAGCTTGGAAGCCTGGTCCAGTATGATTACACCGAATGCGAGCAGGAAATATTTGTAGATCTTCATGTACGGAGAGCGGTCACTTCTTCACATTTATTTTCACCCTCAACGTGATGTCGTCGAGCTCAACGGGTACGGCATCGGCAACGGAAGGCATTAACGTTAAGGCTACTGCCTGGGTCTCGGTCTGAATATAGTTGCTGAATTCGCTGAGCGCCGCGTTCACGAAATCGCTGTCGCGCTCCACGGCTACCTGAATCTTATCGAGTACCTCCATACCCATTTCCTTGCGCATATTCTGCACGCGGTTAACGAAATCACGCGCGATTCCCTCTTTGCGCAAGGCATCCGTTATGGTAATATCCAGCGCTACCGTTACGGGACCGTCCGAAGCCACCGACCAGCCGGGAATATCTTCCGAACTGATCAACACGTCGTCCACCGTAAGATCGAAACCACCCTTGGACAATTTACCTTGTTTCTCCAGGGATGCAATTTCCTCTTTGGTCAGGGAATTGATTACTTGAGTGACCTCTTTCATCTTTGGCCCGTATTGCTTACCGAGCTTCGGCAGGTTGGGCTTCACCTTCTTTACCACAATACCCGTGGTGTCAACGATGTATTCAATGGCCTTCACGTTCACTTCGGCGAGAATGATTTCTTCTACCGACCTTACTGCGGCAGCAAAGGAATCGCCAACCACAGGGAGCAGGATCTTTTGCAAAGGCGTGCGCACTTTGATCTTGCTGTTCTTGCGGATGGAATGTACCAGCGAGCAAATGCGTTGGGCATAGTCCATCGACAACTCCAGCGCTTCGTCTTTCCAGGGCAATTCCGACTTCACCAGATCGGTGAGGTGAATGGAAACGTGACGCAGCGGCGTTTTGAACTGGCGCGCGCGGTCGCGGATGTTGTCGGTAAGATTCTTATATAACCACTCGGAATAGAAGGGAGCGATAGGCGACATCAGCTGCGCCGTGATCATGAGACACGAATACAAAGTCTCATAGGCTGCCTTCTTATCCGTGGATAGATCAGCGTGTTCCTGGCGGCCACCGGCTTCTTCCAGGACGGGTTTCCAAAAACGCTTGCGGTTCAGGCGAACGTACCAGTTGGAAAGGTGATCGTTCACAAACTCCTGGATCGCACGCGCTGCCTTTGTTGGTTCATAGTCGTTGTAGGCCGCGGTAACCTCACTAACCAGCGATTGTGTTTTGGAGAGTATCCATCGATCGAGGTTGGTGAGTTCATCAGCCGGCACGTTGTTCATCTCATCCTTAACGAACCCGTCGATATTGGCGTACAGGGCGAAGAAGGCATAGGTATTCTGCAGCGTTCCGAAGAACCGCCGCTGTACCTCGGTAATGCCGTCGAAATCGAACTTCAGGTTATCCCAGGGAGTCGAGTTCTCGATCATGTACCAACGCACCAGATCGGGGCCATATTGCGCCAGCGTTTCGAACGGATTAACCACATTGCCCTTTCGCTTCGACATCTTGTTGCCATTCTTGTCGAGTACGAGTCCGTTCGAAATTACGTTCTTGAAAGCTACGCTGTCGCACAACATGACGGCTATGGCGTGTAAAGTAAAGAACCAGCCACGGGTCTGATCAACGCCCTCTGCGATGAAGTCGGCGGGATAATTTTGCGCAAATACTTCCTTGTTCTCGAATGGATAGTGCCACTGCGCATAAGGCATGGCGCCCGAATCGAACCAGACATCGATCAGATCGGGTTCGCGATACATCGGCTGACCGGATGCACTCACGAGTACAATGTCATCGACATAGGGCCGGTGCAGGTCGAAGTCTTCGGGGAGTTCCGCCTTCATCAACCCGGCCTTTACGGATTTCAACACTTCCTCGTTGAGTTCCTTCAACGAACCGATGCAGATCTCTTCCTTGCCGTCTTTCGTGCGCCAGATCGGCAGGGGTGTACCCCAGTAGCGCGACCGTGATAAATTCCAGTCGACAAGGTTCTCCAGCCAGTTGCCGAAGCGACCCGTGCCGGTTGACTCCGGCTTCCAGTTGATGGTCTTGTTTAATTCTACCATCCGGTCTTTCAATGCCGTGGTCTTGATGAACCACGCATCGAGCGGATAGTAAAGCACCGGTTTGTCCGTCCGCCACGAATGCGGATAGGTATGTTCGTATTTTTCAACCTTGAATGCTTTGTTCTCCTCTTTAAGGATGATGGAGATGATGACATCCGTGGTTTTATAGTCGGGATTGCTTTCGTCTTCGTCGGTGTAATTCTTCACGTAGAAGTCGTCGGCACCCAGTGGCTTATGCGTCCTGATCTTGTACCGGGCGACACCCTCCATGAGAATTTCGCCGATTTGCGAAATGAACCGTCCTTTCTTGTCGACAGTAGGCACCTCGTTGCCCAGCTCGTCGCGAACGGTCATCGGAGGAATACCGTGTTGTTTCGATATCCGGAAGTCATCGGCACCAAACGTCGGCGATGAATGCACGATGCCGGTACCATCCTCCGTGGTAACGAAGTCGCCCGCGACCACCATGAATGCCTTATCGGCATCGTAGAGCGGCTGCACATAGGGCATGAGTTGCTCATACTTCAATCCGACGAGTTCCTTACCGCTGAACGTTTTGATTACCCGGTAAGGGATCGCCTTGTCGCCAGCCTTGTAATCTGCCAGCGGCAGCTCTTTGTTTTTTGCGCTGAAGTATTTACTCAACAGATCGTTCGCCAGCACGACACGCACGGGCTTGTGCGTATACGGATTGTACGTATCCACCAGCGCGTAGGTGATCTTTTCGCCTACTACGAGTGCTGTATTCGACGGAAGTGTCCAGGGAGTTGTCGTCCACGCCAGCAGCCAGGCATCTGTTGCCCCGTCGTGGAAGAGAAATTCGGATGCTTGGTTCCTGATTGCCTTGAACTGCGCCACGACCGACGTATCCTTCACTTCCTTGTAGCAACCGGGTTGGTTCAACTCGTGTGAGCTGAGACCCGTTCCATCGGACGGCGAGTAGGGCTGGATAGTATATCCTTTGTAAAGCAGGCCTTTCTTATAAAACTGCTGCAGAATCCACCACAGTGACTCGATGTATTCTTTTTTGTAAGTGATGTAGGGATGGTCGAGGTCGACCCAATAACCCATCTTCATGGTCAGGTCGTCCCACTGGTCCTTATACATCATGACCGTTTCGCGACACTTATTGTTGTAGTCCTCGATGCTGATCTTCTTGCCGATGTCGTCTTTCGTGATACCGAGCTGCTTCTCGACCTGGAGCTCGACGGGCAGGCCGTGTGTGTCCCAGCCGCCTTTGCGCTTTACCTGGAATCCCTGGAGGGTCTTGAACCGGCAGAAGATATCCTTCACGGTGCGGCCCATCACGTGGTGGATTCCGGGAGTTCCATTGGCACTGGGAGGGCCTTCGTAGAACGTGAAAGGGGTCGCGCCTTCGCGGTTATCTACAGATTTCTCAAAAATCTTTTCCTGTTTCCAGAATTCCAGGATTTCAGCCGCCAGGTGGGCAAAATTGACATTTTTGTGCTCTCTATACTTCTCAGCCATTGTTCTGATCCGCCTTTGATCCCCAGGATCGTATTTTCAGATAAGGCGCAAAGATAGGCCCATTTGGGGATTTATTGGCGTGGGGATTTGGTGATTTTGGGGCGGGGATGGCGCGCCGTGAAGGCATTCCCATGGCCACTGTAGGGACAGGGCATGCCCTGTCCGTACGGAAGGCGATAAGATAATCCGCAGGGCACGGAAGGCGATAAGATAATTCGCAGGGCACGGAAGGCGATAAGATAATGGGCAGGGCACGGCAAGGCGATAAGATAATGCGCAGGGCAGGATAATGCGCAGGCCCCTATTCCGCTGAAGGATGGCGATTGTGGATTCTGATTTTGTTCAGGTCGATTTCCTCATCCTCGTTCTCGCCGTAAAATGTTGAATCGAAATCATCAATGATCATCGTCTCACCTTTGCTGCGCTTCGGACGATCGAATGTCAGGATCAGGGCCGGCAGCAGAATGAGGTTGGTGAACATGGAAATCACCAGGGTAATGGACGTCAATAATCCCAGCGCGAAGGTTCCCCCGAACGACGAGAAAGCGAAGATGCTGAAGCCAGCAAATAATACGACAGAAGTGTACATGATGCTCTTGCCGGTCTCCATGATGCTGTCGCTTACGGCGCGAGGAATAAAGAAATTGTTGGAGAGTATTTCCTGGCGATATTTTGCCAGGAAACGAATCGAGTTATCGACCGATATCCCGAACGTAATGCTAAAGATCAATGCCGTACTTGCTTTGAGTGGAATGTGAAAGAATCCCATGAGCCCTGCTGTAATCATCAGCGCCAGTAAATTCGGAATGAGCGAAATGATGATCATGCGCACGTTGGCGAAGAGTATGGCCATCGAAAGCGTAATGAGTATAAACGCGAGCAACAGACTCTCCTGCAAGTTCGCCACGAGAAACTTGTTCCCTTTGATGAAGATCTTGGTCGAGCCGGTAATGGCAGTTGATATCGAGTCGCGGCCTTCGCTGCGGAAGATCGATTTCATTCGCGGTTCAATCGCGATGTGAATGAGCGAGTCGAGTCTCGTGGATCCGATGTCCGCGATCTGACAGGAAACGCGCATCTTGCTAAAGGTCGAGTCGACGAACGATTTGAAGAGCCCGCTGTTGTCAGTTTGACCTTTCATATAGCGCAAAATGAAAGCTCCTTCCTGACGTGAGGGCAGCGAATACTTCTCCGGATTGCCGTTGTAAAAGGCCTGCTTCGATGCCTTGATGAAACTCAATACCGACAATGGTTTCGACATGTGCGGGAGAGAATCCAGGAAGTCTTCAAACTCTTCGACCTTGGCCAGGTTTTTTACATCGAGTATCGGGCGTCTCTTTTTCGTGTGAAATTGTATCATCACCTCAAGCGGAAGGAAGCCACTGAAGTTTGCCTCGAAGAACGTGAGGTCTTTCTTTACCTGGCTTTGCTTGGGGACGTCATCCACCATATATGAAATCGACTTGAGCTGTGTTATTCCCAAGGCTGAGATGGCGGCAAGGAACAGTGCTCCCATATAAATCCAGGGGCGACGGCTATGCACCATTATGTCGACGTACTTCAGAAATGATCCCATCAGATGGAAGTCCAGATGGCGCAAATGCTTGGTGGACGGCACTGGCAGCCAATACAACACGCTTGGAATCATGACCAGACACACGAAGAAGAGCGCGAGGATGTTGATACCGGCCACAATCCCAAACTCCCGAAGGATTGTGATATCGGTAGCGAGCAGGGTGAGGAAGCCGATGGCCACCGTGAGATTGGTAAGGAACATGGCCAAACCCATCTTGCGCACGACTACGAGGATAGCCTGTGTCTTGTCCTTGGTGCGAATATATTCGAGGTGATATTTGTTGAGCAGGTAGATCGCATTCGTGACGCCAATCGTTACGATCACAGGCGGAATGAGACCACTCAGTAACGTGATCTTAAAGCCGAATAATTCCAGCGTGCCTAACGTCCATACCACGAGTATGCCAATGATGAGCATGGAAAACAACACCGCGCGGAACGAACGAAAGAACACAAACATGATCAGGCCTGTAACCAGTGCCGAGGCAATGAGGAAGATATTCATCTCGCGCTTGAGGGCCACGGCCACCACGGTTCGGATAAAAGGAAGGCCAGCGTAGTGAAGCTGTATGTGGGTCTTGTCTTCAAACTTCTTTCCTTCCGCAATCAGGGCATCGGCCATGGCCACCCGAAGGGCACTGTTCATCACTTCCTTCTTCACGGAAACCAGCATCATCGTGGCGCCGTTACGGGTGTTGATAAGTTGATCAGCATAGATCCTTTGATCGAGGGCTATGTGGAGCATGCTATCGAGTTCCGGTTGCGTGCGTATAGAATCGCTGAATACGTCAGAGAGATAGAACGTGGCTTTGGCGGTATCCTTCTGGATCATTTTCAACATCGGGAGCGACAGCACCTGAGTAACGCCATAGATCTTCCTTATGCCGTCGTTGAGTTCGCGCAAGGCATTGAAGTTCGCGAGCTCATAAACAGCGCTGTCCTTCAGTCCCACGGCAATCAGGTTCGCATCTTCACCAAACTGTGCTTTGAACTGCTCGTGGTAGATCATATCGGGGTCGTCAGGAGGGACGGTCCGTGCGAATTCGTAACTCATCTCCACTTTCGAGGCATAGTACCCCATCACAATCGTGATCGCGCCAATCACCAGGCTTAGCAGCATCCGGTAACGGATGATCCATTCGGCAATTCTATTCCACATAGGGCCAAAGCTAAGTAATTTTAAAGTTCCGGAAATGAAAGCTAGTCTGCAGGGCCGACGGGAAGAAGTCCAGACTCAAGGGGCACGGAGAAATTTGTTTTCGGCGGCTGTAGGACTAGGATTGGACCGCTTCGTTTCTGAAGTATAGCCGAAAGGTGGTGCCTTTACCCGTTGCACTTTCGATCTCGACCCGCCCACCCATGGCGAGCATTTGCGCCCGGACCAGAAAGAGCCCCAGCCCTTTGCCTTCTACGTGCGTATGAAATCTTTTGTACAGGTTGAACACGGAGTCTTTGTACTTGACAAGATCGATGCCTAACCCCTTGTCAGCAACCGTGATCACGACATGGTCGTCGGCGAGATACCCTTTAACAGAAATGATAGGTGCCATTTCCAGGTTCCGGTATTTGAGGGCGTTGCTCAAGAGATTGTAAAGGATACTTTCGACATACGGTGCTACACCGTACAACGTGGACGTTGCATGGAGGTCAATTTCAATGTTGGCCTTGCTCTCTTCTATTTCACTTTCGAGCGTCTTGAGGATGCGTTCCAATGATTGCGCGGGCGACACCGCCGAGAATTTTCCGTTATGTTTTTTGATGTCCAGGATGCTGCTCAAGTCCCGTACCACGCCATCCAGGTCATGCGTCGAGGCAACGATCTTGTCCAGGGCATCCTCGCGATCCCGTTCTTCGTTGCTTATCCCGATTAGGTTGGCAAGACCCAGTATGCGGGCCAACGGTGCCCGCAAATTGTGCGCAGCGATGAAGGCAAATTGTTCGAGTGAATTATTGTGTGAGATCAGCTCTTGATTCGCGACCCGCAGTTCCTGCGTTTGGCGTTCGATTTCTTGTTGCAGCGTAGCGTTCTTGGACTGGATCTCCAGATTCTGTTTCTCAATAAATTGATGTGCCCGCTGTACTTCCCTGTTTTGAAGGAACAACGCGTCGCGGTGCGTGGCGAGTTCTTCGGTTTGCGAAAGTATCTCTTCGTTTTGCCCGAGAATCTCTTGCGTACGTTCTGCCACATTCCGTTCGAGCACCTGGTTCTGCTCCGACAGAATCTTGTTCTTTTCTTCTTCGGTTTGTCGCAACAGCTCCAATACGCTGCTGGTTTTCATCGTGTAGTAGACGGTATAGAGCAAGGTCGGAAAACAGATCAAAAAGAGCAGGACCTGCAGCAACTGATTCCGCATCATGGCACTTTCCATTCGGCTTACGGCAAGGGTATCTGTCTCGTCGAGAAACGTATCGATTTGTGTTTCGCACGCCAGGTAAGCTGTCCACAGCCCGGCGCCGCGATCATCCTTGAACAGGTGCCGGAAGGTGGCGGTATCTCCGCGCGTCAACATTCCTTTCAATTTGAAGCAGAAGTCTGTGTAGGAGTCAACCGAATCCTTGAGCGCGTAGTACATGGGCGAACTGAAATGGACATTACCCAGTGCGGTTTCCAGGCTTTGATAGATGCTGTCCCGCCACACATAGGCGTTATCCATGGGAGTGGCAAATCTTTCTTCCCTGATCAGCGCATAACCCCGCAGACCAATATCGAGCGAGTGAATAATGACCTTACCAACCTGGTCATAATACATTCTTACTTTGGCAATTTCCGAGCGTGTTTGCCGGCTCTCTTTTAACGTGTTGTTGTTGTAGTTTGTCAAAAAGATATCGGCCAACAACAATCCTCCAATGAGGATCACCACGACATACAAAAAATTGTTACGAAACATAAAGTGGCAGAAATCCGGTAACTACAAAGTAGTCCTTTTTTCTTTTCGACCATATCACCCGTCGTCCAACGGTATCGCTACGCTTTTAATGCATACCAGCTGACGATAGACATCACGTTGGCCGCACCATCAAACGAAACAAGTGCCTGGGTAGGCCCAAGAATCTTGAATCACGTAACAACTTTAACTCAAAGTTTGTCCAATTCAAAGGCTAATGCCCTTGATTTTACGGAACAGTCCCAGGGCATGCCGGTCGGTAAGTCCAGAAACAAAATCGAGTATAAGGCGAAGCATTGTGTAAACTGATGTTCCCGGCTGATTGATAGACCCCCTGATATCAGGGGGTATGAGTTGTTGCAGGTTGTTGTACTTACCTGACTTTGTTTTCAGCAGCAAATGGTGTCCGGCTTGAGTAAACTCATGGAGCAGTCCTGGCAGAACTTCATGGCCCGCAGCTTCGATTTCCACCACTTGCCTCGCGCGGTAAATATGGTCAACGGATACTTTGATGATGTCTTTTAAGGCCGTCTTCGAGGGGCAGTGGTCGGCCAGGGCCTGGTCGAATGTTCCATTTAGGATAGCCTCCTCGTTGTCGAGGAACAGGGCAGAACATTCTTCCATCAGGTCACCGATGGCCAGTGCCCGCAGAAACCCGATTCGTTCAGCAAGGCTTGGTAGCTGATCGAGCTTGCCCAGCTTGCCCTTGGCCGAGGAGATGGCCGACTCGAAAAGCGATCGCGCTTCAGCATACGACACGAGTCCGAGATTGCATCCATCTTCAAGGTCGATAATGCTGTAACAGATATCATCGGCTGCTTCCACAAGGAAGGCGAGGGGATGGCGTACAGAGGCACCGTTGCCAAGCGGCAGCATCCCGGTTGCGCCAACAACTTCCTTGAATGCCGCTGTCTCTGTCTGATAGTAGCCAAATTTCTTCTGACTCCTTCGATTGGGATCGCGGGGAAGGAAATTGGCCGGTACAGGATACTTTGTGAATGCGCCAAGGGTGGCGAACGTGCACTTGAGGCCGTACTGATTCTTATTCAGGATTCGGAACCCCTGGGCATTTCCCTCGAACCGAATGAGGTCATGCCATTCGGCTTCGGTTACCTGGTTGCGAAAGGACTGTCCATAGGGATGGTGTACAAAAAAGTCGGACATAGCGGTTTCACCGGCGTGCCCGAATGGCGGATTTCCAAGATCGTGCGCCAATGCCCCGGCGGCCACGATAGCGCCAAAATCAAATAGGGAGCATTGGTCTGCGAGTGCGGGATGCCGTTGTATGATGACTTCGCCAACGCGTTTGCCCAACGATCGGCCTACACTCGAAACCTCCAGGCTATGCGTGAGTCGCGTGTGTACAAAGTCGTGCTCTGGCAGTGGATGAACCTGTGTCTTGTCCTGCAGGCGACGAAATGGTTGTGAAAAAATGATTCTATCGTAATCCTGCTCGAACGCGCTTCGCGAGGGCGCTCCGGTACTGTCTATGCGTTGGCCGAGACGAGCGCTGCTAAGCAGTCTGTCCCATGGCCTGGTGTCGGAAGATTGAGCCACTAGTACGTCATTGCAAAAATTCGAAACTAAGAATTATCTAAAACAGGGAAATAGTTCGCCGGGCAAAGATTACCGTCCAAAGGTGATCGGTTATTTTTGCTACGACGGACTAAATCTTTCTCAGCAAGTTGTTGATCGAGCAGGCTTCAACCAGCTGTGCCTTTACCGAGGATATTTTCACCCGTTCCTGCTTCATTGTGTCGCGGTCGCGTATGGTTACTGTGTCGTCGGTCAAGGTCTGGTGATCGATGGTGATGCAGTAAGGTGTACCGATGGCATCCTGCCTGCGATAACGCTTGCCGATCGCATCTTTCTCTTCGTAGAAGCAATTCAGGTCAAATTTGAGTTCATTCATAATAGCTTGGGCGCACTCGGGCAGCCCGTCCTTCTTCATGAGGGGGAGGATGGCCACTTTGTGCGGCGCCAGCGGCGCCGGGATTCTCAATACCACCCGCTCACTGCCATCTTCCAGCTTTTCTTCTGTGTAACTTTTCGACAGTATGGACAGGAACATGCGATCCAGTCCGACGGACGTCTCAACCACGTAAGGTATGTAGCTGCGATTCTCTTCGCTGTCGAAATACTGCAACTTCTTACCCGAATACTTCTCGTGATTCTTCAGGTCGAAGTCCGTGCGTGAATGAATACCCTCTAGTTCCTTGAAACCAATCGGGAAGTTGAATTGGATGTCGCATGCGGCGTTTGCATAGTGCGCCAGGTTCAGGTGGTCGTGGAAGCGGTAATTTTCTGCTCCCAGACCCAGAGTCTGATGCCAGCGCATGCGTTTTTCCTTCCAGAACTCGTACCACTTCATTTCTTCGCCGGGCTTGATGAAGAATTGCATCTCCATCTGCTCAAACTCGCGCATGCGGAAGATGAACTGACGGGCCACGATCTCGTTCCGAAACGCTTTGCCAATCTGTGCAATTCCGAAGGGGATCTTCATCCGGCCGGTTTTCTGCACGTTCAGGAAGTTCACAAAGATGCCCTGAGCGGTTTCCGGGCGCAGGTAAATCTTATTGGTATCTTCGGCGACGGAACCCATCTCCGTCGAAAACATCAGGTTGAACTGGCGTACGTCGGTCCAATTCTTCGTTCCCGAAATCGGGTCGCTAATTTCCAGGTCAACGATGAGCTGCTTCATGGCGGTCATGTCGGCCGAGCCCATTGCCTGCTTGAGGCGAACATTGGTTTCCTCGATTTTTTTCTGGTACTCGAGCGTGCGTGGGTTGGTTGAAATGAATTTGTCCCGATCAAAAGAGTCACCAAAGCGCCTGGCTGCCTTCTCGACCTCCTTTTCGATCTTTTCTTCCATTTTGGCGATGGCATCTTCAATGAGGACATCGGCCCGGTAGCGCTTCTTGGAATCTTTGTTGTCTAACATGGGATCGCTGAATGCATCTACGTGGCCGGAGGCTTTCCAGGTGGTAGGATGCATGAATATCGCCGCATCGATGCCCACAATGTTGTCGTGCAGAAGGGTCATAAACTTCCACCAATATTCTTTGATATTGTTCTTCAATTCAGCCCCTTGCTGGCCATAATCATAGACTGCACTAAGGCCATCGTAAATCTCGCTGGAGGGAAAAATGAAGCCATACTCCTTTGCGTGGGAGATCACGTTCTTGAACAGATTGTCTTCGGAAGTTGCCATAGACGGCAAAGATAATATTCGGGGGGGTAGGCGCAAGCGGCGCATAGTTGCATAGTTGGCGCAAGTCTCCCGCCGAAGGCCTGCTACTTCCACTGTCGCCTCGGAAGACTTGCGCCAACGGCTTAACTATCGCCACCTATCGTTAAAGCGGCAGCCTTATCGTAAAGGTCGAGCCAGCGGTGGGCTCGGAATCGAGATGGATAGAACCCGATAGTTTCATGATCGCTTCCTTAACGATGTAAAGACCCAGTCCGGAACCCTTTGACTTTTCATTGGCGCGGAAGAACATGTCGAAAACTTTGGTGTGATACTCCTTTGGGATACCCTGGCCGTTGTCTGCCACCTTCAGGCAGAAGATGTTGTCCGTAATATAATGCTCAACGAGGATGAACGGATCGTTCTTGTTGCTGTCCTGATACCGCATAGCATTCGAGATCAGGTTGCCGAGTACGACCTGAAGTCTTCCCCGGTCCACGTGTATGAATAGCTGTTCGGGGATATCGTTTCGAAATTGAATAGTTTCTGCTTCAGATGAAAACTTGAGACTCTCCCAAATATCGTCAATGAGGCAGCGCAGATAGACCTTTTCGCGTTTTACTTCCAGGCGATTGTTGCGCGAGTAGTCGGTGATATCGCGTATGAACCGATCCAAAGACATCACGCGATCACGCATCATGCCCAGGTATTTAACTACTTCTTCCGGTTCGCGACTTTTCTCCGTAATGTTGATGAGTCCCATGACCGACGAGAGCGGTGCCCTCAGGTCGTGCGAGGTGGAATAGACGAAGCGGTCCAACTCAGCATTGGTTTTCATAAGCAGGTCTGTGTTCTCCACGAGCTTTAACGCACTGTGTCGATTCAGCGCCACGAGCAGGTTTACTGACAGAATCGCGGCCGGCAGGGCAGCTGAAAAGTTAAGGATCATAAAATACACCAGCGTCTCCTCATCATAGCGTCGTTCTGGAAGCAGACTGTAGTCGACAAAATAGGAAAGAACGAAAAGGGTATACGTAAAGACCGCAAAAAGTATCGCGTGCAATCGCTGTTGATAACTCAAGATTGCAAAGGCTGCAATTGTGTTCACCAGGAAGAATATGAGAGCGCTTGAGTTGGGCGACTCACTGGAGGCTACGAGATAAAGTGCGCAGTTGACGGTTGTCAGCAAGCAATAGTGCCCGGTTTTGTGGTCGCCATGCCGATGATAGCATATAGTTAGGGCCAGTAACAGGATGGTGGCACCCAGCACCGGTACTTCAGACAGGTTGCCCGTAGGCAGGTCGTAAGCAATATAACCCAAGCATACCAGGATGTAGAGGAGCGCGAGTTTACCCGACACCATTACGCGCTTGTATTCCACGTATGAGTCGATGTATCGGGTTTTGCCAATAATCAAGTTCCGAATCGTAATCCCACTGTTCATGCCCGCATTCTCTGAGGACACAAAATGAATGTTTTACCAAGGTCTCTACCAGCGTATTTCCGATGGCAGACCATGCATGCAAGATTTTCGGACAAAATGCACCCGAAGTGAACATTTTCACTAAACTAGTACCCCCATTCGCGGGGATACTTACACACTGTGATGCAGAAATCATCAGTCAAAAGCCATTATTGTGTGACGCTTCACATACTATCGCCGTTGCGCGAGGAATCGGTTTGTGCGTTTGACGCTTCATCGGAATCGATAGAATCCAAAAAACATTACAGCGAGGGGAGCCCACCCATACATGGGGAAAGTGCCTCAGGGTGGTTACCATTGCATCTGAACGCGAATAGTGGCACTGCCCATGGGTAAACTCAGCGAAGCAGAGATCGTCCATTTGTTGATCCAACTCAGCGTCATGCTGCTCATGGGCCGACTGTTTGCCGAGGTGGCCCGGCATCTGAAGCAGCCTGCCGTGGTAGGGGAGATTTTGGCGGGTATTCTGCTGGGCCCCACCGTGCTCGGGATGTTGCAGCCAGAATGGTTTGAGGCCTTGTATCCTACCGGTACGGCTACTGGCATCGTGCTGACGGGTTTTGTGCAGGTAGCAGTGATCATGTTGTTGTTTGTCGCCGGGCTTGAAGTTGATCTCCACATCGTTTGGCAGCAGGGAAGACAGGCGTTGTTTACGAGTTTGTTTGGACTGATCATTCCCTTTGTCCTGGGTTTCATTTTTCCTTATCTGTTTCCGGCGTTTTTTGGTCATGCCGAAGGGAGTGGACAACTGATCTTCTCTTTGTTTATGGGGACCGCCATGTCGATAACGGCCTTGCCCGTGATCGTGCGCATACTTATGGACACCAACCTTTTCAAGTCTCGGATGGGCATGCTCGTTGTGGCATCGGCCATGGTCGACGATGTGATTGGATGGTTAACCTTTTCAGTCATTCTCGGACTCATCGGCAAGTCCGGTTCAACGTCTGTACTGACAACGGCGATCCTTACAATCGGCTATACTGTTGCCATGCTTACGCTGGGACGTGCTTCGCTGAACAAGGTGTTGCCCTGGGTGAATAACAAGCTCGCCTGGCCCGGCGGCATTCTTTCAGTTTCTCTCGCCTTGTGTTTTCTCGGCGCAGCGTTCACGGAGTACATCGGTATTCACGCCATCTTTGGCGCATTTATCATGGGTGTGGCACTGGGCGACTCCAACCATTTTTCGGAACGTGCCAAGGAGATCGTCTTTCAATTTATTAACAATGTGTTCGCGCCTTTGTTCTTTGTGTCAATAGGGCTGCGTGTGAACTTCATCGAGAATTTTGATTTGCTGCTTACGCTCAGCATCCTGGTGATCGCATTTGCCGGTAAAATCATTGGCAGCGGGCTGGGGACCCGACTCGGCGGATTCACCTGGCGCGAAAGCCTGGCGGCCGGTTTCGGCATGAATGCACGCGGCGCAATGGAAATTATCCTGGGCCTCGTGGCATTGGAAAATGGTTTGATTAATGAACGGGTGTTTGTGTCGCTGGTTATCATGGCACTGGTGACGAGCATGACGAGTGGACCGTTGATGAAGAGAGCACTGAAATTCAATTAGTAATCAGTAATTAGTAATTGCTGAGCCCCTTTCGGGGCATTAGCGTGCGTGTCGGTTGGTAATTGAATGTATTGGGCAAGGATGCGATTATTTCGCGAACTTAAAGGGGTCGGTAGGCCCCGTCCCAATTACTAATTACTGATTATTCATTACTAATTTTCTTCGCTCTCTCCCAATACACATCCATCTCTGCCAGACTCATCTCCCCCATCTTTTTTCCTTCCTTGGCGGAGGCAGTTTCCAGGTATTGAAAGCGTTTGATAAACTTCTTATTGGTGCGTTCGAGGGCTTCCTCGGGGTCGATTTGAATGAAGCGCGCATAGTTCACCAGGGAGAAGAGCAAATCACCAAATTCTTCCGTTGCCTTTTCGTGATTGATGGCTTCGTTGGCTGCAGCATTGAACTCGGCCTTAAACTCCTGCATTTCCTCTTCGACTTTCTGCCAAACCTGTTCCTTGTGCTCCCAGTCGAAACCGACTCCACGTGCCTTGTCCTGAATCCGGATAGCCTTTACCAACGCAGGCAACGTTCGTGGTACACCTTCCAACACCGACTTGTTGCCAGTCCTCAGTTTGATCTTTTCCCAGTTTGATTTTACAGTGGCTTCGTCGTGGGCCTCCACATCGCCATAAATGTGAGGATGTCGTTCGATGAGTTTCTCGCAGATACCGTTCAGCACGTCGGTCAAATTAAAGGCGTTTTTTTCTGATCCGATACGTGCGTAGAAGACCAGGTGAAGCATCAGATCACCCAGTTCCTTTTTTACTTCCACGAGGTCACCATCAAGGATGGAATCGGAAAGCTCGTAAGTTTCCTCAATCGTTAAATGGCGAAGGGTTTCCATCGTTTGCTTCTTATCCCACGGACAGTTTTCCCGCAACTCATCCATGATTGTCAAAAGTCTATCGAACGCATCGAGTTTCGATTGGCGATCCGGGTCCTGTGTCACGGGTGGTCGTTTCATAGCTTGCGTGTTAAGCGAACCTTGCAAACATCGCCAATCATTCGCCTGAAATTCATGGAATGAATTAATTTTTTCAGACATCCCTTCGTTCCTCTGCGGTTCGCTTTTTAGAGGGCGTGGACAATGATTTCGGGCGCGTGTACGGCAACTGTTCGCTCAAGCACGGAACGGTACCGGAAAACTTTATTCCCCGTTTTCATGCGCACGGCCTGTTTGGTCCGGAGCATTTTTGCTGCCGGCGATTATTATGCCTAATTTTGACGTCATTTTTGTAACATCAAGAGCTGTGTCGTTAATCAAATCTATCTCTGGAATACGCGGTACAATCGGCGGGAAGACGGGCGAGAACCTCACCCCGGTCGATGTCGTGAAGTTTGCTGCCGCCTACGGAACCTGGATCAAGAAGAAATCCGGGCCAACCAGAATTGTGATCGGACGCGACGCGCGCCCGTCTGGTGAAATGGTGAACACGCTGGTAACGGCGACCTTGCAAGGACTGGGTATAGACGTGATCGACCTGGGATTGTCTACAACGCCGACCGTTGAAATAGCCATTCCAATGGAGAACGCCGCAGGGGGAATTGTCATTACAGCCAGTCACAATCCTGTACAGTGGAATGCCCTGAAATTACTCAACGAGAAAGGTGAGTTTATTTCCGCCAAAGACGGTGAGGAGATGTTGAAGATCGCGGAAAAGGAATCATTCGACTTTGCGCAGGTCGGCAAGTTAGGTACGTACGAAAAGAATGACACGTACATTGAGAAACATATTGATGAAATACTGAAGCTTCCTTTGGTGGACGCAGAAGCGATTCGCGCGAAAGGCTTCAATGTGGTGGTGGATGCGGTTAATTCTTCGGGTGGCATCGCGGTGCCCGCCTTGCTCAGGAGATTGGGTGTCAAAGTGAAGGAGTTGTATTGCACACCGACGGGACATTTTCCGCACAATCCGGAGCCACTGCCTGAACACCTCACTGACATTTGTCGTGAGCTGACCAAAGGCAAATATGATCTGGGCATTGTAGTCGATCCGGACGTTGACCGGCTGGCATTCGTTTCGGAAGATGGCACTCCGTTTGGCGAAGAGTACACGCTGGTGGCCGTCGCTGATTATGTACTAAATGCCAGCAAGCAAAAGAATGGTAACACTGTATCCAACCTTTCGTCTACACGCGCCCTAAGAGACGTGACCGAAAAGGCCGGCGGAAAATATTTTGCTGCCCCGGTAGGGGAAGTGAACGTGGTGGAGGCTATGAAAGCGAACAATGCCATTATCGGTGGTGAGGGAAATGGCGGCGTGATCTATCCCGAGTTGCACTATGGCCGCGACGCCTTAGTAGGGATTGCGTTGTTCTTAACGCACCTGGCCAAGACTGGCCTCCAGACATCGCGACTGCGTGCCAGGTATCCCAACTATATCATCTCGAAGAATAAGATCGAGTTGACACCGACCATTAATGTTGACGCCGTCCTCGATCAGGTGAAAGAGAAATACAAGAAGCAACCCATCAACACGGCCGATGGTGTAAAGATTGAATTTGATTCCGAATGGGTACATCTGCGCAAGTCTAATACAGAACCCATCATTCGAATTTACGCAGAGGCCGACCTTGAAGTCAAAGCGGAAGCCCTTGCCAAGAAGATCATTGCCGACATCAAGGAAATCATTACGGAGAAAGTTGTATAGAGAGTAAGAGGTATGCGGGTATATTTTGACAATGCGGCGACCACGCCGCTCGATCCGGAAGTATTTGAGGCGATGAAGCCTTACTTGTTGGAAGACTTCGGAAATCCATCGTCGACGCATGCGCATGGCCGAAAAGTGCGCTCGGCCCTTGAATCTGCCCGGAAAAAAATGGCTGAATTGCTGCATTGTACACCAGGGGAGATCATTTTCACCTCGGGCGGAACAGAAGCAGACAATACGATCCTCAACGGCGCGATCGACACCTATGGAATTAAGACGGTGATCTCTTCGCCCCTTGAGCACCACGCTGTGGAACAAACGTTACACCGGCTCTCGGCCCGCAACAAGATTCATCTCCTTCACGTGAAGCTCGATGAAAAGGGCCACGTGGATTACGAACACCTGGAATCGTTGCTGCGCAAGCATGAGAACACGCTGGTATCCTTAATGCACGCCAACAATGAGATCGGCAACCTGCTCGACATCCAGCGTGTAGCCGACATGGCTAACGCCTATGGTGCGTATTTCCATTCAGACACTGTTCAAACGATTGGTCACTATCGCCACGACCTGACGCGGCTGAAGGTACATGGCCTTGCTGCTGCGGCACACAAATTTCATGGCCCCAAGGGCGTCGGGTTTATGTTCATCAGAAAGGATAAAAAACTGCAGCCCTTAGTACATGGCGGCGCGCAGGAGCGCAACATGCGTGGAGGGACAGAGAACGTTTACGGTATCATTGGCCTGGCTAAGGCATTGGAGATTGCCTATCGCGACATGGAAGAACACGTCCGCGTCGTAGGCGGTCTCAAACAATACATGATTGAAAAGCTGCGTGAACAGATTCCCGGTATAGATTTTCATGGAGACTCGGCGCATCCGGACCGAAGTCTGTACACGGTGTTGAATGTGTGCCTGCCTGAATCGGACGATAACGACATGATTTTGTTCAACCTGGACTTGCAGGGCATATCGGTGTCAGGCGGCAGTGCATGCTCCAGTGGTGCCGTTAGTGGATCGCATGTTTTGGCCACTTTGTATCCGGGCTCCAAGCGCGGTGCCGTGCGCTTCTCATTCAGCAAGTACAACACGCGCGAAGAGATCGACTACGCGGTGGGAAAGCTTGTCGAACTTAGCAAAGTGAGTCAGGAGTCCTGAGAGCGGTTCTCCTTTATAATACCCATCTTTTTCATGAGGAATGTGGCATTCATGTTCTGAGCCAGTCCAGGCTTAAGCTTGTAATCAAAGAAAAGCTGATCATTTTCAATGGAAGCCTCGAAGCAGTAATTGTGGACAGATGACGGATGTTGCTCGCTGAGGGCGCCCATTGCCAGGTCATGCGTAGCCACGACACCCAGGCAGGGATGTTCCAGCAACTGTTGCACGAGCGCGATTGAACCTTTTTGCTTGTCGGTTGAGTTAGTGCCTTTCAAAATCTCGTCTAGCAGGATGAAAAGTGGCTTGCCTTCGCGCAGCTCATCCATAATTGACTTGAGACGGTTCAACTCGGCATAGAAATACGATTCGTGATCCTTCAACGAATCGGCTGTACGCATACCCGAGCGCAACGGTATGACTGGACAACGGAAGCCCGCCGCATACACGGGCGATCCAGCAAGTGCCAACACCAGGTTCACACCGAGGGACCGCAGGAAGGTGCTTTTGCCCGCCATATTTGCGCCGGTAATGATCAGTACTGATGGTGCCGGTCCGATAGTTACCGAATTGGGGACACATCCCGATGGATCGAGCAAGGGGTGACCCATATCCTCGGCCCGGATTGCCCACTCCTCGTGAATTACCGGGAACTGGCAATGCGGATGATTGTAAGCAAAATTGGCAACACTGCTCAGCACTTCCGCCTGTGAAATTGCATCCAGCCACAACGGCAATCGTACTCCGTTGTCCACTTTCCACTTTTCCAGCCGGTACACGCATCGCAGGTCGTACAGGAACAGGCTGTTTACAAAAACGGCTGTGAGAAAATTCAGGCGGGCATTGAGCTGGCCCACAAGCGCAACCAGTAAGTTGACGTTAGAGCCTGCATCGAGGGCACGGGAAACCAGTTCCTTCAGCACGGTGCTCTCAAACTGATCATCGCGCGCTGCATCATTATGACTGGCGTCTGAATGCCTGGGCCGTGAATGGCTGCGATGACTTTTATCGTGCCGGCCGCCCTTTCTAATGATCGCCAACATGTAAGCATATTTTTCCAGGATGTCTTTTTTGCGGCTGATGTAATCATGGAACACGTTGATTTGCTTACTGAAACGGCCCCAGATAATCCACTGTACAAGCACCAGTGTATAAGGGATCACCTGCGGGATGACTTCGATGAAGTATAGAATCCACGCTGAAATCGTGAGCACAGGTAATAGCCAAAGCAGCACGGAGATGATCGGCTTCCCATAGGCGATCGATTCTGTTTTAAGCCAGGCCAGCAATTGTTGCCGGTCATCGGGTTGTTCGTTGATTTCAAGTCCGGATGCGGCCAGGTCCTGACGGAGATCAACGTTCGTGGCCAATTCTTTTGCGGCCTGCTGGAACTCCAGTATAATGCCCGCTGTTTGAAGCGGCTGACTCAACAGACGGGCCAGGGATTGGCGTCCATCGTGTGTGTTGCAGCGGTTGATCAATTGATAGACGGAGCCTTCACCGAAGATGTCGAGGTCGTGTGTATAAGGATGATGAGGGTCCATGAACTCGGCGCCTGTATGTAGTTTCGTGCGGTCTCCTCGTAGAGAGTCACCTTCCGCTGCATTGATGGTGATCAGATTTTCGAGGTGGACCTTTCGAACGAAGAGCCTGGTATGAATCAGTACGAAGGCGATGAACGCCGCTATGAGCGGAAGCAGTGCGTAGAATAACCCGTGAAAGGTGAAGGCACCATAGAGACAAGCGAGGAATACTATCGCAGTGGCTATGCGCAAATTGGAAATTGTGTTGATTTTCGCTTTTATCCCGGTAAGGTCTCGTGAGAAGTGTTCTCGCCTGTCGCGATAGAAAGCCCATAGCACATCGTTACCTGCGCTCGCGTCTTGCCTGCTCATGCTACACGAGCCTGGTTGGCGGCTACCTTTTCAACGCAGCCCATGATTGCCTCAAGTCCGCGGGCATCTTGGTCATTAAAATCATTGAGCCGATCGCTATCGACGTCCAGCACCAGGAATACTTTGCCGTTGAGAAACCCCGGCACAACAATTTCCGATTTGGAGGCGCTGCTACAGGCGATGTGGCCCGGGAACTGATCCACGTCGGGCACAAGTATGGTTTTTCCTTCCTTCCAGGTCGTGCCACACACGCCTTTTCCGTAGTCAATGCGCGTGCACGCCAATGGACCCTGGAATGGACCTAGTACAAGTTGTTCATTCTTCACAACGTAGAAACCTACCCAGAAAAAATCAAAGGTTTGTTTCAATGCTGCACAAACATTGGCCAGGTTCGCAATTAGGTCTGGCTCATCTTCCGTCAAGGCTTTAATCTGTGGTATGAGCGTGTCGTATTTCGATTTTTTATCGGAAGTGGAGGCAATGATGAGTTCTTCTGCCATGTCGATGCGGGTAAATCAAGAATTTCAGTTTGCAATGATGCGATTATATGGGGAAGAACACAAAACGTGAGAAGACAGTTTCCGGGCGGAAAAGGGGCAAAAGAGGTTCCTGCCTCTGTCTCCTTTCTTTCCTCTATCCAGGGTACATCGTTACCAATCGATCACTCCCGATATCAATTTCCGTGGATTGACCAACCGGTCGCGGCGCCGGGAGACCCTTGCCGAATCGTATGGGGGCGACGAACATGCGCACTTCGTCCCACAGGCCCTGTGAAACAAATCCATCCAGCGTTATTGGTCCACCTTCAACAATGAGCGACTGAATCTTGCGCCGGTGCAAGTCTGCCAGAACGCCTTTGATGAAATCATTTTCGTCAATCTTCACACACGTTTCACGGGTCCGGGTTTCACCCATCGTGCGGTTGTATCGGATCGTGGGGGCGGTGCCGTCGAAGAGCCGCAGGGTAGGCGGCAGTGTCATGTTCTTGTCAATCACGACACGGGTAGGATTGCGGCCCGTCCAATCGCGCACGGTAAGTTGAGGATCGTCGTGCAGCGCGGTGTGCGTTCCTATGAGAATGGCGTCTTCTTCCGTGCGCCATTTATGAGTTACCTGTCGCGAGTAAATATTGCTGATCCATTTCGAATCGTTGTTTTCACGCGCCATGAATCCGTCTGCGGTTTGAGCCCACTTCAGGATGATATAGGGACGTTGCTTCTGAATCATCGTAAAAAATCGGCAGTTGAGAACCAGGCCTTCGCGCTGCATGAGGCCAATAGATACATCAATACCCGCAGCGCGGAGCTTCTCAATGCCTTTGCCGGCAACGAGAGGATTTGGGTCCACATTCGATATCACTACCCGCTTCACCCCAACGCGTACGAGCATGTCTGCGCATGGCGGCGTTTTACCGAAGTGGGCGCATGGTTCAAGCGTAACGTAAAGGGTGCAGCTTCTCAACAGTTGCTGATCGTTTACGCTCTGAACGGCATTCACTTCTGCATGAGGCTCGCCGTACCGTTGGTGCCACCCCTCGCCGATAATATTTCCTTCGTATACGATCACACATCCGACCAGTGGATTCGGACTAACCGATCCGCGGCCGCGACCCGCAAGCTCCATTGCCCGGCGCATAAAAAAAAGATCGTGAGATTGATCGTGGGTGACCATTGCTTATACTTGTAAGTTGGTTAGTACGTCATTGCAAAAAAATGGTTATCGCAGGCGAATTTATACTATTATTTTTGCTACGACGTACGAGTACGTCATGGCAAAAAAAATCGAAGTAGGTAAATAGTTTGTCGCGGGCTTACAGGGTCTGCCTGCGTAATCATTTGCCGGTTACTTCGGTGTGATGGCCAGTATAGCTGCAAAGATTGACAAGCTATGAAGAATTCCAAATCACTCTTTCTGGATGTGATCGGTTGGATCAGTTTGAAGGAAAGCGAATCGGAGGTGCGGGCTATCGCTACACACCTCATCGAATCGATCTGCGGATTAACTTCTGCCGATATGATGGCGGGTAAGCCAGTAAGTGCGTCCGATGAAGCAAAATTGCAAGAAGCAGTAGCACGTATCAATCGTTTTGAGCCGTTGCAATACATTCTGAACGAGGTTTATTTCTTCGGCCGAAAATTCTATGTGGATCCGGCAGTGCTTATTCCAAGACCGGAGACGGAACAGCTTGTGGCACTGATCATCGATCGCGCAGATAAAAAGTCACGGTCACAAAGAATATTTGATGTAGCCACAGGTAGTGGTTGCCTTGCGATCTCTCTGGACCTGGAGTTATCCCCTTTGGAGACGTGGGGCACCGACATAAGTGAAGCGGCATTGGTAGTTGCTCGTCGTAATGCGGCGTTGCTGGGCAGCCGCACGAACCTGGTGTTGCACGATGTGCTGACCGGAGAGTTGCCTGTTAACGAGGTGGCAATCGTCGCGAGCAATCCACCGTACATTGCCGAGCGGGAAAAGGAAACGATGGAGCGCAATGTTCTGGATCACGAGCCGCACCTGGCGCTGTTTGTTCCGGATAGCAATCCCCTCGTATTCTATGATGCGTTGTCCGCCAACAGTCAGAAGGTCTTGGTGCCGGGTGGCCTTCTGGCCGTGGAAATCAACGAACGGTTCGGCAAAGAGGTTGCTACGCTGATGACGGAGGCAGGATTGCAACGCGTTGAACTGGTGAAGGATCTTGCCGGAAAGGATAGGTTTGTGTTTGCTCGAAAAGGAACTTGAGGTAGCTGACTGAGGCACAACAGGCTTCAGTTGGAGAGAAAGATTATAATTGGGGAAAGTAACGAAATCATTATCTGTATGAAATCGACATCCGTGGCATTTATAGGATCGGGAAATCTTGCGTGGCACCTGGCGGCGGCGTTAGACAATACCGAGTACGCTGTACGCGAAGTATTTAGCAGGAATCCGGCGCATGCTGAACAACTTGTCGAGCGGCTGTATGAAGCCGAGGTGAAGGCGACGCTGGATTTTTCGACGAGCACATGTGGCATCTTTATCCTGGCTGTCTCGGACGACGCCTTGCAGGATGTCGTGCGTGAAATTGTGCTACCGGAGGAATGTGTGCTCCTTCATACATCGGGCAGTCAGCCGCTTGAGGTGCTGCGGTATGCCGCCACCCCGAGAATTGGGGTGTTGTATCCTCTACAAACGTTTACCCGCCATGTCCCGGTAGATTTGAGTGAAGTGCCGTTGTTCGTGGAGACGGCGAATCCGGATACCGCAGAAGTGGTAATGGCGGTAGCCCATGCGCTGAGCGACAACGTGGTGAAGATCACCACGCCCGAGCGTCTGGCTTTGCACGTGGCAGCTGTTTTTGCTTCAAACTTTACGAACCATATGCTGTTTCTTGCGCAGGAGATCATGAAGGAAAACAGCCTGAGCTACGATTGGTTAAAGCCGTTGATAGCCACGACGATTTCTAAAAGCCTCCAGGTAGGTCCTGAGAATGCGCAATCCGGCCCAGCCCGCCGGGGTGACTTCGAGACCCTGGACCGTCACATGGATCTGTTGAAGAATGACGAGGCAACGACCGAGTTATATCGCGTAATTAGCCAGGATATCGTGGACAGGCACAGCAATAGTATTTAGTATTTAGTCGATAGTCCTGGGTTTGGTCTTTAGTACTGGTAGTAATGAGATAGCGCAGTTGCAAGACTAAGAACTTTTAATACTATAGACCAAACTCAGGACTAAATACTAAATACTAAATACTAGAGACTCCCTTAATTGTCTATGTCGAGGATTTCGAGGAGTTTATCAGTGAGCGCATAGACATCCCGTGGCGAGTTGCAGAGAATCACGATTAAGACCTTCTTTTGAGGGATTGAAACGTAGTTGGCGATGAAGCCTCCCTGCGTTCCGGTATGGCCCACGATCTTGCTGCCATCTGCTGTTCGCCCTACAAACCACGACCATCCGATAAACGGTTGCATTACGCCGTCGTAAACCTGGGGTGAAAACCACGACCAGTTGGCGTCGAACGGACGTGTACCCTTCCAGTTGTCGAATCGCTTGGCTGTGCGCGAATCTTCCACGCGTTCCAAGGGAATAAATGTCCCCGTTTGAAGGGCCTTTTCATATTTTGCCAATTCTTCAACCGAGCTCCAAACGCCGCCATTGCCGGCGGCCGCGAACGTCGGTTCTTCACCATAATCATCTTCCACCCATTCCCCCTTATTTTTCACATACCCATGGCTTACGCCTTCCGTCGGATGAGCGCCGTCGGTAATGGTACTCGCCTCCATGTGAGAAGGTCGAAAGATGTTGTCTTCAACAAACTTTTGCCATTTGACGCCGCTGGCTTGTTCAACAATCAACGCCAGCCCATTAAAAGCGGGATTCGAATATTCAAACTCCGAGCCCGGCTCGAACAGCAACGAGTCAGCCATCATGACGGGTGCCCAATTTTCCGGGTCTTTGGCTGTAAGGTAGAATGAGGTGTCGGCTGCAACGTTACGGATATCCGGAAGGCCTGAAGTGTGGGTAAGCAAATGCTTTATCTTGACCTGCTGCGCGATTGATTTGTTCTTAAACGTCGGAAAATACCTGAAGATACTGTCGTCTAGGGAGAGCTTGCCTTGTTCGTGCAGGAGCACAATGGAATTGGCGACGAAGGTTTTGCTGATGGATCCCAGGTTGAACAGGGTGTTGGTTGTGACCGGTTCCTTGGTGGTCATGTTAGCCAGACCGTATCCTTTTGAAAAGATCACGGAGTCCCCGCTGATGAGAAGAACGGCCCCACCGGGCTCCTCGGCGCGAAATTGCTCGCTAAAGTACTGATCGAGCGCCTGAGCCATGGGTGAGTCGCCACTGCCGCGAGGGTTACATTGGCTGGTCAGTATCATTAACAGGACACTAGTCGCGGATGCGCAGGAGTGTTTTAAACATCGAAAATGGCACAGCATGTTGGCGGGTCTCAATCCGTAAGTTCAATATTTTTTTGCTTTGCGGGAAGCGTTAACTTCGGGCATTTCAAACAGAATTTATGTCACTGAATATCACGCACAGACCGCGCAGGAACAGAAAGAGTGAAGGCATCCGGGCGATGGTGGAGGAGACGCGGGTAACAACCGACGACCTCATCTTCCCGTTGTTCCTGATTGAAGGAGTGAAAAAGCAGACGGAAGTTGGTTCGATGCCCGGAATTTTCCGGCTGTCCGTCGATTTAATGTTGAAAGAGATTGAAGAATGTCTCAAGCTTGGCATACGTGTTTTCGATGTTTTCCCGGCGGTAGAAGACCATTGGAAAGACCAGCACGCCACGCGCAGCTTCGATTCAGAATTTTTTTACCTGCGGGCACTGCGGGAAATCAAAAAGCAGTTTCCGGAGGCAACGATCATGACCGATGTAGCCATGGATCCCTACAGTTCTGATGGGCACGATGGTTTGGTGCGCGACGGCAAGATCGTGAATGATGAGACGTTGGAGATCCTGGGGAAAATGGCGCCGCCCAGGCATCGACTGGAGTTGACATTCTGGGGCCTTCGGACATGATGGACGGGCGAGTGGGATACATCCGAAGCTTGTTGGATAAGAATGGATTTACAGAAGTATCGATCATGAGTTATACGGCCAAGTATGCGAGCGGATTTTACAGCCCCTTCCGGGACGCCCTCGATTCGGCCCCGAAGTTCGGTGACAAGAAGACGTACCAGATGAATCCCGCGAACCGTCGTGAGGCGCTGGTCGAGGCGGCATTGGACGAAGCGGAGGGAGCGGACTTCCTGATGGTAAAACCAGCGCTGGCATACCTGGACATTATTCGTCTGTTGCGCGACAACAGTCATTTGCCAATCGCGGCTTATAACGTGAGCGGTGAATACTCCATGATAAAGGCAGCGGCCTTAAGGGGCTGGCTCGACGGAGATCGTGTGATGAAAGAATCGTTACTGAGTATTAAGAGAGCTGGAGCGGACGTGATCCTTACTTACTTCGCCAAGGAGTTTGCCCGCTCGCTCCAGGGTTAATGATTTTAGCATGCAAAGATACTTATGGGTTATCGGTCTGATTTTTAACATCTGCGCCGCCAGCGCGCAGACGTTAACCCTGAGTGACGATGGCCGCGTCGCAGCCGGTGGCAGTGTTTTGTACCTGCGTGATGAGGCTGGCGTCTATACCATAGACAACATTGCATCGGCGCCTATGCATTCCGTTGATCCGAAAGCGTTGGCAAATTTTGGCTTCGATCGGGCGCCCTACTGGTTTAGACTTGAGGTAGCCAACGGGTCATCCATCGCCACCTGGCTTATGGAGATTAATTTTTCGCCACTTGATAAGGTAGAGTTTTATATTCAGGACGGCGCAGGAAAGTGGACACACAAAGAGTCCGGCGATAACTTCCCCATTGAGATACGCGACGAGATGCATCGGCACCCGGTGTTCGGTCTTTCAATTCCACCTGGCGACCAGCGCACTATCTACCTGCGTGTCGAGACTACGTCATCGGTGCAGGTACCTATTGTCTTCTGGACGAAGGACGAGTTCTCGCGTGTGTCGTCGCACCTGCAATGGCTCAATGGATTGTTTTATGGCGCGATGTTGCTGATGACGCTCTATCAGCTGTTTTTGTTTCTGTCGGTTCGCGATCGCATCACGCTTTTCTATGTATTTACCCTGATTGCCATGACGAACACGATGTCGTTCTTCCAGGGCTACAATTTCCTTTATTTTCATCCGAATAATCCGGCGCTGAATGACTACTTCGCCATACTGACCGGACCATTTTTTATTGTCTGCTCGACGCTCCTGACGCGCACTTTTCTGGACCTGGCAAGGTTTAGTCGCATATTGGATCGGCTGCTGTTGGCCAACATGCTCATGGACGTGGTGGCCATGGTGATGATGCTCGTGTTCTTCAGGCAGATCTCCTACAAATATCACCACATCTTCATTCTCAGCCATTGCATACTGGCCTGCATCTCGGCAGCGTACTGCCTGATGAAACAATATAAGCCGGCACGATACTACCTCATTGCGTGGATAGCGCCGTTTTTGGGAGCGGCTACTTTCACCTTAAGCAACCTCGGTTTCATGTCGGGTGAGCTCAGCATGAACTATGCGTCGGTCATGATCGGCAGTGTACTGCAAATCATTTTCATTTCATTCGCATTGGGCGACCGATGGGCCACACTGGAAAAGGAGAATCGACTGTCCAAGGAGCTTGAACTCAAGCGCAATCAGGAAGAGAACGAACGACTGGAGAAGGAGGTGCGTCTCCGTACCAATGAAATCCAGCAACAGAATCAACAACTGGAAGAGGTAAATAACGTAAAAGACAAGCTCTTCTCCGTGGTATCGCATGATATTAAAGGACCACTGAGCTCGCTGCACCTTACGCTGAGCCTGGCGAAATCCGGCGCCATTAGCGAAGCTGAATTTCGGCAAATAGCCACTGAGTTGGATACACGGCTGGCACAGACCACCGAGTTTATCGACAACCTGTTGCAATGGGCCAAGCTGCAGATGCACGGAGAAAGCTTCGAGCCGGGTTGCGTAGAACTGGTTCACGTCGTCGCAGAGGTGGCCAGGCTTTTGGAGCCGGAATGCCGCCAAAAAAACGTCGTCTTTATCAATAACATCAGCGGGTCACTCGAGGCGTACGCTGACATCAACATGGTTCGCGCTGTCCTCAGAAACCTCCTTACCAATGCCACAAAGTTTACCCGAAGCGCGGGAGCGATCACCATCAGTGCGTATCGACTCAATGGTAAGATTGTTGTTTCTGTAGCGGATTCGGGCGTGGGGATTCCGAAGCGCAGTGCCGACAAGATTTTCACCCTTGCTACCGTGAGCACCGATGGCACCCAGCGTGAGAAAGGAACTGGTCTTGGCCTGCTCCTCTGCAAGGAATTCGTGGAGAAGAACGGCGGGAAGATTTGGTTTGAGACGGAAGAAGGACAGGGCACGACCTTTTATTTTTCGCTGCCCATGTATACGCGGGAAGCGAGAGCCGCGAATTGACACCGTGGTGACGTCTCTTTTTTTGCCAAGCCGTTTGTCATAATCGAAACGGTTGTTCGACGGACTATCGCTATATTCGGCAAGCCTAACCTGAATTTATGAAAACCACCTCCCTGCTAGCGCTGTGTCTCAGCTTGTCGGCAATCGGCGTCTTCGCGCAACCTGATCAGAAGCTTACACGCGAAATATTCAAAGAGCTCATCGAAATCAATACGACCGAATCGTCGGGCAATACCACCCAGGCGGCCGAGGCAATGGCGGCTCGGTTGCGAGCAGCCGGATTCAAGGACCAGGACCTATTTATAGGCGGTGCGGCGGAAAGAAAAGGCAACCTGGTGGCTACACTACGAGGCACAGGTAAACGGAAGCCCCTTTTGTTACTCGCGCACCTTGATGTAGTGGAGGCGCGCCGTGAAGACTGGACCACTGATCCATTCAAGTTCGAAGAGATCGATGGCTTTTATTATGCGCGTGGCGCAAGCGACGACAAGGCCATGGCGGCAATTTTCATAGCCAACCTGGTTCGCCTGAAACAGGAAAAGTTTGTGCCCGACCGCGACATCATTGTGGCGCTGACTGCCGACGAGGAAGGTGGTGAACACAACGGCGTCGACTGGCTTCTCAAGAACCACAAAGGATTGATTGATGCCGAGTTTGCCTTAAACGAGGGTGGCAGAGGCCAGGAAAAGGATGGTAAGAAAATTCTCAACCAGGTGCAGTTAAGCGAAAAGGTATACCAGAGCTTCACGTTAGAGGTACACAATCGGGGCGGACACAGTTCGCAGCCGCGGAAAGACAATGCCATTTATCAACTGGCGCATGCACTCGATAATCTATCCAAATTCGACTTTCCCATGAATCTTAACGAGGGAACCCGCGTGTATTTCGAAAGGACGTCGAAAATTGAGAGCGGCGCACTGGCGGAAGACATGAAGGCAATCATTAAAACGCCGTACGATCCAAAATCACTTGAAAGGCTTTCTGCGTTTCCTAATTATAACGCGATGCTGCGCACCACCTGTGTAGCCACCTTGATCGACGGCGGTCATGCTGACAATGCGCTGCCGCAGACGGCAACAGCAACGGTGAATTGCCGTATCCTTCCCAATGATGATCCGCAGAAAATCAAGGAGACTTTGATCCAGGTTTTCAATGATCCCGAAATCAAGGTTACGCCCAAAAACGAAGCGAGAACAAGTCCCCCGTCTGCGTTTAGTGAAGCCGTATTTAAGCCCATAGAAAAGGTCACGACCAAGATGTGGCCAGGCATACCGGTGGTTCCAACGATGTCCACCGGCGCTACCGATGGTTCGTATCTTCGTGCTACGGGCATTCCAACGTACGGGGTATGCGGAATTTTTGCCGACATGAGCGATGTTCGTGCGCATGGCAAGGATGAACGCATCGGTGTAAAGGCCTTTTATGAAGGACAGGAATTTTTGTATCTCTTGGTAAAGGAATATTCAACCAGTCCTTCCCTGAAACGAAATTATTGATCCGATAACAATAGACTACGGCAGCTCATGAAGTGATCGTGAACGGAGGTACGTTCAGTCAAATAAGCTCGCAGATTTCGAAGCAGGGGGAGCCATCTTAAGATGCTTGTAGGCGCGCGGTGCTGCTTCGCGTCCCCGAGAGGTGCGCTTAAGATATCCTTCTTGTATGAGAAACGGCTCATAGACTTCTTCGATCGTTTCGGCTTCTTCGCCCACCGCCGTAGCAATGGTCGTAAGTCCGACAGGGCCGCCCTTGAATTTCTCGATTATGGTAAGAAGGATCCGGTTGTCCATGTCATCAAGTCCATCCTGATCGACGTCGAGTGCCTTCAAGGCGAACTGCGCGATAGCCATCGTGATTGTGCCATCGCCCTTAATCTGAGCAAAGTCGCGCGTTCGCCGCAGGAGATTGTTGGCGATGCGTGGCGTGCCACGACTCCTGCGCGCTATTTCATAAGAGGCATCGGCCTCTATCGGGGTACTGATTATTCCAGCCGAACGCTTCACGATACGTGTGAGCAACTCGGCGTCATAATATTCGAGCCTCGCATTGATACCGAATCGCGCGCGCAACGGTGCCGTCAGCAAGCCCGCCCGTGTGGTGGCGCCGATAAGCGTGAATGGATTCAAACCGATCTGTACCGATCGGGCATTGGGACCTGAATCCAGCATGATGTCGATGCGAAAGTCCTCCATCGCAGAATACAGATATTCTTCCACTACCGGATTCAGCCGATGGATTTCATCGATGAATAAAATATCGTGTGGTTCGAGATTAGTCAGTAATCCGGCCAGGTCACTGGGTTTGTCCAGCACCGGACCCGAAGTAATCTTGATGCTCGATGCCAATTCGTTGGCGATGATGTGCGATAGCGTGGTCTTTCCAAGACCCGGCGGACCATGTAGGAGGACATGATCCAGCGATTCGCCTCGCTGCCTGGCAGCACTTACAAACACTTTAATATTCTCGACTATCTTATGCTGGCCGGTAAAGTCATCAAACGAAAGTGGACGTAGCGCCTTTTCCAGCTCTTTTTCGCCGGACCCCAAGCTTTCACCCTCACCTTTCAGATAGTCTTCGCGCATTCCGAAAAATAGGAAAAAGGAACAACTTTGCGTCGAATTACAGATACAACAATGTTGCATTTAACCGAAAATGATAACTTTGGCGCCTTATAAACATGCCCGGTCGTTTTCGTCATATCGCCTACTCACTGCTAGCGCTAGCGCTGATGCAAGGATCGCCTTCGTCACGCCGACCAGATTCCATCGCGATTCGGGGCAACACGATGGGCACGACCTATCACATCACGTATTTTGACAAAGCGGGACGTAATTTTAAGCATGACGTTGATTCGCTATTGGAGACTATCAATCGATCAATCAGTAACTACGATACGTCATCGGAAGTGTCGCGGTTCAATCGTGAAGAAAGGGGAATTGCGTTCGATCTGCCTTATTTGAAAGAACCCTTGCGTGTAGCGTCTGAGGTTTACGTGGCATCCGAGGGTGCGCTCGATCTCACCGTGATGCCGCTGGTTAATGCATGGGGATTCGGACCAGGCCTGGCACTCGAAATGACCCAGCAACGCGTCGATTCGATACGCCAGTTTGTGGGCTTCGACAAAGTGCAGGTGATTGCCGACAGCGTAGTGAAACAGGATCCCCGGGTGCAAATTGACCTCGGCGGCGTGGGACAGGGCTACGGCGCAGACGTGCTTGCCCGATTTCTGAGAGATAACGGCCTATCAGACTATCTTGTTGAACTGGGCGGCGAAGGCGTTGCTGCCGGTCGGAATCGAAAAACAAACCGACCCTGGCGAATTGGCATTCTCGATCCCGGCTCAACACTTGACAATCAGTACTTCAAGGCATACGTCTCTTTGCCAGAGGGCGCATTTACTACGGCGGGGAGCTATTTCAATTATCGCGAAATCAATGGCAAGCGATATTCACATACCATTGATCCAGTGACGGGCTATCCGGCGGACAGGGCGTTGTTAAGTGTGTCTGTATTTGCCGCGGATTGCTTAACGGCCGACGCATGGGATACGGCGTTTATGGTGATGGGCCACGAAAAAGCTATCGCCCTTCTCGGTAAGCACCCCGAATTGCAAGCCCTGTTACTATACACGACTGAGGATGGTTCGATTGCTTCCTATGCCACCCCGGGAATAGCAAAAGTAATTTCTTATGAACCCTGAACGACAATGGCACCTATGCCTGCATGAAAATAAAGATTAATCGTTGGCGATATTTAGAGAACCTTAACAAGGGTGAACGCACCTGATCAATCGACAGATCAACAAATAATTCAATAAACCTGATGATCCTTAAGCTCCTTGTTTTATTTCTGACACCGTTGGCCTCGGGTGCATTGATATATGTGATGCCGAAGGGAAGAGAAACAAATTTCCGATTGTTATTGGGTTTTGCTGGATCCTATCTTTTTGCTATAACCATCATCCACATCCTGCCTGACCTGTACCAGTCACAAGTGGGAACGGAGTTCATTGGTCTGGCAGTGTTAACCGGGTTCTTCTTGCAACAATTTCTGGAATACTTTACGGCCGGCGTAGAGCATGGTCACATGCATGCGCATCATCATCAACATGAACACGGCCATCATGCCCACGTGCATCATCACCAGGCGAATCGCGCGTTGTCGGCCCTGGTGTTGCTCGTTGCGTTGTGCGTGCATGCGTTTCTGGAGGGTGCCATGCTCGCCAAACCATTCCGTATGAATGCGTTTTACAACGTGAACGCCGTGTTGCTGGGCATTGCTCTCCACCGGGCGCCCGCCGCATTCGCCCTTATGACCGTCCTGGCACATCAGTTGCATTCGCGCATCAAGGCGCTGCCGCACTTGCTGGTATTTTCATTTGCTGCTCCTGCCGGACTGTTATTGAGCACGTATCTCGTGAATACTGAAATATTGTCGGCCACAGGATTGGTTTATTTGTATGCTATTGTGAGTGGAAATTTCCTTCACATTTCCACGACGATCGTATTCGAAGGCAGCCCTGAGCATCGTTTCGATGCCCGACGCATGGCCGTTGTCGTGCTGGGCGCATTGGCAGCCGTGGCAGTGGAACACATTTTGTAGCGGTTTGGATTATTTTTACGTAAAGCTATAAGCTATGAGAACCCTCAGCATTTTTCTGCTATTCCTTATCGGTCGCCCGGTATTGGCCCAGGACGTGAGTGATTCACTCAAGATCGATGAGTATTATCGCTCTTTTCACTTCCGCAAGCCGACGTTTGCGTCGCATGGGGCAAGTTTGGTTTTTGTATTGCACGGGTCGGGAGACAGTGGACTGAACATGATGAAACAAACAGCCAATCTGCTCAACACCACCCGTGATGAAAAGGTAATCTTTGTGTATGCCGACGGCTACAAACACTATTGGAATGAGTGCCGCAAGATGGCGAGCTCCCTGGCAAACAAGCTGGACATTAACGAAGGAAAATTCTTTGCCGGTATGATAGACTACTTCAAAAAGAAGTACGAGGTCGAGGATACGCGTGTTTTTGCAGTGGGCACCTCGGGAGGTGGACATATGTGTTACAAGCTTGGACTCACTGAGCCGAAAAGATTCAGGGCAATTGCCGCGATCATTGCGAATTTGCCTGATGACGATAATATGGATTGTGCGGAGGCGAAAGTCGCATTGCCAGTCTTGATTGTTAATGGCACCGCCGATCCGCTCAATAAGTACGAGGGCGGAATGATGCAGTCCGGCACGTTTGTCATGGGCAATGTACGGTCCACCGATCGAACGTTCACGTATTGGGCATCATTGGCCGGTTATCACGGGACGCCGATGATGACGAAGCTCAACGATACCGATCCGTCGGATGGCAAAACCATCGAGCGCTACACTTTTAAGGAAAAGGGCCTACCGGAAGTCACGCTGTTGAAGGTCATCAATGGCAAGCACGACTATCCGAACGATATTGACGTCCATGTGGAAGCCTGGTCATTCTTCAAACGTCAATTGCTACCCGACTGACGATACAAGTTGGTGTTACAGATCGGTTGTAACGTACCTGACGCCTGGGTTACTCACTTCTCAGCGATGCGGCTGGATTGGCGTGCGCTGCGCGCAAGGCCTGGGCACTTACGATCGACAACGCGAAGGCTAGCGCAACAAGACCCGTTACCGGGAATACCCACCACTCTATACTCGTTCTGATCGTATAGCGTTCCAGGTACATGGTCAGTAGCCACCACGCTAAGGGTGCAGAAGCGAGGAACGAAAGAATTACCAGCTTGGAGAAGTCCTTCGACATCAGTCCGACCAGCGCTGGAACCGTTGCCCCCAGCACCTTGCGGATGCCGATCTCTTTTGTGCGCTGCTCGGCGGTAAAGGCAGCAAGCCCGAACAGTCCCAGTCCGGTGATTACGATGGTAAGTCCGGCGAAGAGGCTGGCGAGTTTGCTCGTCAGGTTAATGTGGGTGAATTTCTTCTGGAATTCGACATCGGCGAACCGGTACTCAAACGGATAGGCGGATGCATGTTTGGCAAATACTTTTTCGACCACGGCGAGCGTTTCCGACAAATTTTCTGTCTTTTTCAGACGCACGGTCATGTTGTCGATCCACGTTTCGTGATAAATCATGAACAGCGGCTTCACCGGAAGGAAAGGATCGTCCATAAGCACATTGTCTACGATTCCAATAAGCTTCCGTTTCTTTCCCCAGAGGTCCAGTTCTGTTCCGATCGGATCTTTCAGGTTCATGATGTCGAGCGCCGCCTTGTTTACAATGATCGCGGAACTATCGCTCTTGAAGTCTTCCGAAAAATCGCGTCCCTCGAGTAGCTTGATACCCATCGTCTTGGTGTAGTCGTACTCGGTCGTAATGGTGGTGAAGATGACGCGTACGTCGTCGGGCTTACCCGGCCAGCCGACGAAGTTGTTAGAGTTCACCTCGGTAATGGCACTGTTGGACCGGGTAACGGCCTCTACCACCCCCGTTGCAAGCAGCTCCTGCTTAAGCGGTTTATAATTCTTGCGTATTTCGTTGTTGTAATTGACGGCAATGAGATTCTCTTGTTGATAACCGAGTTCCCGATTCTTAACGAGTTGTATCTGTCGGTAAATAACAATGGTACCTATGATCAGAAGAATGGAAAATCCGAACTGGAGCGTAACCAGAATCTTTCGCGGAGTGCTTGCGCCCTTGCCAACGGCCACTTTGCCTTTTAGCACTTTGACGGGTTCGAATGAAGAAAGATAGAATGCTGGATAGCTTCCTGATACCAGGCCTGTCAAGAGGACGAGGCCGATTGACGAGATCCAGAACATTGAGGTCGTATACGGGATAGTTAGGGACTTCTCAACCAACTGGTTATAATAGGGGAGCAACAGTTGGGCGACCAGGATAGCGATGGCGAATGCAATAAATGCAATGACCGTTGATTCGCCAATGAACTGGGCAATTAGCTCGATGCGACGCGAGCCCACACTCTTGCGTATTCCCACCTCCCGCGCCCTTCGTTCAGACCGTGCGGTTGCCAGATTCATGAAGTTGATACAGGCAATGACGATGATGAATATGGCGATGACCGTGAACATCTGCACATAGTCATTTAGCCCGCCCGCTTCAACGCCATTTTCAAAGTTTGAGAAAAGCCTCCACCGAAGCATTGGATAGATGAAAAATTCTTGTTTCATTTCTTTTTCCCCGTGTTCGGCAAGCAGTCCTTTAATGGATTTCTCCACGTCTTTGGCATTTGCCGGATCATCCAACTCTATGAATACCTGAAAGGAGTAATTTCCCCAATTGGTCATGTTTTCCTTGACCCAGGGGTTGTTCACTTCGCGATATTTCCAAGGGATAAGTATGTCGAACTGGAAGCTTGAATTTTTGGGAACATCTTTGAACACACCGCTCACTTTCACATCTTTCTCGTTGTCCAGGTGGATCACCTTGTTAATGGGATCTTCATTGCCAAACAGGGCGAGCGCTGTTGATTCGGAGATCACGATCATTGTAGGGTCATTCAACACTTGCGAAGGGCTTCCTTTGACCAGCGGAAATTCAAACATGTCGAGGAACTCGTCACTGGCATAGAACCCGCGTTTCGTGATACGCTTTGCATCATCATCAATTGACAGCAGGTGGTCACCTCCCCAATCGGACACTGCAGCGCGCTTGATGTGATTGCTCGCCGGCTTCATGGCTTCGTGCGTTGGAAGAGGCACCGATGTCCACTCATGTTTCTTGCCGTCGAAATTGGCACTAGCCCAAACCTGATAGAGCCGGTCGGCCTTTGGCAGGAACTTATTATATGACACTTCGTCGACGACCCACAAAAGGATCAATATGCTGCACGTGATTCCGATCGCCAGCCCTGTGATGTTGATAAATGAATAGAATCCGTTCTTGAACAGATTGCGGAATGTGATGACGAAGTAGTTCCTGAACATCGTATTTGGAATTCAATTAGGATACTATGCTTTTGTCTGAAGGTTTCGTGGAAACCAAAAAGCTTTTTCCCTAAGACTCCGAAAAAAACAAAAGGTTGCAAAAAGCGCCCGAAATAGGGCACGGCGGAATAGAGTCGTATCAGGGGATATCCACGCTGACGTAGTCCCCCATGGCATTTTGGGCGACTTACTTCAACTGCAGATCGATAAGAAAATTGTCGGCGATTCCGGCAAGCAAGGAAGAAGATTCAAAACGCTTACCCCAACGTGAGAGCCGAAAAACGAACGGTTTTCGGTTGAGAAACTTCGACTCTAAGGCGACGGGGGGTGTGGACAGTCCAACCGGTATTTTTCTGATAACATTGAAACGGTCTTCTGACCACTTTGTGATCTGCGCAGGGTTGTAGTACCACGACTTGAAGGTTGCGCTGCCGAGTTGTACAATGGTTTCCTGGCTGGTATTGCGCCTGAATGCCTGACGGAAGCGGAACCGGGACATAAAAAACAGACTTTCCCAGAGGCAGAATTTCGGCGTGACAATCGCGACGAAACGTCCTCCTGGCGCCAGGATTGAAGGCAGGTTATGCATCAGGCGTTTCACTGCCTCTGGATGCAGGCAGTTCAATCCGCCGAAGTTTGAAAATATCAGGTCAAATTTTTTATCGAATACCGTTTCATCAAAGCTTTCCGGATCAAGAAACTGAGAGCTTATTCGGTTTTGCATAGAGTACTGGTTGGCCCGCACGGTGGTAATTTTCAACATTTCTTCGGAAATGTCCGTGGCCACCAGGTTAACCCCCTTTTCACTGAAGAGCATGGCATCTTCATTAGAGCCGCAATTCAATTCGAGAATCTCAAGGCCATTGAGTTGCGGCGTGATGTATTGAAGATATCGCCACACTTGCTTGCGCTGCAATTGTCCAATCAAACTCTTAGTAAAGAGCGAATCAAAGCTTGCAATATGATCAAACGGCACTCCCAAGGGCAATGCGGGGTAAAAGTGGTATCTACTATTTACGACAATAACCCTTGTAACGGCCAATCGCATGCCGGAAATTTTTCTGCACGGATTTTCAGGCAAGGGTAAAAGACAAATTGGAAGGGCTCGGTTTGTAAAACGAATATAGTCAAAATGAAGGGGCAGAAGGATTCGGACGCGTTACATTTTTCCTGATAATGTTCTGAATGGTTAAAAGTGTTTTCGCACACAATTGAAATTCACGAAAAAAGGGATGAATTTTAGCGCGAACGGTTGAAACACAAAATAGAGGCCACAGGTATCGCATGAACATGATCCAATCGCGTAAGGACTACGAACAGCAATTTCAGCACAGTGTCGATGACCCGGAGAAATTCTGGGGCGATGTAGCTAACGACTTCACGTGGAAGAAAAAATGGAACAAGGTGCTGGAGTGGGATTTTGCCAAGCCCGAAGTGAAATGGTTCATCGGTGGAAAGCTGAATATCACGGAAAACTGCCTCGATCGCCACCTGGCTGATCGTGGGGATCAAAATGCGATTATTTGGGAACCGGGCGACCCAAAAGACGCTCCGAGACACATCACCTATCGCCAACTTCATGAGCAGGTTTGCAAAGTGGCGAACACGCTGAAGAAGCTCGGCGTGCGTAAGGGCGATCGTGTGTGCATTTACATGCCTATGGTGCCCGAGCTGGCATACGCCGTGCTCGCCTGCGCAAGGATTGGCGCCGTTCATTCGGTCGTGTTTGCCGGATTTTCGGCCGGTTCGCTGGTCGACCGGATCACCGATTCGGGTTGTTCAATTGTACTGACAGCCGATGGATCCTTCAGAGGCGGCAAGCGGATTGACCTGAAGAAGATAGTTGATGAAGCGCTGCCCAAGTGCCCGAGCATCAAGTCGGTTGTCGTGTTCGAATGTATTCAGTCAAAGCCGGCTATGCAGACCGGTCGGGACTATTGGTGGCATGAAATTGTGAGTGGGGCGTCGGCCGATTGTCCTGCTGAGGAAATGGATGCGGAAGACCTCTTGTTCATATTGTATACGTCTGGCTCTACGGGCAAGCCCAAGGGTATGGTCCACACTTGTGGAGGCTACATGGTTTATACGAACTATACGTTCCGTACGGCCTTTCAATACCAGGACAGACAGGTGTTCTGGTGTACGGCCGATGTGGGCTGGATTACGGGACACTCTTACATTTTATACGGGCCGCTTTCAGCGGGAGCGACGACTGTGATGTTTGAAGGCATTCCGTCGTGGCCGGATATGGGCCGGTTCTGGCAGGCCATCGAGCGTCATAAGGTGAATATTTTCTATACGGCACCCACGGCCATACGTTCATTGCAGCTGGCGCCGCTGAGCTTCATAGAAAAGTGCGACCTCTCCTCCCTTCAGGTGTTGGGTTCGGTTGGCGAACCGATTAACGAGGAGGCGTGGCACTGGTACGATGAACACATCGGCAAGCACAAGTGCCCGATTATCGATACGTGGTGGCAAACGGAGACAGGTGGATTCATGATCACCCCCATCGCGCATGTTACGGAGTTAAAGCCGGCACATGCAACGCTACCGCTACCCGGCGTGCAGCCGGCCATTATGGACGAGGCCGGTAATGAGCTTACAGCAAATGGTGTAGAAGGCCGTCTTACTATCAAGTTTCCCTGGCCATCGATGGCACGCACTATTTATGGGGACCACAAGCGATTTAGAGATACCTATTTCTCGACCTTCCCGGGCAAGTATTTTACGGGGGATGGATGCAAGCGGGATGAAGATGGATACTATCGAATAACGGGACGGGTAGACGACATTATTATCGTCTCCGGTCACAACATGGGAACGGCGGAAGTGGAGAGTGCCATCGACGAACATCCCGCAGTTGTTGAAACGGCGGTAGTAGGATTCCCCCACGATATCAAAGGCCAGGGTATTTACGCTTTCGTGATCTGCTCGAAGAAACCTGACGATGACGAGAAGCTGCGGAGCGAGATCCGCGACACGGTATCGCGAATCATTGGGCCGATAGCAAAACCGGATAAGATTCAGTTTGTAAGTGGATTACCGAAGACCCGGTCGGGGAAGATCATGCGCCGTATTTTGCGGAAGGTAGCGGAGGGGGAGATGTCGAATATGGGAGATACGAGTACGCTTACTGATCCGGCGGTGGTGGAAGAGATCATCAAGGGAGCGGTGAGATAATGAAGGGCTGAAGGCTTAGAGGGGATACAGGAAATGCAGCGAAGGAAGCAAAGGCCTACGGCCGAAGACTTAGCCGCAGAGCCGCAAAGTTGCAAAGTTGCAAAGTTCCGCAGAGAGATGCGCCTTTGGCACATCTGGTTGTAATGTCGTAAACTTCGATTGAGAAGGATGCAACTGCTAGTCCTTCAAGGCTGCCTCGAAAATATTAACTTAACATCAAGGCTGTATTGCATTTAAGTTGTGCCGCAGGCATAACCTCTGCGGAACTTGCCACTTTGCGGCTCCGCGGTTAAGTCTTCGGCCGTAGGCCCTTTGCTACCTTCGTTGCCTTACCACCTCATACATCGCCACCGCAGCAGCCACAGACACATTTAGTGACCCAATTTTGCCTTTCAATGGAATGCGCGCCAGATCGTCGGCATCACGCAGGATGGCATCGCTGATGCCGTCCTCTTCCGAGCCGACCACGAGCACCATAGGACCAGACAGGTTGAGGTCGTACAGATCTTTATCTGACTTCTCCGTACAAGCAACGATTCGGATACCGCTTTCGCGCAACAGTTTCATCGTCTTCTTGAGATCCTTTTCGCGACACACCGGCACATAGTTAAGCGCACCGGCAGAAGTTTTCATCGCATCGGCGGAAATGGGCGCGCCTCCTTTGTCCGGAATAATGATCCCGTCGACACCTGCACACTCTGCAGTCCGTACCACCGCGCCGAAGTTGCGCACATCTGTGACACGGTCCAGCATAATGAAGAAGGGCTCACGGCCCTCCTCGTAAGCCAGTGCTACGAGGTTCTCGACCGATGCGAAGGATACCGGCGAAAGCAGGCAGATCACGCCCTGGTGATTTTTGGCCGAAATGCGCTTTAATCGCTCGGCGGGCACAGATTGCACAGAGATGTTATGCGTGCGGGCTACGTTGAACAACTCGCGAATGAGTTCGTTCGAGAGTCCGGTCTGGACCATCACCTTGTCGATGTCCTTTCCCGCGAGTATCGCTTCGATCACTGCGCGAGTGCCGTAAATCATGCCGGGTTCTGCCATGCTGAGTATCGCTATTTATTTGATTAGTGCGTCAATGGCCTTCGCGAGCTGGTGGTCCTTTTCAGTAACCACGTCGCCTGCGTCGTGTGTGCTGAGCTCAAACGAAACCGTATTGTAAGTGTTCGTCCACGTGGGATGGTGGTCCATCTTATCAGCGATCAAGGCCACGCGCGTCATGAAACCGAATGCTTCATTGAAATCCTTGAAGCGGAAGGTGTTCTTCAACCGGTTGTCTTCAGTTTTCCATGCCATGTCAAAATGCGTTAAGGGTTTACGAAACGATTTACCGGACGAATCCGTAGTTTTCGACGTTCGCCGAAGGTTGCTCAAGATACAATTATGTTGATGCTACAGCGCTACGATGCCTTCGATCAGCGCTGCCTTTTTATAGATCTCGACGACGGCCTCGCCCGACGGCATCATCAGCTGCACCGTTATGCTGGTGTAGTTGCCTTGCCTGGAGTTTCTTTCGGTAGAAGGATGAAAGGGAAACAGTTCCTTCACCTCGTCCTCTTTTCCTTTGGGCACAATGAACTTGTACGTGTACAGGGCAGGCCACGCATAGTGCTCATCCAGCTTTTCGCGAAAAGATTCTATCCAATTGTCGTCCATCTCAAAATAACAACGCCTCTCCACAGATGATTCCGGGAGAGGCGTCGCGGTAACTCTGCTGTATTTTAATAGAACTTGTAGCGCCTGTCTACAATGTTCGAATTGTCCTTGATCGCCTCCGAAATGCCGACGCTGTTCCGGTTGATGGTGGTCTGCTCGAGCTGTGACTTATAAGCGCTGTAATCGCCAGCCGAAGGTGCCACGGTCTTATTTTGCATTTCAATAATCACGACGCCGTTCTCGCCTGAGATCGGGGCTGAACGTTTACCACTTTCCAGCGAGAAAGCCGAGCCAACGGCAAGCGGATCAAAACCAACAGTAGGCAGTGAGTTGCCATTGAGTTTCAGATCGCTGCTGCTATACACATTGGCATCCGAACCGAAAGCCGCTGCTACTTCCTCCAGCGTTCCTTTTGCTGCGGCAAGCTTTTCGCTGATCACCTTGCCCTTCGCCTCATTGCGAACGGCGGGTGTAATTTCTGCCTTCACCGTTTCGAACGGCTTGAAGCCTTTGCTGATTTCTGCGGTCATCACAGCAACCACATTCTGATCGTCGAGATTGAACACCTCCGATACATCGCCCTTGGAGGCATCGCGGAACAGCCACATAACTACCTGACGGGCATCACCCAGCGTGCCGATTCGACGATCGCCAGCGAGGATATTCTTGGCATCCTGGATGAGAAATCCCTGCTCTTTTGCTTTGGCTTCGAAATCCGCCTGGCCGGAAAGGCCGTGCGCAAAATTTTCCGCCACGCGATAGGCCTCGTTGATGGTAGCATCGCTCGCCACGATTTCACGCTCAACAATAGCAAGATCGTAGGCGATATTGCTCTTCACATCCGTTATCGAGATAATGTGGTAACCGAAGTCGGTCTCTACAACGTTAGGGAGTAGTCCAGGGCGGGCTGCCGCAAAAGCAGCATCCTGGAAGGGTTTCACCATTTGGCCTGAGCTGAACCAGCCAAGATCGCCGCCGCGGGAGGCCGTTCCATCCGTGCCGAATTCGCGCGCCTGCGCAGCAAAGTCAGCGCCCCCGCGAATGTCGCGAAGTATTTTGTCGGCCTTGGCCTTCGCCTCGGCTTTTGCGGCGGGAGTGGTGTCCGTCCACTTGATCAAAATGTGTTTTGCGCGTACGGTAGAGACGGTGTCGGTCGTAATCTTTGACACTTTCACCACCTTGAACACGCCGCCATCCAGAATAGGGCCGAATACTTTGCCTACCCTGAGGCTATCCTGAGAAATAAATGCGGGAAGATTACCACGGTTGTATCGTTGGTAAGGCGCCTGACCATCGGGACGGGCGTCAGTGTGTGCGCTGGCATAGGCAGAGTCTTCCTGCGTCGTGCGCAGTTCGGTCAGTGCGCGCTCGAGGTCGTCCTGCACTACAACAGAATCTTCGTGTGAGGCTTCAACCGGGAAGGACACGTACTTGACGTCGCGGCTCTCTTCAGTCTTGTATCGCTCGATGTTCTTGTCGTAATAGGCCTTAATGGTTGCATCGGATACGTTCGCCGACGAATCACTCACAGCATAAAAAGGCACATATAGGTACTTTATCTCCGCCACATCAGACTGCAGGTGGTATTCGCGTTCTGCTTCTGCTTTCGTGACGTAGGCAGTTTTCAAGAGCAAATTTTCGTATTTAATGCGCTCGCGGCTGGGGCGCAGGTCCCGATAAAACAGCTCCCAGCGGATGCGGGGCTCAGATTGTTCGGGCATAGTTCTCACCTGTTGGAGGTAGTTCACGACACGGTTCGGATCAAACTGGCCGGTTTCAGGATTGGTAAAGGCCTGACGGACACTTTCGTCCACGTTTTTACCCTGTACCATGTCCCAAACTTCGTCGTCGGTAACAGCAATGCCCACCTTGGAAAATTGCGACTGGATAGCATGACGGGCAATGAGCAGATCCCATGCTTGCTGGCGGAGGGCGGGCATTTCCCGATCACCTGCCTGCCGATTGAACTGCAAAGCGTAATTCGCTTCGCGCTCGCGAATGGTCGATTGAAACTCGTCGATAGAGACCTCACGTCCGGCAATCTCGCCCACGTTCTTCTGTCCCCAGTTAAGGATCGAGGAATTTCCGCTAAACAGGTCTCCCACGATGAATGCTGCGATTGCCACAAAGACGAAGACCACTACCCACGTGCCCATCTTGTTGCGCAAAGTTCCAATCAATGCCATATTCTGATTTTTAAAGAGCCGCAAATTTAACCGGTTATTGGTATAAGAAAAATAGGCTGATGAAAAAAGGGGCGGGACCGGAAACTAGGTGAAAATGAGTGGGTTGCGTCTTAATCCTCTGGCTCCCCGGTCACGACAACTACAACCTGGTCGATGCGGTTCTTTCCGGAGGCTCGAATGGTAAAAGTGTAAGGCGGTATTTCGAGGACGTAACCTGGCCGGGGAAAATCGTCGGTGTGGGCGAGAATTAGCCCGCCAAGCGTTTCATATTCGCCGCTGGGTAGCTCCCAGCCATAGGTTTCATTGAGGTGCTCGACTTCGAGCCTGGCGCTCAGCAAGTACGTGCCCGGTCCGATCTGCTGTTCGACGAGGTCGTCGTCGGGGTTGTGTTCGTCGTCGACCTTTCCAAAAATTTCTTCGATGATGTCTTCCATGCTCACTACACCGGAAGTGCCTCCGAACTCGTCGATCACGACGGCGATATTTTTCTTTTCGCGGATGAAGCGTATCATGAGGTCATTGGCCGAGTTGTTTTCGGCCGATATGATAATTGGCGTAAGGATTTCGCGAATCTCCTGTGGTTTCCGGAACATGGATGACGCGTGACAAAACCCGACGATCTCATCGAGATTTTGCTTGTACACCAGCACTTTTGAGTGACCGCTTTCAACGAACGTTTCGCGCAGTCTTTCGATCGGTTCGTACAACTCGATAGCGGTAATTTCCGTGCGTGGAACCATGCAGTCGCGGATCTTGACCGTTTTAAAGGCGAGGGCATTGTGCAGCATTTTGCTATCGAACAACGTTTGTTCACCAGCATCGGAAGTGCCGCTGGTCAACGGACTGGCTGCTATCCCCAGGAATGGTTTGGTTTCATCATGCCGGCTGCGCAGCAGGTGCACATTGATGTAGCGGGACACAACGAGAAATGGCCATGTGAGCGGAAGGTACAAAATGAAACAAGCAAAGAACGGTAGCGCTATGCGCGACAGTATGACGTTTGGATCGAGTATTCTCATCATACGCGGTAACACGACCACCACCAGCACCAACGGAATGCTCACGAGGATCGATTGCGTGGCGAACATCCCCAGCCGACCGAACCCCGGCCTAAAGTGTGGTGCGAGGTAGGGTGTCGTTGCCAGGCAAAAACAGGCTGTGAAAACAACCAGTGATACCGTTACTCCGACCAGCGTGGTGCCCAATACCCACAAAGGACGTTTGGCAAAGAATCCCAGTATGCGACCCGTTTTGCTGCCCAGGCGACCTTCGAGCTCTAGCTGCAGCTTGTTTGCTGCCTGGTAGCAGTAATCGACCAACGCCAGAAAGAACGCGCAAAGGAGGGATGCTGCAAGAACGTAAAGCAGGGAAAGGCTCATGTCTGTTTTCTCTTCCGGAGTACGAAAAGAAAATACAGAGCAATCGACAGCATGATGGCCCAGTAGGCATTCTGAACACCCAGGGTCATGGTAAGATGTATTCCGATGATACTGAATACAACGGCGAGCGACAATATGAGAATGTCCGGCAATTTCATGGAGGGGTAAATTTAATGAAAAGACGGCTGCTATTCCTGAAGCTCCATGTCACCATGCGGATGGGTGATCACATAATCAGTCAGATCCTCGTTGGCGGTAAGCCCCTCTCCATAAAGAACATCACCATCTTGTCGGATAGTGACAAATTTATCGGTGTATACTTTCTGGTCTTTAGGCTTCCAGAATAGTTCTTCCGTATTCAGCTGCTGTTGTTTGTCGAGATTTTTCAATTCCACATTGCCACGCCCGCGCCAGTGTTCTTCACTCTTGAAGAAGTAGGCATGGTTAGCCCGAAGCGTGGAAGTTATCTTGCCCGTTAGGTCGTACATTTCAATAAACACGCCTTTCGGAAACTCACGGTCCCCATTCTGAAACTCGTAGGCCACCTCGGCGGTCATTCTTACTTTCACGCGCTCATTTTCGCTGAAGAATAATTCAACATTTTCGGCCTCGCTGAGGGGACCGGTATACTCCAGCAACTCTTTGTTTTCAACATGGTTGCACGCAGCCAGCAGGATCACCCCGAAAAGGACAGAATAACCCGCGGACTTTCTCTTCCGGTTGTTCAAAAAAAAGGGAACGGCGTGATTCATCGGGGGTGCTAAGTTAGTCAGTTTTTTGCACGTATCGTGGTCGTTTCCTGGATCCAGCACTCCACACTGACCTGCCTTCCTTCGGTGTAACCCCATTGTTTCAGGGTCGTCTTCGAAGGAAATTTCTCACGTGCCATTGATATCTTTTTGCCATTGCCGGCCCGCTGGTAATAGTCCGCCGCTAGCATATATACCAGCAGGGGCGTAATCTTTTCACTTCCGCCGCAGGAGTTTTCGCTATTGAAATACAGGTCGCCGATGTGTTCGAACGCTTCTTTGTTATTCTTGTCAGCTTCCAGCGCATTCCTGAACATTGTCCGCGCTTTCGATTTATTCGTCTGTGCCTCGATCTGGCCCGCAAGCATTAACATTTCACTTTTGTCGCGTCCGGTGGGCGCCAGTGTAACCGCTTCGCCCAGGTAATACCGGGCCTGAGGATAGTTTTTTGCGTTATAATATCGAAGTCCAATGCTCTTGGCCAGGGTATAGTCGGGCTCGTCCTGGCCAATGTAGATGCGTTCCGCCGCCTGCAGCCAAAGGGGGTCATTCAGGCATTGACTCTGACTCTGATACATCAGGCTGATGATCCTTCGCGCCAACATCAGGTCGTCCGGATATTGGCGAAGGCGTGGTCCGAGTGTTTTGGTCACGAACTGACAATCGACTACGATCATGCTAAAGAGTATGGCGTCGATGTCATCCATCAGCCGCATCACCGGCTCTTCGGACAATTTTGCTTTTCGCACATGGCCGCGTTTAAGTTCGGCCACATGAATTGCGGTATTGTAAAATCGCAGAATGTCGTTGTCGCTCAGTTTGTCGTATTTTCTGAATTCTGTTTTAACGGACTCCATATACGCAACGAGCAAATGCTCCGAAACCAGTTCGCCATTTCTACGCACCAGACTGTCTAAGTGCTTCCGCACCATCTCTGGCTGATCGGAAACAAAAAGGCGGTACAAAGCCATCGCCCGGGCATCGTCGACATCGAAGAATTTGTCGCAATGGCGCGTCCGTAGATCGTAGAAACGATAAATCGAGTCGAGGTATAGCTTTTTTACGGTGTGGTTTCGTTCGTGCGTGAGCAGTTCGCTATAGATGCGATCGGCGTCGATGTAAAGGTTCGTGTCTGCGCGCGGCGCGTTGCGTGCGAGCCAGGTGAGTGCGCTCGTTGCTTTCCTGTAGTCGCGTGATTTCTTAGCATTCTGCAGGCGGGCAATCTCAATTCTCGCTTGGCTGGCCATCGCCGAGTCTTTCGGCCACACGATATCTTTACATTGCGCAAAGCCGGTGTGACAGGCAAGCACAAGCGCCCACGCCTTTGCGAGGTTTTGGATCCGTTTCTGAAGAAGATACATGTCGTCGAACTACTTGGCCGAGTGGCTAAAGGCGAGCTAATCAGTCGAACTTGCGTTTGATGAACCACTGGTCGTTGAAGGTGATCCCGAAGAAAATTCTGAAGTAAGTTTCTTCCAGCACATTCACAGACTTGTCACCCCGCTTTCCAATTTGCGCCGCCAGGTCAACACTCGATCGCCCGGCCGGAAGAGAGAATCCAAGATTTATGCCATAATCCTTGACGCGAGCATTGTTCGCGTAATAGGGGTATTCCTGATAAGCAAGCCCCGCCCTGAAAGTGATGCGTTTGAGGTAGTTTTCCAACGCATAAGGATCAGACGTGAATTCACCACCAAGCGCGACCCGCCAGGTTTCCACCAGACCTTCATCTTCGGAACTAACGCTTTTGAACTTGCTCCAGTCCTGGTAAAAAAATTCGGTGCCTATGTTCCAGCGGCTGCCGCGTGCATAGGAGATTCCAAAGGAATAAGATTCAGGAAGGTGGACGTTGCCGTCGTCGCTCGATATCGTGTATTTCTCAATCGTATCACCGGCAAGGGAAGTTCTTGAGATCAGGTTTGAAACCTTCGTCTTGTAGTTGGCGGCCAGCGTATACACGGCTCCAAAGCTAAGGCGTCGGTCCTTTCTGCGGCCGAGCGAATCCTTACTGTATGAGACGCCCAGGCCAAAATTGAAACCTTTGAGGTTCTTCTTGTTCTCGATGTTGACCAGATAAGGGTCGCCTTGATTGGGCATCGTAGTCAGCACATTGGTGTACACATTGGATATGGGACCAAACATGTATGCGGCGCGCAGTCCGACGCTGAGGTCTTTGGTAAGTCGAACGCCGTTCGACCAATACACCTGGGTAAGGCCGCCAGATCCGGTCTCCCTTGTAATCAAGGTGTCGACCACTGCGCCCTGTGGATCGCGCGCGTAGTCTTCGTATTGAAAACTAAAATCAACATTCGTGTAGGGCATCAATCCAATGCTGGTTGTCCATTTGGTAACCTTGACCGGAAAGGCCATAGCGATGTAATTGAGGTTCCCGCCAGAATTCTTCTCGTTCGTTGTGTCGCCCTTAATGCTGCGCGATTCTCCCACAACGCCAACCTGGAAGACCGACATGTTGTTGAACACCAGCAGAGCCGGGTTCTGATTATTAACATACCAGTATTGCGGCTGTGCCACACCAGTACCCGTGCCCTGGTTGTGAATCAGGCCATTGCCGTAAAACTCACCAAGGCCATAGGTTGTAAATGGAGACGGCGCTGCCTGACCCCAGGATTTTGCTGCGGACATTACACAGCAACTATCAAAAAACCACTTCTTACCGCGCATTATGTATCAGAATGCTGTTTAGACCGCTGAGAACCAATTCAGGGACCGCAAATATGGGTTCTTTCAGTTTGTTTTCAAAAAAGCGTGCGTCGCCTCCGGTTAAAATCACCCTTAAATCAGGGAACTGAGAGCTGTATTGCGCGACGATTCCGCCCATTTCCGCGACCAAACCGTTTCCAACCCCGCTCTGGATGCAGGATTCAGTACTATCGCCTATCAACGGTGCTTTATCGGCCGGCTCTACCAGCGGCAGTCGCTTAGTAAACGTGTGAACTGCCTGGAATCGCATGCGCAGCCCGGGTGAAATGCCTCCACCCAAAAAATTTCCATCGCCATCCAAAATATCGTAGGTGATGCAAGTCCCGGCATCGATCACGAGACTCGGCGTGTGCGGAAATAGCGCTTGCGCGCCACAAACACCGGCGATCCGGTCGACTCCCAGGGTTTCAGGCGTCGCGTATTGATTCTTTATGGGTAGCGGCAGGGCAGAATTCAAGATGAAACGCGTTTTTACTTTATTGGCCCACGACGACACCTCTGCGGCATCCATAGAAACCGAACTAATGATGAGGCATTCGCCAGAAAAGTTTTGCAGGAAGTGCCGGAGTTCGTCGGGAGAAGGAAATACGCGATGCTCAACCAGTTCGCGGCCGTCAAATATGCCGAGTTTGGCCGACGAGTTCCCGTAATCAATGGCGATATTCATAGTCAGTAAGTCCTGAGTCTTTAGTCGTTAGTTCTTTTGTGCGTTTTACTAAGCATTGGCTTCATCCTGCCTCGTGCCGGTAGCCATGGTGAGATACAGGTAGCCGGCCACGCCGGCGATCGTAGACGAGAACGCAATTACGATCTTCGATTGATCGATGACCTGTGGATCATCGAATGCCAGCAAGGTGATGAAGATCGACATGGTAAAACCAATACCACCCAGCATTCCGGCGCCGATGATATGCCTCCAATTAATTCCCTCTGGAAGTCGCGTCAGCTTCAAGGCAGTGGATACGTACGAAAAAAGGGAGATACCTAATGGTTTACCAATGACCAGCCCCACAAAGATGCCCAGGCTGTTGGGTTCTGTGAGGCGATGAATCCAGCCATCGGGCAGCATGACGCTCGTATTGGCCAGTGCAAACAACGGAAGGATAATATAAGCGACATGCTGCCCGATGGCTGGATGCAGTACATAGGAGGTGGATTTTTCGTCGCCGTTCTGAAAAGGGATAGCGAACGCTAACAGCACGCCGGAGATGGTAGCATGAATGCCGGAATGAAGCATATACCACCACATGATGGCGCCGCCGATCAGATAGGGTATTAAACTTCGAACTCCAAGCCGATTGAAAACCAGCAATAACCCAAAGGTTGAGAGGGCAATTATGAGATTGGTCCATTGCAGCGTGTCGGTGTAGAAGAGCGCGATAATAAGAATGGCCCCGAGGTCGTCGATAACGGCGAGTGCCGTAAGGAAAACTTTTAGTGAAACAGGTACGCCTCTGCCCACGAGTGATAATCCTGCGAGGGCAAAGGCGATATCCGTTGCCATGGGGATGCCCGCACCACTTTGTGTAGGGGTACCGTAGTTAAAGGCCATATGCAGCGCAGCGGGCACGATCATACCGCCGCAGGCAGCCACGACCGGAAGCATAGCTTTATGCAAAGTGGAAAGCTCGCCCACATATATTTCTCGTTCCAACTCGAGTCCAACAAGAAGGAAGAAGATGGTCATCAGGCCGTCGTTGATCCAATGTGATAAGTGATGGCCTCCCGTTTCGTAGTTCCAGATGGCGAGGTAATGCTGTTGCAGGGGTGAATTGGCGAGAACGAGTGAGACCAACGTACAGCCTATGAGCACGAGACCGGCGGATCCCTCCTTTTCAAAAAAATCGTTAAAGAGTTTTGTGGTCCGCATTCGTCATCGCGTTAATTCCGAACTCTTGGGTTTGCGACCTGCCCATGCAAGTCTAGACAAATGACTTCGCAGCGACAAGGTAAAAAAATGCAATCGGGGAATGGCGGCACCATTCCCCGACGGACATCTGATTTTTTGGTCGATGCTGGAACCGCCAGTCCGTACATAACGTGAGCCACGTGACGGAGATGGATCAACAGGTTATTTCAAATCGAACAAGCCTTCGTTGAGCGCGTTCAGTGCCTTTTCCTTGTATGACTTGTCGATGAGTATCGACACGTTGTTAGCACTTCCTCCACAAGAGACCATGCGTACCGGAACTTCGTCGAGTGCGTCGAAGATCTTCTTGAGTACGGCCTTCTGTTCGGTGATTTTTTGACCCACAATGCAGATGATGGTTTGGTCCTTGTCGACGCTGATGATACCGAATTTCTTCAGGTCGGTCTCGATATCGCTGAGGCGGCTGTTGTTATCGATGGTCAGGGAAACCGCGACCTCGGCGGTTGTCACCATGTCGATGGGTGTCTTGTGGTTTTCGAAAACCTCAAAAACGCGGCGGAGGAATCCATAGGCCATGAGCATACGCGACGAACGGATGTTGATGGCGGTGATACCGTCCTTCGCGGCAATCGCTTTAAAACTTCCTTCTGTGCCTTTGCTGGTGACGATCGTGCCCGCGGCCTTTTCGTCCATCGTGTTCTTGAGGCGAACGGGAATATTGTACTTCTGCGCGGGGACTATCGTAGACGGGTGAAGAATCTTAGCACCAAAATAGGCAAGCTCCGAAGCTTCATCGAATGTCAATTCCGAAATGGGCATCGTTTTCTTTACAATCCGGGGATCGTTGTTGTGCATGCCATCGATGTCCGTCCATATCTGCACCTCTTCAGCGCGTATAGCCGCTCCGATAAGCGATGCCGTATAGTCGCTGCCCCCGCGCTTGAGGTTATCGATTTCATTACGATGATTACGACAGATGTAGCCTTGGGTGATGATGATGTCAACCTGGCTGAGCGACTTCAGAAGTGGCTTGAGGCGCTCGGAGATCTTTTCCAGCTCTGGCTCGTCGTTCTCATCGATCGACATAAAGTAAAGGGCCGGCAACAGCCGCGTGCCGATCTTTCGTTCCAGCAGGTGCTGATAAAACAACTCTGTAGAGATGAGTTCGCCTTGTGCCAGCAGCTCGCGATAGCTCTTAACATCGAACTGACCCGCGGCCAGCAGCCTGATCAAAATGAAAAAGCGACTCACGATTTCCTGCCCGATGGCCAGGGATGATTCGCTATCATAAAGTTCTTTGATGAAGGCCAGGTAGTGTTTTTCAAGCTTGGTGATTTCTTCTTCTGCCTTAGCATGTTGACCCGCCAGCAGATTGTCGCCAATCGTGACCAGCGTGTTGGTTGTGCCAGACAAGGCTGATAGAACCACAATCTTCTTACCGGGTGTACCTAACACAAGTTCGGCAATCTTCTTCATCCGCTCGGGCTTTCCGACAGAGGTTCCTCCAAATTTCAGAACGACCATTATAGTTTGATTAAATAAGCGCGCAAAGATAGAATCGAATTGTCAATTGTCAATTAATACGCTCCCTGTCCGCGACCCGATTGCATAATAGCCGCATGCTTCTCATAAGCTGCTTCGATCTTTGCCGCCAGCTCTGATTCGCCGAACTGATGCAGCACGCGCTGCAACTCGCCGAGGATAACCACGTTCACTTGCAGTTCACGGCCGAGGTCATGCTTCCGGATGTAATACCCGGCAAGTTCGTCTGAACGTCGTCCCATGAGGGTCGCAATCTCCAGTGCTTTCTCTTTTTCCCCCACCTCGAACAGCATCTCCACCGTTTGTGCGTTGGTGTAGTCGTAAGGAATCGATACGTCGGGCATTTTGGCCATCGCATAGAGCAACACTTCACGTGCTTTTGCTGTATCGCCTTCCAGTATGAGGAACTGCGCCAGCGAGTTGAAGCTGCTACGGTGATTGAGAATGAAGTTGCGATAGTCCTGGTTGTAGTAAACTTTTGGATTGTCGACGTTTCTGAACTGGAACTTCTTTAGCATGTTCTCGTAGCTCAGCTTCGTGTTCACCAGTTCCAGTTGTGTGAATGGACGCGGATTGTAAACTGGCAGGATGCGGTATGCGTTGCCTTCCTGCACCACGTAGCGGCTGAGGTCGACGTTGAATTGTGCCAGTGAGGTGTTGTTTACGTAAAGGGGACGCTCCCAATTTGTAGAAGCCAGCACGTCGAGCATCGCGAGGTCTTTCTTCTCCAACCCGTTGCTGCGAACGCGAAGGCGCATCTCAGGCACAATGAGGCTGTCCATGCCCTCGGGTATGATGCCCAAGGCCTTTACTTTTTCAACATCTACTTTCAGGACAATCTCCTTTGTGGGGAGCATGTTGCGTGTACCGCCATAGTTGGGGTGGAGAAGTCCTTTGTTGTTGGTCTTCAGCAGCTCAAGGAATTTCACGAGATCCATCGATTTGATTCCTGCGTCGGCATAAGGAAGATAGTCATTCAAACCATTTTGCGCGTAGTTATCGGCCGTTAACGTATAGGGAAACGGCTGAGAAGTATAAGCCTGCCGCATGGTCTGTTCGATGTACCAGTCGGTGTTGTAGTAGCTCAGCACCACCACGCGCATGTCGGTGCGCACGCCTTCAACTTCCTGGGCATACCACAAAGGGAAGGTGTCGTTATCACCGCCCGTAAACAGTATGGCATTCGGCGCACAAGACTGAAGGTAGTTGACGGCTGAATCGACGGAGAAGTAGCGATTTGAACGGTCGTGATCGTCCCAACCCTGCGCGGCCATCAGAAGGGGTGCGGAAAGCCCAATCGCGGTAGCGATCACGGCGGCAGTCTTGAGGTTCTTGGTGAATCGTACGAACGTCTGGGCCATAGCTATCACCGCGAACCCAATCCACAGGCAGTATGCATAGTAGGAACCGGCATAGATGTAGTCGCGTTCTCGCGGTTCAGTAGGGGGAGAGTTAAGATATATGACCAGTGCTACGCCGGTCAGCACGAACAGCAGCAATACGACAACGAAGCTTTTCGTGTTGTTGGAAGATTGATAGAACATTCCAATCAGGCCGAGTAGAAATGGGATCATGAAGAAATTGTTGTGCCCCCGGTTCTTCTCGAGCAACTCCGGAAGATCTTCGAACCATCCCGACGGGGCAAGCCAATCTGCGTTCTGAATATCATTTTCACGACCGGCGAAGTTGAAAAAGAAGTAGCGCACGTACATCCATCCGATCTGATGCTGAAACATGAACCCGATATTCTGTGCCCATGTGGGTTTTTGCCCTTCTGCCAGTCCCAGATTTTCGCGGTAGGAGGCAGCATGTTCGGAGCTCCATACGCGCGGCAGCAGGGTCTGTTCATTCGGAGGATACACGTACTCGAACTTGTGGTCGCTCACCTCATACTTGTCTTTTCCTTTCTTATAGATTGCCGCACCTTCTTTCATATCGACGGGCTGCGAGGTAAAGTAAGGTCCAAATAGCAACGGACGGCTTCCGTACTGTTCGCGTTTTAAATAGCTGACGAAGCTCATGACATCAGATGGATCATTTTCATCGATGGGAGGATTGTCACCCGAACGAATAACGACCAGGGCATACGACGCGTATCCAATTAAAATGAATGCCAAAGACGTGAGAAATGTGTTCAGCACAACTTTCTGATGCTTTTGTGAGTGCATAATGCCAAACACCAGTGCTCCAAGCACGATCAGGGCAAAGACAACCACTCCGGACCCGAATGGAAGTCCAAGGCTATTGACAAAGAAAATTTCGAAGTAACTCGAATAGGTGGGAAGTCCGGGGATGATAAAGTCATTTATTAACCAGATAATGGCGAGACTGATAGCCATGGTTGCTATGACACCCCAGGTGGTCGGCTTGTATTTTTTGAAGTAGTAAATCAAAGAGAGGGCGGGAATTGTCACGAGGTTCAACAAGTGAATCCCGATCGACAGGCCCATCATATAGAAGATAAGTATGAGCCAGCGGTTTGCTTTTGACTCGTCGTCGATCACTTCCCATTTGAGAATACCCCACACCACAAACGCTGTGAAGAAGGAGGACATGGCATATACCTCGGCCTCCACTGCCGAGAACCACGCTGATTCGGAGAAAGTATAGGAGAGCGACCCCACCAGACCCGCGCCGATGAGTACCCACATTTTTTCGACGGTGAGCTCTTCAGGTTTGTCGGCTTTCAGAAGTTTGCGGCCGAAGAGCACGATCGACCAGAACAAAAAGAGCACAGAGAATGCACTGGCCAGCACACTGATAAAATTGATCCAGTAGGCAACTTTCGTGACATCGCCAAAGGCGAGGAACGAGAACATCCGGCCGATCAACAAGAACAACGGTGCACCCGGAGGGTGGGGTACTTCCAGTTTATACGACACTGCAATGAATTCGCCGCAGTCCCAATAACTCGCCGTTTCTTCCATGGTTAGCCAGTACGTTGCCAAGGCCACGAAGAACACGGACCAGCCGGCTATATTGTTGATTTTCTGAAAGTTCATCTAGTATGGATTCAAAATAAGGCCCGAAAATAAGGAAATTGTACTTTAGATTTCACAAGTTGTCGCCCTTTGGAGCAGATCCCATTCAATACGCTTGCGCCTGTGCACGACGCTTCCATTGCCGATGCGTTGCTGTCTGTATTAAAGGATAACTGGTTTATTCTGGGAAGTCGATTGGCCGGATTCGAGTCGGAATTCGCCGATTTCACGGGCGTGCGGCATTGCGTGGGTACAGGCAACGGGCATGATGCGCTGGTGTTGGCCATCCGCGCCCTGGGACTGGGTTCGGGCAGATTGAGTGCGGCTGTCGATGGCACGGCAGTACACGAAGTATTGGTGCCTGCGAATACTTACGTCGCCACCTGGCTGGCGATAACGAATGCGGGATGTGTCCCCGTGGCGGTGGAACCTGATCCGGAAACGTTCAATATGGACACGCGTCTGATCGAAGAACGAATCACCTCACGAACGAAGGCAATTCTGCCGGTTCACTTGTACGGAAACCCCTGTGACATGGGCGCCATTATGGACCTGGCGCGAAAACACAATCTTGAGGTGATCGAGGACAACGCCCAGGCGCACGGGGCCAAAATCAGGCTGGCAGATGGGGTAGCGCGAACCACCGGCTCTATTGGACACGTCAACGCGACCAGTTTTTATCCGACCAAAAATCTCGGTGCGCTTGGCGATGGTGGAGCAGTGACCACCGACGACCACCAGGCAGCAGCCCGGATCAGAGAATTGAGAAACTATGGATTCTCGTCGAAGGTTCAGTGTGATCAGGTGGGGATCAACTCGAGGTTGGACGAGTTGCAGGCCGCGGTACTGTCGGTGAAACTGAAGAAGCTTGCGTCCTGGAATGAAGAACGGGTTTGGCTGGCACGATTATATAATGAGGGACTGAAGGGTGTCGGCGATTTGGAATTGCCCAAGGCGACAACGGGGGGCACGCATGTATATCACCTCTATGTTATCAGGACCGCCCACCGTGAAAGACTTCGTAAGCACCTCGGATTGAGCGCCATCCAGACCATGATTCATTATCCGATCCCGCCTCACCTGCAGAAGGCTTACGAGGGCCTTGGTTATCGAAAGGGATCTTATCCGATAACCGAACGCCTCGCGACGGAAGTGCTTAGCCTGCCCATGTGGGTGGGGATGAGTGAGGGGCAGGTGCAGCGGGTTTGTGAGGAGGTGAAGGCGTATTTCTAATTGGGTTTATGTGATTGGACCTGTCTTTGAATGATAGCGCTGATTTTAAGCTGTAGAAATTTGAAAGAGAAATCCAGGACACACGGAGAAATCACGGATTTTTTGAGGTTGTGTAAGGTCAAAAGGTGGTTGTGATTTGATGCATAGCGCGTCGTTTCAAGGGCGGTTTTTTTTGGAAAATGTTTATGCTTCGATGGATGACTCGGGCAGAGGCATTCGAGGGTGCTGTCGAAAGAGGGTGCTTTCGACGCACGCGTCGAAAATGTGGCGCTTGCAGGGCTAATTTGATATTCGTTTCAGGCCATCCTTCAGGTGGGCAGCGTGAAAATTGATCAAAAGGCCCGTCTTAAAATTCCCGAGCCTAAGGTAGGTAAGTAATTGCTGGTGGTGGATGCGCAGCAATAATTCGACGGTTTTAAGCTCAACAACCACCGTGTTTTGAACTAGAAGATCTAAGCGATATCCATGATCTACTCGTTTACCTTTATAAACAACCGGTAGTGATTTTTCTTTTTCAACGGACCAACCATCGAGCTCGAGTTCATAAAACAAGAATTCCCGATATGCCGACTCGAGTAATCCTGGTCCAAGGGCACTGTGAATCCGAAGCGCGGCAGCAATTATCCTATCGGTAATCTGTTCGTTGATCATGGCCGAAATTAGACCATCGCCGGCGAATCGTTACGGTTATGTATCCACGGCTTTCCTGCCATTTTTCAGACTGGCTTGCCATATTTCGATCCATTCCCGAAGATTTTTCGACGCGTGCGTCGACAGCACCCTCTTTCGACAGCACCCTCGAATGCCTCTGCCCGAGCCATCCGTCGAAGCACAACATTTCCAAAAAAAAGTCCCTGAAACGACGCCGCTATGCATCAAATCACAACCATCTTTAAACCTTACAGGACCTCAAAAAATCCGTGATCTCCGTGTGTCCTGGATTTAATCACCTGGCTGCCATACCAACTTTACCACTACTTGTACACAATCACATAGAACCCCAACCAAATAAAGAACAGCAGCACATACGAGCAGAGCACGATCGTCCACACGTACTTCTTATCCTTCCTGGCAAAGTGGTTGATTCCTTCCACCAGCGCGTACCAGTACACAATTTCGAACACGTTCAGCGCACGAAGCGGGTATGCCCACCGTTTGTCAAGGGACTCATAATCGAAGAAATGCATCAGGGATAGCGGATAAAAAGCACTGATGTCACCCAACGTTGGGTCCGTTTGCACCGTCATGAACCAGGTGATCTTGAGTACCTCGGGGATGAGAAAAATGTATTCCGCGCCGATCACCACACCCCAGCATTGCGTATAGGTGACGCGGTAGCCGAACATAAAGCAGCCGACCCAGATCACAAAAGCAATCACGGTGAACTTCCAAAGGTAGACGAAGGGGATGGAAAAGAATTTCACCGCGTTAAGGATCCGGAGGATTGCGCCCTCGGGCCTGTCCTGGAGAAATTCGAAGGCGGCGGTTTCGTTTTCGATCAGCGTGATTTTGACGTACAGCAAAAGGAGCGTAATGAGGCATAGCAACACAAAGAGTAACCTTTTGTCGGCACCGAAGAATGACTTAGTTTCGTGTTCCATGACCTATCATAGCGAGTTGAAAGCAGCGCATTGTGGCAAGTTTATGACGCTTCGGCATTTAATCCAAAGACAGACATTCGACAATTCAGGCGTACGCGTAGCAATTGACGGCGATTCGAAGTTCCTGCCTGTTTACCCGATGGCAGCACGACCTTTGGCTTTGATTGCCATTCTCGTTCTGTTATGGGTCGCGCCTTTGCCGGCAAAGGCACAACAGCTGTTCAAAAAAGATACAACGATCATTTTGTTGTCGGATCTGCACATTCAGCTAGAATGCCAGCAGGCACTGAACGACCTGTATAACTTCAAATTTCCTCAGGCAGAGTACCAGTTCCGGTACCTTCGGTCGGAGTACGGCTGGCACCCGCTCCCGTATTTTCTAATGGGCCTCATTGAGTGGTGGAAGATCATGCCTAACACAAACGACACCTCACACGATGAGGTGTTTTTGGCGTATATGGATTCTACCATTCGCGTGGGGGAGCGGTTGTACGATGATTTTCCCGCGTATAAAATTGAGTCCGCGTTTTTCCTCGCCGCCGCATATGGATTCAAGGGAAGGCTGTACGCCGATGAAGAGCGGAAGAGCTGGGTTAAGGCAGCTGCGGTAGGCAAGAGTGCGATCAACTACCTGGAAGCCAGCAAGACAAAAGACGGGCTGAGTCCCGAGTTGCTGTTTGGTGATGCGTTGTATAACTACTTTTCTGTTTGGGTACCGGAGAATTATCCTGCGCTGAAGCCTGTGTTATGGTTTTTTCGGAAGGGTGACAAGGCGCTGGGTCTGCAGCAACTGAAAGAAGTTTCCTACAACGCGTTTTACACGCGAACGGAGGCGATGGTATGGCTGATGCGGATATTGAACAGTTATGAAAACGACCAGCCAAGGGCGTTTCAGTTGAGTGAATATTTGCACGAGACGTACCCGGACAACCCCTATTTTCATCGGTACTATGCCCGCATGTTGTATTATCAGGGGAAGTTTACCGAGGCGGAGCCGGTGTGCAAGGCGATAATAAGCCGGATTGACAGCAGCCAGGTTGGTTACGAGGCTACCAGTGGCCGGTATGCTGCGTTCTTTTTGGGGCAGATCTACGAGGCGAGGAAGAAGTACGAGGAGGCTAAGTTGTATTACAAGGCGGGAATGAAGTATGCTGAGGAGGTGAAGGCGGAAGACTCCGGGTATTATCTTTTTTCAATGATTGCGCTGGGGGAGATTGCCGAGCGAGAGGGAAATCATACTGAGGCACGGAAGTGGTTTAAGGAAGTGACAAAGCAGGCGGATAGAAAGGACGAGGCGTGGAAAGACGCGAAGAGGAGGCTGAAGAGGATGGAGCGGGGGAATGACTAACTTGGGCCTGTGGAAGCACGCGACTTGATTGTTACACCGGTTTGGATCGTCATCATTTATGCGGTTGCCTATTTGATAAGACCTAAGGTTACTGATGAGGTTAATCGGGTATATTTTATTCCTGCACTAACCGTCAAAATACTTGGAGCCTTGGCGGTGGGATTGGTTTACCAGTTTTACTACAACGGCGGCGATACCTTTAATTATCATACCTATGGAAGCCGACCTATATCGGAGGCTTTTATGGATTCTCCTTTGAAGTGGTTTAAGCTGGTGTTTGGAGACGGCAAAGATGAGACCGGGATTTATAAGTACGCTTCGAGGATCGCCTTCTGGAAGGATTCGAGCTCTTATGCAGTAGTTCGAGTGGCAAGCATTTTCGATCTTTTTACCTTCTCAACCTACTCGGCGACAGCCATATTATTCGCGGTCTTCAGCTTTGTTGGAATGTGGCTTTTGTTTACTACTTTTTACGACACTTATCCAAGTAGGCACGTGTTGCTAGCTATAGCAATGTTTTTTATTCCGTCCGTTTTTTTTTGGGGCTCGGGACTGTTGAAGGATACGCTTACGCTCGGGGCCGTCGGAATGGGAACCTTTGCCATTCATCGCCTATTTATCCTTCATAGGTTTTCTTTTTTCCATTTTCTTCTTTTAGGTATTGCCTTTGTTGGACTTTACGAAATCAAACTCTATATACTTCTCGCGTTATTGCCATCTTCGATTCTTTGGGTTTTTCTCGAAAATTTGGAGTCGGTTCGCAGCACGGTCTTAAAGGCTATGCTTTATCCTCTGGTGATTTTTGCGGCCGTAGGAATAGCTTCGATTGCTATGTTGAAAGCTAGCGAGGACAATGTCAAATATTCGGTTAGC
>Ga0193752_1000067_pt1 | contig 153963 bp, 118 predicted proteins | sample H1c1metaG_FD_144924 | JGI IMG/M metagenome (GOLD analysis project Ga0193752, IMG submission 144924) | Soil microbial communities from a riparian zone of the East river system, Colorado, United States - H1c1 | ecosystem: Environmental > Terrestrial > Soil > Riparian zone | place: USA: East...
ACTGTTTCCTGGTGACACAATTTCGGAAGCCCGGTGAAACAAAAGTGAACCAAAAACCGACGAAAAATGAAATAATGTGAGCGTGTTTGAAACAAAAACCCCTGTAAACATTGAATTTACAGGGGCAGTGAAATCATGTGAAACATGTCTGGTGACCGCGTTAGGGCCCCTGACTATCTTTCAAAATGCCTGTAAAATCAATAGTTTCACTAAATCATATTCTGCGGTGAAACAAAAAGAGATAAAGATCCTTTTTTGTTCTCTTAGGTTCGAATATGCTAAAATTATGGGTTCTCTTTTATGCTATCAATTTTTTCTTCATGAACTGAAAGAAAAAAACGGCAACTTCTGGATTAAGCAACCTTTATTTATAATTGGTTAAAGTATTTCATTGACACTTTAATGCTAAAGCAATGATTCTCATTTGAGTTTTTCGCATTTTAGGTGCCCCAATAGACGTATCGTGTAATAAGCTTTCTAAAATTCCACATTGTAACAAAATTTGTATTGGCGGTTTAAATCACCCTATCGACAGGATTTTATTACCTATTTAGGGTATTGCAAAAGCAAAAATAAAATTCTTTTTTTGTGAAGTAATTAGTTCATAAGATATAAAACAGGAAAATCAAATCAGATTTTTCTGTTGAACGCAGCAGGAAACAATTAATTTCTGTTGAATCATGAACCGCTGATTTTTAATTCAGTTACCCGTGTGACTGAGGAAAGCGAAGCTCTGTCAAATACTGTTTTTTCTGCCCTGAAACGCTAATAAGTGTATTCCCTTTTTTCATATTCTTCTAATTATAAAATTTACAATTATGCCAGTATTACCAACCTATCCGGGAGTTTATATTGAAGAGCTGTCAAGTGGTGTAAGAACCATTACAGGCGTAGCTACTTCCATTACAGCTTTTATCGGACGAGCCCGAAAGGGATCAGTAGATGAGCCTGTTCAGATCTTTAATTTCGGCGATTACGAAAGAAATTTCGGTGGCCTTTGGGATAAAAGCACGATGAGCTTTGCCGTTCGTGACTTTTTCCTTAATGGCGGTGGAATAGCCACCATTGTACGGGTTCATAAAAATGCAACAGCATCGGAAATAAGAATTCCTACCGGCGATCCCGATCCGAATGATGAATTGCACCTGGTTGCTGTTAACCCAGGTACCTGGGGCGATAAACTAAGTGTTACCATTGATTACAAAACCAAAGACCCTACCGATACAGATCTCTTCAATATCTCTATTTCTGAAGAGGGAGGGGCTAATGAAAAGTTCTTCAACGTTTCGGTAGACAGTACAAAGTCAAGTTACCTTCCAAAGGTTCTGGAAAATGGTTCCAGCTTAATGCGTGTTATAAAAGTAAGCGATGCTTATGTAATGCCCAATGTGCGTCCGCTTGAAACCAGTTCTGCAGTTACACCCCTAAGCCCGCCATCAAGCCCGCCAATGAGCCCGCCTGCTGCAGGCATGGGGGGAAGCGATGGCGACCATATCACCGATACCGAAATTTTTTCCGGAGCTAATATGGAAACAAATAAGCAAGGATTGTACATGCTTGAAAAAGCTGACATGTTCAATATTTTATGCATCCCTCCTTATGCTTCATCAGATCCTGATAATCCTGATATTTCTTCGGCAGATGATAAACCTACAGATGTAACAACATCATTGATAGCGGCTGCTGATGCATATTGTATAAAAAGAAGGGCATTCTATATTATAGATCCGCACAGCACCTGGACAAGTATGTCGGATGCAAGTACTGGTGTTTCTGACGGAGATTATCCAAAATCAACAAGTAATTATAACGGGTTGTTTTTTCCAAGATTGAAACAGGCAAATCCTTTAATGAAAAATCAGATCGAAGAATTTGTACCCTGTGGTGCAATAGCCGGCATATTTGCAAGAACCGATGGTCAGCGTGGAGTGTGGAAAGCGCCTGCCGGCCAGGATGCAACATTAAAAGGTGTTGACCAGTTAACCGTTCCACTTACCGATCCGGAAAATGGTGTGCTGAATAAACTTGGCATTAATTGCCTCCGCACTTTCCCGGTTTATGGAAGATTGGTTTGGGGAGCCAGAACATGTGAAGGGGCCGATCAGCTTGCTTCGGAATGGAAATACATCCCGGTACGCCGTACAGCTTTAATGATAGAGGAAAGTTTGTACCGTGGTACAAAATGGGTTGTGTTTGAACCCAATGATGAACCATTGTGGGCACAGATAAGGCTTAACATCGGCGCCTTCATGCACAACCTTTTCCGCCAGGGAGCCTTCCAGGGAAAAACACCCAAAGAAGCTTACCTGGTAAAATGCGATAAGGAAACAACCACTCAAAATGATATTAACAATGGTATTGTAAATATCCTGGTTGGTTTTGCTCCGTTAAAACCTGCTGAATTTGTAATGATAAAAATTCAGCAATTGGCTGGTCAAATTGAATCTTAAAAAAAATCAAACTAATTAATTATGGCACAGTTTACAGTAAATGCAGACAGGTTCGACCCATACAAAAACTTTAAATTCCGGGTTAAATGGGATGGCAGGTATGTGGCGGGATTAAGTAAAGCGGGCGGATTAAAAAGAACTACCGAAGTAGTAAAACACAGGGAAGGCGGCGACCCGAGTACAAGCCGCAAATCACCGGGCCGTACAGAATATGAAGCTATATCACTTGAGCGTGGTGTAACACATGATACCGAATTTGAAAAGTGGGCTAACAAGGTATGGAATTTCGGATCGGGACTGGGGGCTGAAGTTTCGTTGAAAGATTTCAGGAAAGACATTATCCTGGAATTGTACAATGAAGCAGGGCAATTGGTAATCGCTTACAAGATCTTCCGTTGCTGGGTTTCAGAATTCCAGGCAATGCCTGATCTGGACGCAAACGCCAATGCAATCGCCATTCAGCATATTAAGCTGGAGAATGAAGGATGGGAGCGTGATTATGAAGTGACTGAACCATCAGAGCCTTCATTTACAGAGCCACAATAATTTGTAGTGAAGCCGTTATCAGCATCTGAATTACTGATCATCTGGGAAGAAGGCCTTGACCAGTCGTTGCTTGAAAAAACAATGCGGCTGCTGGGAAAAGCATGCTCAGTAAGCGATCATAACGACATAGGCCTCCTGAGTATTGGTGAAAGAGATGCCAGGCTTTTGCAATTGCGTGAATGGTTATTTGGTTACCGGTTAAAGAATATGGCCCATTGCCCCAAATGTAAAGAGCCGGTTGAATGGGAAACATCAACAGAAAACCTGCACCTGCAACAATTGCCTGCAGACTTAGCTGTAAGATCATTCATACTGGAAAAAGATGATTATTCCATCAATTTTCGTCTTCTCAACACGCATGATATAAGTAATGCAATGACCGATACTACATACCAGGCCGATCAAAAAAAAATACTTTCGGATTGTATAGTTGGTGTGAACAAGAAAGGTAAAAAGTATAAAGAGAAAAAATTGCCTGATGAAGTATTGGATGCTTTAAGCCGCAGGATGGAAGAAGAAGATCCGCAGGCCGATATCAGAATGAACATACAGTGCCCGGCCTGTGCACACCAATGGCAGGCCAGGTTCGACATTGTAAGTTTTTTATGGACCGAGATCAATAGCTGGGCGCAGCGTATGATGCAGGAAGTTTATTTGCTGGCGAGATCATTTGGCTGGAGTGAAAAAGATATTTTAAATATGAGTTCGAGAAGAAGACAATTGTATTTACAAATGTTACAGGCATGAATGAATTCGTAAACAATATCCTTTTACGGCACCTTGATCCTGTAACCAATATTATTCCACGGCTACCAGGAAAATTTGAGCCGGTAAATTTTCCTTCAGCAAATACAGTTGATCTTTCTACAACTGTTGAGACTGTTCAGGAGGTTAGCCTTCCACAAAAAAAAAACCAGGTTGATAAAGGATACAGTTTCGAAACAAATGTCAATGATGTAATACCATTAACACCACAGCTTCCTGTCAAATCCGGCAATCATTTTGTTCAACAGTTACATAGTGATGAACCAGCACCACTGCAAAATGAAGTTAAGTCTACAGGCAACAAAACTATAAGTACACCCGGGCAAGAGTTTGCAGCGGATAAAAAAAATGAACATGAAATTTCTTTTGAGAAACTGAAAGATCAGGAAAAACCTGTAGACAATGGAATAAAACCTGTTACGGTTAACACATCAATTGAAAGGCCTTCCATTGACCTGTTTAATGAAAAGCCGGCTATTGAAAATGCTGAACAACAAGGAGTACCAGGAAATTTTTTATTAAACAAACCTTTTGATATAGTTGTGCCTGCAGATAAGGAAGGAACATTGCACCAGCATATTTCAATCCTCAAACAAAGAATAGTGAAGGCATCAGCAGAAAAGAAGAATAGTTTTTCAGAAGATAAAAAAACAATACAGGCAGGTTTGGTAAAACCGGTAATAAATAATCAGCATGTACGCACAAACATGAATGCATCGATTGTATCAAATGAACAACCGGTTTCTTCTGTAGTAAAAGTTTCAATAGGCAGGATAGAAGTAAGGGCTGTTACAAATGCCGCTCCGCCAAAGGTTAACCGGTCAGTGATCCAAAAACCAAATCTCACCCTGGACGAGTATTTAAAAAGAAAGAACTGATGAGTACAGCTTTACGAATAGCTTCAGTAACACATGTGCTTAAAGACCTGCTTAATAACGGGCTGATAGACCATAATGTGTCGGATGCAGTGCAGGGAAGTATTGCTGTTACATCTTTACCGCCTGACAAGATTGACACTACAGTTAAAGATGAACCGAGCCAGTTGAATTTATTTATGTACCATGTTACCTATAACCAGGGATGGCGTAACGTGGGGCAACCAGCTTTTAATCAAAAAGGAGAGCGTGTAACCAACCCGCCATTGGCAATCGATCTGCATTATTTTTTAACAGCCTATGGTTCTGAAGAATTGCATACAGATATTTTACTCGGTTATGGCATGCAGCTATTTCATGAAACAACGGTATTAGACCGGGAATCTATCAGGAGGTCAATTGCGCCACCATCTATGCTGGCAGGCGGATCATTACCCGATTCATTAAGGCTTTTATCTACCTCCGACCTGGCAGAACAGGTAGAGCAAATAAAAATAACACCAGAGGTTTTAAGCATTGAAGATATTTCAAAACTATGGGCGGCATTTGGCGCAAAATACAGGCCTACGGCGGCTTACAAAGTTACCGTGGTACTTATTGAAAGCAGTAAAACAACCAAACCTGCCTTACCGGTAATAGGTAGAAATATTTATGTAAAGCCTTTAAGAAAGCCAGTGATAGAAAAGATCAAATCGCAATCGGCATCCGGACAACCTGTTATTCAAGATCAAAAAATATTAAGTGGCTACCGGTTGTTTTTATCCGGTACACAATTCGATAACGAGGTAGTAGGAATTAATATTGATGGGGAAGAACTGGATACTGTTGTTGCAGGGCTGATCGTTGATGATACACAACTGTCTTTTGATCTGCCTGCTGATCTTAAAGCAGGAATCCATACGATACAGGTTGTACATAATGCTTTGATGGGTAGCCCGCCGGTAGAACATAAAGGTGTAATGTCATCAGCAGCTACATTTGTTTTATCGCCACAAATAACCGATAGTCCTGTTGCTTCAGATGTAACGGAAACCGATGGGTTTATATCAGCTACTGTGACTTTTAAAGTTGATCCGGGTATATATACCGGTCAAAAAGTTGTTTTGTTCCTCAATGAATTAAGTGGTACAGCATCTTACAGTTTTAAACTTCCACCTGCTATTTTATTAAGCCCGCCACAACCGCTGGAAGATGTGAGCATAGAAATAAGCGGTGTTAAAAAAGCAATTTACCTGGTACGCATCCAGGTTGATAATACTGACAGCCCATTGAACAGGAATAGTTCAGGAGAATTTATTTCGCCGGACCTGGATCTTACATAAAAATGAACAGCATAGAAACAAATACCTGGAGCATTTCGAATCAGCAGTATATCACTGGTATGATCAGGCTGATGAAAGCGCAATTAGAATGGTATTCAAAAAACACGCAAAGCAATGCCGTATATGAACTTTCAGATCAGCATATAATTGAAAGAGCAGAACTTGAAAAGCTTGCTGCTGAAATGCAGCCAGCGCCGGCAATTGAAAAGATCGTTAGAATATTAGGGCTCTCTGCATTTGAAAGGGATTTGTTGATCATGTGTGCCGGCATGGAACTGGATGCAGGCTTTGCTGAACTGGTTGCATCCATACAAGGTGAGCAATCTTTTTTTCAACCTTCATTTGGCCTTGCATTGGCAGCTTTGCCGGGAGCACACTGGAGCGCTGTTTCACCGGGAGGGCCACTCAGGTACTGGCGTTTGATTGATGTGAGCAGGATGCAGCTTATCACCCGTGGTTCATTAAAGATAGACGAGCATATCCTTCATTATATCGCCGGTATATCTGAACCGGATGAAAAATTAAGGGAGATCGTTGTTCCTGCTTATTCCGATACAGAGCCCATGCCTTCGCAAATTGAACTGGCAGAAAAGATACTACAGGTAGTTTTTCAAAATTCAGCAAATAATTCGTTGCCACTTTTACATCTTACCGGTAACGACCTTTCAGACAAGATGACAACAGCAGGTTATGTTTGTAAGCAGCTTAACTCACAGCTTTTTGTTGTTTCAGCCTATGCCATACCCAGAAATCAAAAAGAGAACATGGAGCTGGCAAGGGTATGGACCCGGGAAGCCGTATTAAATAACTATGTATTGCTTATAGATTGTGCCGACCTTGAAACCAGTGATAAAGAAAGATTACAATCAATAATCAGTTTTATTGAAAATATACAGGGCCTGGTTTTATTTAACTGTGAACACTGGACACCATTACTGAAAAAAAGGATACTTGTTTTTAATACCGAAAAACCAACACGCAAAGAGCAAATGTTGCTTTGGAAAAATGTGATTGGCGATCTTATTGATCCGCAGGAAGCAGGCCTCGGAACTGTGGTTTCACAATTTAACCTGAGTGCAGATATCATTCGTAAAGCAGGAGTTGAGATAACAGACTATTTATCTTATAACGGAAACAGTCAGCCGCATCACAATGGTGATATCAGGAAAAAAATATGGAAAGTATGTTGCAGCTACACACGCCCCAAAGTTGATGAACTTGCCCAACGTATTGAACCGGTTGCAACCTGGGATGATATTGTTTTGCCCGAAACACAAAAAAATATTCTAAAGGAAATTTCTGCACAGGTAAAGCAACGTATTAAAGTATATGATGAATGGGGCTTTGCTACCAAAGGGTCAAGAGGGCTTGGTATTACCGCCTTGTTTGCCGGCGAAAGCGGCACCGGCAAAACCATGGCTTCAGAAGTGCTTGCCAATGAACTGGGCCTTGACCTTTATAAAATTGACCTGAGCAAAGTAGTTAATAAATATATTGGTGAAACAGAAAAGAACCTTAAAAAAATATTTGATGCTGCTGAAGACGGAGGAGCCATTTTATTATTTGATGAAGCCGATGCCTTATTTGGAAAACGCAGTGATGTAAAAGACAGTCACGATCGGTATAGCAATATTGAAGTAAGTTATTTGTTGCAAAGAATGGAAGCTTACCGGGGCCTTGCCATTCTTACTACCAATATGAAGAATGCACTGGATAAGGCTTTTATGCGGCGTATCAGGTTTGTTATCAATTTTCCTTTTCCTGATGCCATTCAAAGGGCTGAAATATGGAACAGGATATTTCCAAATGATACCCCTAAACAGGACATTGATCTTGACCGGTTATCAAAACTAACCATACCCGGCGGCAGCATCCGCAACATAGCTTTGAATGCTGCATTTTATGCAGCCGATGAAGATAAGCCTGTGCGTATGTCGCACATATACAAAGCTGCCCGAACAGAATATGACAAGATCGACAAACCATTCAACAATATGGACTTTAAAGCATGGCAATAAATAAGCAAGCTATAGAAGTTAATATAGATGAACTGGTATTACATGGATTCCCTGCAGGCGAACGCTACCAGGTTGCTGCTGACCTGCAAATGGAACTCACCAGGCTTTTTACAGAAAAAGGTTTGCCTGCTTCTTTTAATAGTGCAGTAATGATAGAGCGGCTGAATGCAGGTAGTTTTCAATTCAATAACGAAAATAAAAAAGTATCACCCGGATCGCAGATCGCCTCTTCAGTTTATGATTCATTCACAGTGAATCATAACAAGGGTTCAAAATAATTTTTATAACACAGGTACCAAAACTAAAAAACATTTATGTCATCATTTCCCGGTTCTCCTCATTTAGTTAAAGGTGGCATCGTACTTATCAATCCTGAAACATCAGCGGTTGAAAAGATCATTACCCTGCAATACAATCCTGATACTTTATCACGTACATTACAGGTGAATGGCGCCGGGGGCGGGGAGGGAGCAGGCGGTCGTTCAGAACCTATGCGCCTGGCGGGCCCGCCTGTAGAAACCCTGAAACTTGAAGCCGAGATAGATGCGGCAGACCTGATGGAAGCGGGTGATTCAGTAACAGCAGAGTCGGGTATTCAACCACAACTGGCTGCGCTGGAAACATTGATCTATCCTTCCAGTTCAAAACTTTCATCGAACAACAGCCTTGCACGCAGCGGTACGCTGGAAATCACTCCTATGGAATCTTCACTTACACTTTTTATCTGGAATAAGAACCGCATACTGCCGGTAAGGTTGACCGAATTCAGTGTTACAGAAGAAGCATTTGATATTAATCTTAATCCGTTGAGGGCAAAGATCAGTTTAGGTATGCGTGTGCTTAGTGTGGATGATCTGGGTTTTTCGCACAAGGGCGGAAGTTTATTTATGAGTTACTTACAGAATAAAGAAAGGCTTTCTAAAATTTTCAAATCAGGTACTTTAAGTGACCTGGGAGTAAAATCAATATAATGTCCAACATCTCACAATCAATTTTACAACAGCTTGGTATAAAATCAAGTTCGTTCTCTCTTTCAAGCAGGTACAATACAACCGAAATGGCAACCATGCAAGGTAGTAATGGTGAGTCTATAGTTTATTTGAAGAGACGTTTTGTACCACCTTCTGAAAGGTTTTCTTTGCTTCAGGAACACAAGGTTAAAGAAGGAGAACGCCTTGATAATATTACTGCACAATATATTGGCGACCCAGAAAGATTCTGGCAGATATGCGATGCAAACGATGCAATGGATCCGGGGAAACTAACCGAAGAACCAGGAGATAAAATAAAGATCACTTTACCAGAAGGTATCCCCGGAAATTAAAATGCTTAAAGGAATTCATCTTACTTTACTGATAGGCCCGGCTGTACCTATTATAGCACCTAAAGTTGTTATGGATGCTTTGAACAGCATACAGGTAACAAATAGTAAAGACAGGAGCGGTTTCCAGATAAGTTTCGGTGTTTCAAAAAGTTCGCCATTAATTACAACTATGTTGCCTGCGGGTTATTTTGACCCGGTCACTACCAGGGTAATTATCATTGCAACGTTGAATGGTATGCCCAATGTATTGATGGATGGATTTGTTACCAACCATGAAATTTCACCATCCAGCGAAGTGGGAAAATCGACACTTACTATTACCGGTGAAGATGTGAGTTTAATGATGGACCTGGTTGAAATGATAATACCTTTTCCTGCCATGCCTGATTATGTAAAAATATTAACCGTGTTTGCACCTTATGCATTTTTGGGTATTGTACCAGTAGTTATTCCGCCGGTAATTTCACCCATTCAGATACCAATAGAAAAGTTTGAAACCCTGGCGAAAAAAACCAGCAAAGCATATTTGAATTTTCTGGCGCAAAAATGCGGGTATGTTTTTTATGTACAGCCAGGGCCACTGCCCGGGCAAAATATCGGTTATTTCGGGCCCGATATAAACCTGCCGATACCGCAACCTGCTTTAACCATTAACATGGATTCGCACAGCAATGTGGAAGCGCTAAGTTTTTCATTAAACGGTACGGCAAAAAGAATAAATATTTATACCATCCTTGATCCTTTTACAGGAAGGATACCTATTCCGCTACCTGTGCCTAATCTTAATATACTGAAACCACCATTGGGTTTAAGGCCATTACCTCCTGCAAAGATTGGATTTGCAGATGACCTCACTAAACTGGCTCCTGATAAAGCGGCACTAAAAATTATTGGTGATCTGATGAGCAGCAGTAACAATCCTCCTTCTGTAACAGGAAATGGGTCGCTGGATGTAATGCGATATAATGGTTTGCTGCGTGCAAGAATGTTGGTAGGTGTAAGAGGGGCAGGTTTAACTTATGATGGAATGTATTATGTTGACAGTGTTACGCACAATATAAAACCGGGAGAATACAAACAAAATTTTACACTGTCACGTGACGGAGTAATATCCAATACACCAAAAGTATTAGTATGAGTGAAGCAAAATATTATGGAAAATACAGGGCTACTGTTATAAATAATATAGACCCGATGCTTAAGGGCAGATTGATGTTGATGATACCTGATGTGTTGAGTCTCATTCCATCAACCTGGGCCGAAGCCTGTGTTCCATTGGCAGGGCCAACAGGGCCGCCCATGGGTATGTATGTTGTTCCTCCCATAGGTGCAGGTGTGTGGGTAGAGTTTGAGAATGGTGATCCTGATTATCCTATTTGGGTAGGATGCAGGTGGGGTTCGCCATCTGATATTCCTCCGCTGGCACATGCAGGTTTACCGGTAGCTCCTAATATTGTTATACAAAGCCTGGGACAAAACTCAATTGTTGTAAGTGATCTGCCTGGACCTATCGGCGGCATCATTTTAAAAAGCCTTACAGGCGCTTCTATCATTGTGAACGATACCGGTATTTATATACAGAACGGCAAAGGCGCCAGCATTAACATGGTTGGCCCGGCTGTAACAATAAATAACGGAGCGCTTACTATCATTTAATTAAAAACAACAAGATGCCCGGATTTTTATTACACCTTGGTGCAACTGTAATGTGTGCACATGCGGGACAGGCTCAACCCACTTCTCCCAATCCACGGGTGCTGGTAAGCGGCCAGCCGATTGTAATGCAACCAGCGCCATATGTTGTTGCAGGCTGTCCTTTTCTTACACCCGGCGGCAGCCCATTACCATGTGTAACCGCCAACTGGGTTACAGGTTCTTTACGTGTTACTTCAAATGGAATGCCTGTATTATTGTTAGATAGCCAGGCAATATGCGTACCCAATGGTACTCCTTTATTAATAACCGTAACTCAAACAAGAGTTACAGGCATGTAAAAAATGTATGAATATTAAATTTCCATTGCAGGTTGATCATAAAGGGCGTACTGCCCAAAGTAATGATGAGGATCATATCAGGGATATGATAGAACAGGTTCTGTTCACATCTCCCGGCGAAAGGGTTAACCGCCCGACTTTTGGAAGCGGTTTGATGCAACTGGTATTTCAACCCAACAGCGATGAACTGGTTGCCACAACACGTTTCCTGGTACAGGGTGCTTTACAGCAATGGATGGGCGACCTGATAGAAGTTAATGACCTGGAAGTGCAGCATGTTGATTCCTCACTTTTGGTAACTGTTATTTATACCATCCGCAGCACACAGGAAAATAAAACAGCATCTTTTAACAAGGCAATTTAATGAGCACACAGTTTTATTGTAAGAACAAAGACCGGCAAAAATTAATTGCCAAAGAAGGGTCTGTAATAAATGGTATTGATTACCTGGAAGTAGCCTCTGTTAATCAGCGGACACTTAAAGTATATTTTCTTCAAAACCTGCCGGGAGAACCGAATGGAGTTCCTGCCAGTCCTGCGCCTGCACTTAAAAAAGAAAATATTTTTATAGAAGGTGGTGTAAGAGTTAAGAAAATAAATGTTACTTCGGTATCAAGGCAGGATAATGTTCTTACAGTTAAGGTAGATAACACGGGTGATTTTTCGATGTACACTTTAAAAATAGGTACATCGGCAATAAATATAAATACGCCACCTGCAGGTTTTGATCAGCAACTTTCTGAAATTGATTTTTCTTTCAAAATAAATTGCCCCAACGAATTTGATTGTAGCACAGAAACTGTTTGTCCGCCTGAGGAAACAGAAGAACCTGCAATAGATTACCTGGCAAAAGATTATGGAAGCTTTAACCGGCTTATGCTTGACAGGCTCAGCATTATTATGCCAGACTGGAAAGAACGTAATGCCGCTGACCTGCAGATAGCATTGATAGAACTGATGGCTTATGTTGGCGATCACCTGAGTTATTACCAGGATGCCGTGGCTACAGAAGCTTATCTTAATACAGCCAGGCGCCGTATTTCATTAAAAAGGCACGCACGGTTACTGGATTATTTTGTGCATGATGGTTGCAATGCACGTGTTTGGGTACAAATAGAAATTGAAGCCGGCGGTGATGCAGAAAATGTGGTACTCAATAAAGGCACTGCACTGATGACGAATGGTATTGATGATGTTGCAATCGTTTCATCAAAAATGAAAAGATTTATTTATGACCAGGATCCGGTTGTTTTTGAAACGATGCATCCAATTACTTTACGTGGTGCACACAACCAGATATCGTTTTATACCTGGCAGGATTCAGATTGCTGTCTTTCCGAAGGTTCTGTTTCTGCAACATTAAAAGACGATCCGCAACTCAAACTCAGAAAAGGCGATGTACTTATTTTTGAAGAAGTATACAGCCCTTCTTCCGGTAAAAAAGCAGATGCTGATCCGGATCACCGCCATACAGTAAGGCTTAAAAAAGTAGGTCCGCATATCAAAGATCATCTTACCGGTACCGACATTATTAATATTGAATGGTTTGATGAAGATGCTTTGCCATTTACTTTATGTGTTGCCAACTCTTTGGAAAATGAAGACGGTGGTTTTGAAAAAAATTTTGCAAGAGGAAATATTGTATTGGCCGATCATGGCCTCACAAAAAAGAAGGACAGCCTTAAACCTTCGGCAGCAGTTGAAGAAGAAATTTATTATCCTGAATTATCAGGTGAAAATAATACAGTGGCTGTTGCATACACTCACGAAGAAGCAAAGACCATAGCAGCTTCAGTAACAACTATACAGGATACACACAAAGCCATGCCTGTGGTGAGTTTGCAACATAACCTTGAAAGTTGGTCTGCTAAACAGGATTTGCTGGGCAGCGACCGTTTTGCAACTGAGTTTGTTGTAGAGATAGAAAAGGATGGTTCATCATTCATCCGTTTTGGTGATGATATCTGCGGTAAAAAACCAGCTATTGGTTTTAGCCCCAGGGCAATTTACAGAACAGGTAATGGTAAAGCAGGTAATGTAGGTGAAGGAACAATTAATACGGTTGTATTTGATGGAGCCGGTATTTCAAAGGTTCGTAATCCTCTGGCTGCTTCGGGTGGAACTGAAGCAGAGACAATGGAAGAAGTGAGGCAGTTTGCTCCACGTGCTTTCAGAACACAACAAAGAGCTGTTACTGCTGCGGATTATGTGGAGAAACCACCATTGCATGCTGAAGTACAAAAAGCAGCCGCTGAATTTTACTGGACAGGAAGCTGGTACACCGTTTACGTAATCATTGACCGTAAAGACGGAAAGGAAATTGATTCGGCTTTTAAAGATTCAATTAAAAAACATCTTGAACAATACCGGATGGCCGGTTACGACCTGGAGATAAGGGCTCCACGTTTCGTGCCTTTAAGTATTGTTATTAATGTTTGTGTAAAAGAAGGCTATTTTAAGAGTAATGTAAAAACTAACCTGCTACAGGCTTTTAGCAGTTACGGCCTGGGCGATGGCAAGAAAGGTTTCTTCCATCCTGATAATTTTACATTCGGGCAACCGGTTTATCTCAGCGCTATTTATCAGACAGCGATGGAGATACAGGGTGTTGCATCTATTGAAATAAAAGAATTTAAACGCTGGGCAAAAAATGCCGGCACCGAAATACACGACGGTTTTCTGCAACCATCCGAACTGGAGATCATCCGCCTCGATAACGATTCCAGTTTGCCTGAAAACGGAAAAATTAACTTTATAATGCTTGGAGGATTATGAGTAATCAACATCAATCTGGTTGTTCCTGCGGGTGTTGCGATGAAGCCACCAACATCACGCCATTAAGTGTGGTAAACGACCCGGGCCTTTTGGCACTTAAGTACAGGATAGGTACGCATGGCACTTTTAAGCAGTCGATGCTTAAAGGGTTGTCTTCAAAAACAGCACTCAAAAAATTAAGTTCAAGGTACGATGATGATCATGCAGTAGCTACACTGGATGCATGGGCAACAGTATTGGATGTGCTTAGCTTTTACCAGGAGAGAATAATCAATGAAGGATATCTGCGTACAGCAACTGAAAGGTTTTCGGTGCTGGAACTGGCAAGACAAATAAGCTATACGCTTAAACCCGGTGTTGCAGCAGGAACTTACCTTGCTTTTAGTATGAATGAAGCTTTGGGTGCACCTGCATCCGCAATCATACCAATTGGTACTAAAGTGCAAAGTATCCCGGAACAAGACCAGTTGCCACAGTTGTTTGAAACAACTGAAGAAATAGAAGCCCGTGTTGAGTGGAATGGCATCAAAGTAAAATCAAAAAGAAAATACATACCGGTTTATGGTGATAAGGAAATTTACCTGGAGGGGATCTCTACCGGTTTGCAGGTTGGTGATGCTATATTAATGATTGGCGATGAAAGGCTTGATGATAAAAAAAATGAGAACTGGGATTTTAGAAAAGTAAAAACCATTGAAACCAATACAGGTGATAATTACACAAAAATTACCTGGCAAAGAGGATTGGGAAAATTCACCCACAATGTAAAAGTGGTGCCCGCCGCAAAAAAAGTTAAGGTATATGCCATGCGGCAAAAGGCAAACCTGTTTGGTTACAATGCACCTGAGTGGAGGGTTTTATCTGAAGAGGTACGTGGCCGGTTTGATGATAATGGGAACAATAATAGTGGTACTGAATGGGAAGGAATGAATATCCAGTCAATATCCGGTTTAGATGATACAATTCATCTTGATGCCTTTTATCCAAAGATCATAAAAGACAATTGGCTCATTGTATCAAAAGATGGTTATGATGAAGTGTACCAGGTTGATGAAGCAGTTGAATCTTCAAGAAAAGATTTTACACTGGCTTCCAAAACAACGGCACTTAAGCTTTCCGGGGAAAACCTGATAGAACAATTTAGCACACATATACGTGATGCGGTAGTATATGCACAAACCGAAGAACTGTTCATTGCAGAAATGCCGGTTGAAGATTTTTTACAGAATGACCAGGAAGTGAGGTTGGAGAAACTCATGGCTAACCTGGAGGCTGAGAAAAATATAATAATCAATGGCAAAAGAAAAAGACTGCAGATAAATGAAGCATCAAAATATCCAAAATTTGTTGTTGAAGATAATGCACTGGTAACAAGAAATCTGGTTGCAGGCGATTCCTTGATCGTAGTTAAAAAGCCCGAAGAAATTGCGGGTGGAAAAACAAGATGGACATTAATTGACAATGGCGGTTTTGAAGGAACGATTGAAGGAGATACAGACAGGATAGGGCTTGAGCTTGCATGGCAAACCGGTGAAAGAATTACTTTAGTTGCAGCAGAAAAAACTGATGAAGCTGTAAGTGAATTTCATACTATTGCTTTGCTGAAAGATGGAGCTGATCCTACAGTTATTGTTCTTGAAGATCTTGTTTCAAATTTATTCGATCCTCCAACAGTTGCCATATATGCTAATGTTGCGGCAGCAACACATGGCGAAACAAAAATTGAAACCCTGGGTAGTGGTAACGGGTCGCAGGTATTTCAAAAATTCGCACTTAAACAAAAACCGCTCACTTTTATTTCGGCAGCCACAGCAAGCGGTACACAAACAACATTGGAGATAAGGGTGAATGATATTTTGTGGACTGAAGTTTCTTCTTTCTACGGGGCATCGCCAAAAGATAAAGTATATGTAACCAGCACCGCCGATGATGGAACAGTAATCGTTCAATTTGGCGATGGAATAACCGGTGCAAGGCTCCCGACCGGAACAGAAAATGTAAAAGCAACTTATCGAGTTGGGATTGGACTGGATGGAATGGCGAATGCAGGACAGTTATCCATGTTGTTAACTCCGCAATTGGGTGTAAATAAAGTGGTGAACCCACTGGATGCTTCAGGCGCTGATGATCCTGAAGCAAGAGATGATGCAAGAACAAATGCGCCACTCACAGTGCTTACACTCGACAGGATCGTATCTGCCCGTGATTTTGAAGATTTTACAAGAGCATTTGCAGGCATCGGAAAAGCAAGAGCTGATGTTTTATGGAAAGGACAACAGAAAGTAGTTTATATCTCTATCGCCGGTGCCGATGAAGAGCCGGTTGATAAACAATCTTCACTATATACAAATCTCATCAGTGCGATCAAAGGAGCAGGCCATACTAATAATGTGGTCTTTGTAGAAAATTATCAGCCTTTAACTTTTTCAGTAAAAGTTAAGATACTCACCGATGCTGCATCTGATTTTGAAATTGTAAAAGCAACCGTATTTCAAACTTTAACAGATACATTTTCATTTGAGCAAAGAGATTTTGGACAGGATGTTACGCCTGCGGAAGTAATTGCAACTATACAGGGTGTAGAAGGCGTTGTATTTACTGATCTTGAAACGCTTAATAATAAAGACCCTTTTGCCAAAGAACATTTCAGGATCGTTTCGGAAATAGCACGGGTGCAGGGTGGTAATATTCTTCCTGCCCAGTTGCTTGTAATAAATGAAAAAGACATAACCATTACACAAATACCAGCATGAGTTTTACCGATAAAAATATTTACGAATTACTTCCGGCCTTTTACCGCATAAGGGATGCAGAAAAAGGTGAGCCATTAAAAGCACTGATAGAGATCATTGCCCGTGAGGCTAAATTAACGGAAGAGAATATTTCGCAGCTTTATGCAAACTGGTTTATTGAAACTTGCGAAGAGTGGGTAGTGCCTTATATCGGCGATCTGATGGGCGTGAAGGGCATGCATGCTATTACCGGTTCAAAAGCCATCAGCCAGCGGGCATATGTTGCAAACACTTTGAGTTACAGGAGAAGAAAAGGAATTGCCCCGGTATTAGAACAATTATCTTTAGATGCGGCAGGCTGGCGTGCACATGTAACAGAATTTTTTGAACTACTGTCCACCACGCAGTATATGAATCATACCAGGCTGCATCGCCAGGTAGCGCCCGACCTGCGTAAAATGAACCAGCTCGACTTGTTGGATACAGCTTTTGATACTATTGCACATACAGCGGATGTAAGGCATATTTCATCAGGCCGCGGCAAACACAATATTCCCAACATTGGTTTATTTGTGTGGAAGCTACAGAGTTACCCTATCACATTTTCTGATGCCCGTAGCGCTGAGTGCGGACTTGCTCTATTACCTGGTCCTCCGATGAGTCCGCCACCACCGCCTCCTCATTATTTTACATTCAGTCCATTAGGGTTAGACCTGCAGCTGTTTAATAAACCTAAAACTGAAACAAGTATAACGCATATTTCAGAAGAGATAAATGTTCCGGCTTTATTACGCAGACGCATTTTGCATGATGAACTGGATGCAGCCCGCCAGGCAATTGTTGATGGAGAAACACCGGTGTATAGTTACTTTGATGAGAGCCCTGTAATTGAAGGCGACCCATCAACCAAAAAACACCCGGTGTTTGAAATTTATAAAAAAGGCAGTACCGATCCTGTATCACCCAAAGAAATACTGATCTGTAGTATTGAGAATTGCTGTACACCTCCTCAGGACATTACGTACAAAAAGTTAAAGGAGAATGGAACAGGTTATGATGATGTGTTGATGCCAATAACGGTTGCAGTGGATCCTGTAAAAGGCAGATTTATTTTTACTGATCCTTATGTTACAGAAGCAACAGTAAGTTATTCGTATGGTTTTAGCGATGATACGGGTGGAGGATCTTACAACAGGCAATCATCTGTTACAGCATTTGAAACACTTTTAAAATCGCTGAACAAAGAGATCACCAAACAGGTTGGCGTAAGTAAAACATTGGGTGAAGTTGGCGGTGTTGAAACGGTTGGTAGTGAAACAATTTATAAATCACTAACTGAAGCAATAGATGATTGGAACAGCCAGCATGACGGAACTGTTTGGGTAATTACTGTTATGGATAGTCATAGTTATGTTGAAGACCTTGAAATAACAATTAAAGAGAACAGCAGGTTACTTATCATTGCTGCTGATTGGCCGGTAAGAGAAGATCCGGATGGTATTGATCCTGATACAAGATATACCGGCGACATTGCTGCTAATGGTTTACGTCCGCACCTGTTGGGTAATATCAGAGTAAAAGGAACAGCAGATGTAGAAGATAAAACAGGTGGAAGCCTCTTTTTAAATGGTTTATTGGTAGAAGGAAGACTTTCTGTTTTAAAAGGTAATCTTGCCGAACTGGGGCTTGCTCATTGCACACTTGTACCTGCAAAAGGCGGGCTGATAGTGGGCGCAGGAATTTTACCAGCCGATAAAACATCAAACCAATGGCTTACTGTTAACATAAACAGGTGTATTACCGGGCCGGTTAATCTTAACAATACCGCAGCAGTAAGTTTACAGGCAGAAGATTGCATAATTGATAATAAACCAGGCAAGGCTATTAATGCATTAAATACACCAACTGTTATAAAACGTACCACCGTTTTTGGAGAAACACATGTAAAAGAGATCTCTGCAGATAATTCCATCTTCAGAAATATTGTGATTGCGCAAAGAAGGCAAACAGGTTGTATGCGTTTTTGTTTTGCGCCGTTAACAGGTTCAGAAACACCACGCAGGTTCCGCTGCCAGCCCGACCTGGAAATAAATACGCAGATAGAAGATGCACAAAAACTTGGTCTTGTTACCATTGCCAAGAAGAACCAGATAAGGGATAGGGTAACAAAATCATTGCTCCCAGGTTTTACATCAGTTATTTTTGGGAGCCACGATTATGCCCAGCTGCATAAGAACTGCCCTGAACAGATAAGTACCGGTGCAGATGACGGATCTGAAATGGGATCCTTCTCTTCTCTAAAACAACCACAACGAAAAGCTAACCTGCTCACTGCATTGGATGAGTATTTACCGCTTGGCCTGGAAGCAGGTATCATCTACGTTACTTAATTATAACTGTATATAACTTTTATTCATTTACATTCTTAATAAACAAGGAGGAGAATTATGAAAGGAGATTTTTCAAAAGATACATTCAGGAAAAAGAAACATTTTCATGATGTACACATGCAACAAGGAAGGGTTTTGCTTGATTCAGACTGGAATGAGCAGGCAGATATCTATGAGCACCGGGTTGAGACCGGTACATTGGATATTGTAGGACAGTCAGGCGCTCCTTATCACTATCCCGGTTTTGATATTGTAACAGTTGATGGTTCAGGCAACGCAGTATTACCACCGGCAGCCGGTACCAATATAAAAATCTCTGAAGGCAGGTTTTATGTAGATGGTATTATGTGTGAGAATGATGCAACTGTTTTGTTTGCCGACCAGCCCGACTATGATAAAACTGCATTGCCAACTGCTGCAGGTCGTTATCTCTTTTATCTTGATGTTTGGCAAAGGCATATTACAGCTTTGGAAGACAGCGACCTGCGTGAAGTGGCGCTTGGCGGGCCTGATACAACAACACGCAATAAAACGGTGTGGCAGGTAAAATCTTTACCGATAACAGCAGCAGTTAATTGTGTTGATCCCCTGCCTGTTTCAATTACCGATGCGCCAACCGGTAAATTAATGGCAAGAACAGAATTGCCAAGTGGAACAGAAGATCCCTGTGGACTGGCCGTGAGCGGTGGTTACAGGCGTTTGGAAAATCAGTTATATAGAGTAGAGATACATAAAGGAGCAATTAACAGGGCTGGCGCTACATTCAAATGGTCAAGAGACAATGGCTCTGTTCTTGTAAAATGGGAAAGTGTTGAAGCATCCAATCCAAATAATCTGTTGGTAAGCAGCACCGGCCGTGATGAATTACTTGGTTTTAAAAGTGGTGACTGGATTGAGATGATAGATGATAGAACTGATCTGCTGGGTTGGCGTGGCCCCTTGGTTCAGCTTTCAAAAGTAGATGGAAATGTAATTACCATCAATCCGGCAACCAATATTGCGGGAGATGTAATAGTAACTGCCGGAGTAAAAAATTCCCGCATTCGCAGATGGGATTCAGTGGGTGAAATAAAACCTAATACCAACAACACTGATTGGATTGAACTGGAAGATGGTGTGCAGGTACAATTTAAAGATGGCATTTTCAGAACAGGCGATTACTGGCTTATACCTGCACGTACTGCAACTGCCAAAATTGAATGGCCATTTACAGAAGCTCAATCACCAAACGGTGTTCAACATCATTACGCCAAACTTGGCATTGCAGAATTGGTTACCGGTGCAGCGCCTGGCTGGGTAAAGATCAGTGATTGCAGGCCGATATTTCCACCACTTACAGAATTAACAGAACTCTTTTATTTAAGTGGTGATGGACAGGAAGCCATTCCTTCTACCCCTTTGGCAGCTCCTTTAAAAGTAGGCGTGTCTAATGGTAAATGGCCTGTTGCAGGAGCAAAAGTAAAATTCGAAATTTTATCCGGCGGTGGAACACTTACTCCGGCTTCGGGCATTGTTAGTACCGGATTAACCGGAGCAAATAAAGGGGTAGCTGAATGTAGCTGGACATTGGGTAATAAAAGTTCTCCCAAAAACCAACAGGTTAAAGCTACACTGCTTGATGCCGCAGGCAATCCTGTTCATTTACCGGTGATATTTAATGCAAAGCTTGTACAACCGGCTATGTTCTATGTAAGTGGTGCTGGACAAGAAGCAATGCCTTCGGCATCGTTGCCTTCACCATTAAAAGTGGGCGTATCGTACGATCAGTTTCCGATAGCCGGTGCAAAAGTTGAATTTAAGATTGTATCTGGTGGTGGTACTATAACAGCTGTTAATACAGGAACTACCAATGCAGCTGGTATTGCTGAATGTAGCTGGAAGCTTGGCAGCACCGGTGTTCAGCAGGTGAGCGCTAACCTATTGGATTCTGCAAATACACCCATTCATGTTCCCATAATCTTTACTGCGGATCTTAGTGTGGCCAGTAATGTTTTTTATGATCCAAGCGGTTGCAATCAATGGGGAGCTGCGTTACCCACAAATGTTGCAGATGCACTTACTGCTTTATGCAAACGTACAAATGCTAACAACTGTTCTACCTATACCGTATCGCCTGGCGATAATGTGCAGGCAGTCTTTGATCAGATACCACCGGCACAGGATGCCCATGTATGTTTCCAGGCTGGTACTTATCCGCTTGCCAACCGTATAGTTGTAAAAGGTAAAGGAAACCTGAAAGTGACAGGCTGCGGGCCGGGTACAAAACTGATTGCTCCAAATTCTGAAGCGGCATTGATATTTGATACCTGTAAAACTGTTATTGTGCGTGACCTGTATGCTGAAACCAGGCGAACAGGTGAGAATACAAGTGACCTGACCAAACATCTTAATGGAACTTTAGTGTTTCTTAACAGCAATGCTGTACAAATTGAAAGTGTGAACCTCAGATGTGGCTATAATGCCAGGAAGGTGGCTACCTGCATTACAGTAAGGAACGATAATACAGAGATATCCTGCTCAGTAACTATCAGGGATTGCAAATTGCAGGTTGGATATATGCAGGAAGGGATTTTATTGGTGAATGCTACAAGGGCAACGGTGGAAAATAATGAACTGAGTGTTTATAAAAGGCCTGCTGACATGAATTTTCAATCCATGCTCAGGGACAGATCTTTCAGGGCAGGGGTACGCAGTTACTTTGAGAATAATACACCGGTTGCAACAACACCCGGAAGAAAAAGCAAGGCGTTAACCGATGTTCCTGGTGCCAAAGCTGTTGAAAGAACATCTCCGGCTTCTAATAAAGAAGCATGGGCAAAATTACTGGGTGCTAAAAAAATAGCGCAATTCAAGAGTTCAAAAACATTTATGGCACATGTTGAGAAAACGATCGACCGTTATTTAAAGAATGAGAATTTAAGAAAGAATTCAGAAGAATTCAATACCAGGTTTAAGTTGCTAGATGAACAAAGCGAAGTGGGTATAGGTTCACTAGGGATCACAATAGGAGGAACAATCGCAAAAGATATACGGATCCTGAATAACACAATTAGCGGTTTTTTACAGGGAATACATGTAGGATTAAGTCATAGACGTGTACGCCAGCAAGAAAGATTAGATGACATAGCTGAAGTAGTTACCATCATGAGTAATACGATTACTGTTATTCTTCCGGGCTTTACCGGTAAAACTGAACGCTATGGTATATATGTTGGTAATTGCAATGACCTGATAATAGAAAACAATACGGTAAGATTAGAGCGCATGCAAGGTGCTATTGAAGTACGTATCAATGGTATTGAAGTCTGGGGGGTATTTGGTCAGCGCCTGATGGTAACGAAAAACATGGCAACGAGTGTTGATGCGGTGACTTTTCACGGTTTTGATATCGGGATACATGTAAAGCTGCTTAAAACAGTTTGGGCCACTTCTCAGTTTGCAGTTTTATGGAACGTGGTACCAAGCAGGGTGCAGGGTGTGTCTGCAGATCCGAGTATTGTTATAGTGGAAAATAACTTTGGATAAAATGCGAATATTATTTTGAACTTAAAATAAAAATTCATTAAATTTACAATGAGTATCAGTAAACCTTTGGAGGCATTCCGATTGGGAATGGGTGTTCGAACCACCGGTGCTTATTTTTTGCGTAACAGATAACTTCTGTTCCGCTTTTTTTTTAAATGGATATTCATGAATAGTTTTCCCTTAGTTTCATGTATAATGCCCACCTGTAACAGGCGGGCATTTGTACCTAATGCCATTAAGTATTTTTTACAGCAGGATTATGAGAACAAAGAACTGGTAATTGTTGATGATGGTACAGATGCTATAGAAGACCTTGTACCGGTTCATGAACAGATCAGGTACATCCGCATTAAAAAAAATATGACCCTTGGCGAAAAAAGAAATTTCTGTGTAAGGGAAAGCAAAGGCAACCTGATCATGCACTGGGATGATGATGACTGGATGGCGCCATACCGTATCAGCTATCAGGTAAAGGAACTTTTAGAAGGCAGATCCGAAGTTTGCGGGTTGCAGCAAATGTATTTTTATGAATACAGTACCAATAAATGCTGGCTGTACAAATACCCGTCTCATGCACGCCCATGGCTGGCTGGCGGGTCGCTGCTTTATACACGTGATTTCTGGAAAAAAGGACCGTTTCCTAATATGCAGGTTGCATCAGATACAGAATTTATCTTTTCCCGTGAACTAAAATCATACTGCATATTAAAGGATACGGATTTTTATATTGCAATGGTACATCCCAATAATACAAGTCAGAAAAAAACGGCTAATAAACTCTGGAACCCTGTTGACCCGGGAGTGTTGAAACAGATTGCAGGACAAGATGGGTTAGGACCAACGCAGCCACAACAGGAAAACAAAGAACCAAAAACGGAAATAACCAACATGAAGAAAAAAATAGCTTTGCTTATAACTACATGTAACAGGGAAGATAACCTGAAGAAGATCATAAGCGACCTTGAAAAAGAAAAAGAAATGTTTGACCTGAAATTCTTTATTGTTGATGATGGGATACTTAAGAACGGGAAGAAGAATTATTGGAAAACCATCAACCTGTTATGGGGTAAAATAAGAGCAGAGCATTTTGATTATTATATACAGCTACCTGATGATGTAAAACTTGAAAAAAAATTCATTCAGAGATCCGTTGCAGCCTGGTATGAAATTACAGACCCGAAAAAAATTTGCCTGAATTTATTTTTAGACGGGCTCAGGAAAGGAAAAACCTGTTGGACAAATTTCTGGCCACAGGTAAAATTGTTTAAAAATAAAAGGTACCTGAGAACGCAATGGATGGATCTGTTTTTTATCTGCGAAAAAAAATTCTTTATAACGCAACAGTTTGCTGTGCAGCCAATACCTGCTTCAAGATGGGCTTATAACCCCGAGTATTCGAGCGGAGTGGGGCAACAGGTATCTTTAAAACTGCATGCAACGGGTCTGCATCTTTACCAGGTTACAGAAAAACTTGCCGAGCATATTGGCGAAGTTTCAATAATGAATCCAGGTATCAGGAAAGCTGAACCGATAGAATCTACAGGACTCTCTAAGATATATGCAGGCATGGCAACTGTACCAGGACGGGAAACTCAATTGAAAAAAACGATTGAAGGTATTGAGCCTTATATCGATCATCTTTTTCTTTATTTGAATGATCATTCACAGGTTCCGGAATGGATACAGAAACATGATAAGATAACGCCTTTTTTAAGCAAGGTTGAAAAATCTGATATGGGCGATGCAGGAAAATTCTTTGGATTGAACAAGATCAAAGAAAATGATTTTTATTACTTCACATTGGATGATGATATGTTGTATCCCCCCGATTACGTATGGAAAATGATAGAGAAGATCGACAAACATGACCGTAAGGTGGTTGTGGGTTGCGGTGGCTATATTATGAAAGAAGAAGTGAACCAGTTTTATAACGACCGTAAATCCAACTGGCATATCAGTACGCCAAATACACAAGATCAGCCTGTACAAATATTACATACTGCTTTAACTGCATGGCATTCAACTGCCCTTGATTTTAAATATGAGGATTGTGAAATGCCAAACATGGGCGATATCTGGCTTGGCATTGCAGCACAAAAACAGCAGGTGCCAATGATATTGATCGAAAGACCTGTCGGGTGGGTTAAACCGCTTCCTATGCCTGTTGCAGAAACTATTTATGGCCGGTTTAAAAACAGTTGTCCGGATCAAACCTCCGCTTTCAATTCCCTGAACAATTGGAAAGTAGTACCATTTGAAAAAGCAAAAGCAGGAACAATGGAGACTTCAGCATAGAATAACGATCGTAATGAATTAAGAAGGAATTTTACTTTTGATTAATTCTGATATATGATAACCCATTCACAAAATAAACAACCGGCGGAAGGATTTCTGAAACCGAATATTGGTGACCAGGGTAATTATTCTTCGCCCGAAATTAAAAGAAGATCGCAGCCACAACCTGGTATAGCTTCACATAGCTTTAGTGCAATGCCTGTTTTTTCACCAAATAATTCAGTACAATCAAAACTTAAAGTAAATGCACCCGGCAATGCATATGAACAAGCTGCCAACCGGGTAGAAAAACAATTGCCTGAACAACCTCATGATAAGGCTAATGCATTTACAGAAAAAGGATCAGCAACCGGGATAAAAAAACTTTCTGAATCCGGCAGAGATTTTTATCAGCCTTTTGTCGGTTCTGCGGTTCATAATGCCAATTTCCATATTGGCGGCGAAGCAGATGAGTTAGCGAAACTGTCAAAAGCCAAAGCGCTTACAGTGGGCAATGATATTTACATTCCTGAAAATAAATTTGCACCGGATAACAACGAAGGACGGGAGTTGATCGGTCATGAACTTACACATGTAGGCCAAAGCGAACAGGCTCAAGCTCAAATTTTCAGAGATGAGGATGAACCACATTATCCATCAGAAGAAGAGCAGAAGAAAATTGAAAAAATACTTGGAAGAGAAAGAACTGAAACAACCGTAGTAACCCAAACCACCGGTGCAGATGGCCAGGTAGTAGAAGAAGAAACCACTGTTAAGGCAGGTAAGAATTTAAACGAAGCAGAACGCATTGCGATGGCAAACAGGCTTATGAGTCCTCTTAACAGTGAGATTGATGATATGGTTGCGAGAGCAAAAGCCGACGCAGCGGTCGAAAATGCAAAGAATGGACCTCCCCCTAAATACAGTTCTGATCAGTTATTTGAGAGAACAGAGGAATCCCTGAAGAAGATATATGACAGGTATGGAAAGTATATTACCCGCACTGTTACATTAACTAAAACTGATACTACACTTAAGGATCGGATAGACAAAGATCAAATATATGTACTACCTACTGACATGGCGACCGCAGCAGGTGCTTTGGCCAGAACTGTATCTGATACACATTGCAGCGAATGTATACGAAGCCTTTCAGGATTAAACGGCGAGTCTAAAACGGATGTTCAGGATAGAATAGTGAAAAAAGCATTAGAAGAGCGACGTGAGTTTTGGGAAGATGCAGCAAGACTATTGGTAGGAGGGTCTTATAAGGATTGGAACAGGTCAATCCAACTGCCATTGAACGGGAGCAAACACTCCATGGTACATGAATTGATACATGCTTTTGCACATCCGGCATTTCGTGCAGCATTCGGTGATGAAGACCGGGTTAATGAAGGCTTCACAGAATACTTTGCCAGCCAATTGGAATCTGGTAATTCTTATACAGGGCCAAAAGCAAATGTGGTTAATATAAAAGATCTTATAAGTGGACCCTTTCTTACCAGTTCCGGCACGGCTGGTTCAGCTGAGGAAAGTTTGAGACTGGCTTATTTTTCAGGAAGGCTGGACCTGATTGGATGGCAGCCCACCAGTGATGCAGAGCGGAAAGCTGTGGAAGAAGCCGGTGGAGCAACACAGTGGGATCCTGCTAAAGCAAAAGAACATGCAGAGCAATACAAAACTGCAGCTATTGCAAAGCAGGATACGCACAATAATATCCTGGGTGTTGGAATATATTTTGAACGGGTAACTGATGCAGTTCCCACTTTTAACGTTCGTTATGCCCGTGTATTAACCCAAACACAGCCCTATTCCCGTGCCAGGCTATTGGCTGAAGGACAATTTATAGGATCCCCGGCTCAAAAAACACTGGGAGGCAGTCTTGGCCTGGCAGGAGAATTTCAGGAGCCTTATTTTTTTGCAACTGCCGGAGCAAGATTTATCGGGGAGGCATCTTTATCAGGAGACCCGGCAAAAGTTAATTTATCACCATTTATTGGCATTGGTGTACGCCCCTGGCAAACAGTACGGATTGGTGCAGAAGGCTTTGTTTTATTTCCATTAACCGATGGAAGTACGAAAGTGGGGGCTGGAGGAACTGTAAGTGTAGAATTTTAACAGTCTCAATTAAAAATATAAAAATTGAAAAATCACGATTCATGCTTGCACGTCCTTCAATAAAGACGAATGCAGAATCTAAGCCTGATTGGCTAAAAAGACCAGATCTGAATGCGGATAAAAAATCTGTTCAGAAAGGATCTGCGAATGCCAATCATCATTTCAGTGATATAGCTGTTTACCCGGGATCTCCTGCAGTTGTTCAGCCGAAACTACAGGTAGGTAAGTCGGGAAGTATGCATGAACAGCAAGCTGATGCGATGGCAGATATGATAATGCAAACAAAAGATCATGCAAATCAAGTATCTGTTTCTTCTGCTATTACCGGTTTGGCTCAGTCAAAAAATGAAACAGATGGAACTCCAATCAACCCGGTATTGAATAATAAGATCACAGCATCGCAAGGCAAAGGGAATGACATAGATAGCAATACACAATCTTTTATGTCGTACAGGTTTGATACAGATTTCAGTAACGTAAAAATTCATACAGATAGTGAAGCAGCGGGCATGAACAGCGAATTGGGCGCAAGGGCTTTTACTTCGGGCAATGATATCTATTTTAATGAAGATGAATACAAACCCGGTTCGGCAAAAGGAGATCATTTACTTGCACACGAACTCACGCATGTTGTTCAGCAAAGTACGGGTAATAAAAGTATTCAAAAGGATGACGTTGATGAACAAAAAGCAGCAGCAGAAGAAGCAACAAGGAAAGCAGACCTGGTTACAAAAATACAAACCTATGGCATTGTATCTGTTGAAGATGCTGATGCCAGTTTTACATCTGCTGAACTTGATCTGGTTAGTAAAGCATTAGCCGGCCTGCCGGTATCAGACCAGGCAGCTATCAAAGGGGTAAAACTGATAAGGGTAATCAGCGTGGCACCAAACGAAGCAAGATATACCAATACGCAAGGGTATGAAGGAACTACCATAACTGATGAACAAAAGATAGAGATAAGTAACAAGGCATTTGGTGCCAGTACAGATGAAACTATCCGGCTTATTACCCATGAAATTGCCCATGCAATTGCGGCCATGCCTTACCGGCTTGCGATGAGTGAACAAATTAAAGAAGGAGCAAAATCAAACCAGTTAATAGATGAATCAAATGCTGCTGGTGATGAATTTGATACAGCAAATGATGAGAATAACACTGCTATTGAAGAATCTAATGCCGCTATTGGTGTTTATAACGATGCTATTAAAGGAACTGACGCAGATGCAATTGCAGCAGCAAAGGCCGAGGTAGCGCAAAAAAGAGAAGTTGATGGGCGGCTCACAGCAGAAAGGGCTGCAAAAGAAAAGGGTTACAATACAAAAAAAGCAGCAGCAGATGCACAGAAACTGGTTGTGACAACAAAGGAAACCACAACAAAATCAAAGATCGCTAATATTGATAGTCTGAAAAGAGATGCTGCTGCAAAATTAACAGCCATGAACGGAGCTTATACTGCAGCTGATAAAGCAATAAATATGGATGATGCGGAGAGTGCTGACTACAGAACTTCTTTAACGGCCGCAGAAGATGCGATCAAAAAATTTTATGACGAAAATGCTTTGGTAGATGTGGAAGAAGATGTAGCTGATGCAGCAAAATCGATTGTGGACAGCGCTATTGACGACCGGAATAGTAAAAGAGATGCCCTTAATCAATTAAACCCGCAGAATGCTGTTGTAAGTGCAACTGCCGCATTAGAAACCGCACAGGATAAATTTTTCAAAGCAGCTATAGTAGTTGCATTTAACAAGGATATGAATTTGTCAGTACGTAAATTCTACGACCTGATTATCAAAAACGGAATATCCCCGGCACTGACTACTTATGCCGAAGAAAACTGGCCGCACAAGCCGGAAGAATTTTACGCAGAAGCATATTCTTTCTTTGTTACAAAACCTAAAGACCTTGAAACCTATTCAAAAGTATTGTATGACTGGTTTAAGGCAGGTAGTTATAAGTAATAAAATGTAAGAACTTTCTTTTGCTTTCATACCCCATCAATCAGCCACTTGTTAATCTGATTATTTTTAGCGTATTGTAGATATGCATGAACCTGTTCAAATAAAAAATAAGCCGCCTCAACTACCAACAAAGGATAGTGGAGGTAATAATATGCATGATGAGCAGGAGGATAATTATAAACTGTTTGATACAGGCAGGCCGGAATATCATTCTTACAAACTTTCTGAAGAAAATGATAGTTCAGAAAAAAAAGATATTGGCAAACACCAACACCTATCGCATAAATTCTCAGACATAGCTGTTCACCCGGGCCGGTTCATTCAAACTAAATTAGCGGTTAATACGCCCGGCGATGAATATGAGCAGGAAGCAGATGCTGTGGCAGAAAAAGTTATGAATATGTCTCAGCCTGCCGCGGAAACAGTAACAATAAAGCCTGCTACAAGTACACAAAATAAAACTGAAGTATCTAACGAAAAAGAACCGGAAGAAGAAAAAGAAGAAAAAGAAGAATATACAGAAGAAAAGCAGTCAATCACAGGCAAATCAAGAAAACTGATAAGTGCGGCATCTTCAGACGAAAATCAATTACAAAGAAAACCATCAGGTAATACTGCAAATATTGTATCTGGTAATGTGCAGCAGGTAATACAATCGCAAGGCAAACCATTAGATCAATCTACCCGTTCGTTCATGGAAAGCCGGTTTGGATTTGATTTTGGTAAAGTTCAGATCCATAATGATTCACTTGCGTATCAGTCAGCAAAAGATATTAATGCGCTTGCATACACTCATCGGCATCATATTGCTTTTGGCGAGGGACAATACCAGCCACAAACTGAAAGCGGGAAAAGGTTGCTGGCGCATGAGTTGACACATGTGGTACAGCAAAGTAAAATGCCTGTTGCAATTGTACAAAGACAAACAAAGCCTGAATTGCTTGAAGGGTTTGTACAACTTCCGGAAAGTATTTATGTGGCTGCTAAGGAAGATTTGTTTCTTATGGAAGAACCTGGAAGCCAGGTTATACCACAAAGCAGGGTAATACTAAAAGGCGAACGCCTGGAACTGACATGGAAAAGAGATGATTGGTTTTTTGCTGTATCTGAATCCGGGCAGGAGGGATATGGAAATAAGACAGGTTTTATATTCCCGCCTGTAACTGACATGGCAAAATCGCCTGCAGAAGAGTTTATTGCTGTTATTGATGATACTTTGTTCATCCAGGCAAAAAATATGCACAGGGCTTTTGTGCTGGCCAGGGGAGCTAAACTTACTCCTAATGTAGGAATGATATTCTGGTATTCGAACGGCAAAGTGAAACCTTATCCTGTAAAGTATGAAATTGCTATAAGGGAACCATCGGCTGAAGAAATTGAAAAAATGCAGCAAGTGGCTGGTTTTGGTGGTGTTCCTGCAGCACCGGGAACAGGTACCGGAGGTGGGCCATCTACCGGTACATCTGCTGTGCCTGGGTTAGTACTTACACCCGAGCAGGAAAGATGGAAAGCGGCTGAAAAAGAGCTGGAACCTTATGTGCTTGAATTTTTACTGCAGGAGAGTAAACGTGTGCCCGGTGAAATGGTGATGAATGTTCCGAATGAGAGTTTTGGAGCAATGAATTTTAAATTTGAAGAATTCAGGGTAAAAAAGAACTTTCCTTTTAGCCGGGATGAAGGCTCTGACTTTGTATATTATTATACGGTGTTTCAGTTACTCATCAGGGCTAAGATCAAAGAAACGATGATGACGCCTTATTACAAACCTGCAAATCCGGTTGAAGATGTAGGCGGGCTGGAATGGTATGTAGATTCACAACAAAAGATGGTTGAGGAAAATGAAACATACCTGAAAACCGAGCTTGATAAAATAGTAGCTGAAGAACAGGAAAACAGAAAAGCCGATATAGGAGCATTTTTTAAACCCTATAAAGATCTACTTGATAAAGAGCAGGCCGAGTTTGCCGCAAAAGCTAAAGAGCGGATAGGAAAAATAGAGGGTTGGTATAACAAGGAGGTAGAACAAAAAGCAGCTGAAAAAGTGATGGAACTCCGCCGTAAAGAAGTGATCAAAAAGGCGGAAGCTGATTTTGCTACTTCAAAAATTGCAAAGGAGATACAGGCTGCAGTAGAAAAAAGATATGCTGCCTTAGAGAAAACTATTACTCAGCCAGATCCTTTCAAAGACCCCATAATTGCAGCCGATACTTCATTGGTTACAATGATCAAAGATTTTGATACAAAACTTTCGGCAGCTGTTGATTACGCAGCCAAAAGAGCAGTATTTACCCAGGCACAGAGAGAGCTTGGTGTTTATTTACTTTCCACACAACCTGCTAAAGGCCAGTCGCTGCTTAGAAAAATACTTACTTACTATTCCGGCAAACTTTTGGTTAATGCTAAAGGCCAGGTATCTGTTTATGCAATAAAAAAATGGGCAGAAAGAAATGCCGCAGATGTAGAAGCAGTAATTCAGAAATTCAGCCCGGTATTCCACAGGCGTTTTCAGAAAGATGCGGAGCAAATGCATTTAATGGACATGCAATCCATGACCGGTGCCGCATATGTTGACCTGGGATTTGAGTTATTGTATGCGAAAGAATTTTTTGTAAAAGTAGTGGAGCATCCGGAAAATGATGAAGGATTCTGGGATGGGTTTACTTCGAAGAGCCTTGGAGAATTCATTCCTTTTGTTCACTCAATACTTAGCATATCCAAACTGTATGAACAGATGAGGGTTGCTAATAAGAAATTAATGGGAGGTACTTTAACTGTTTCTGAAGAACTATTATTGAAAGCCGTTGCAGCCCTTCACCAGGTAAATGAACTCAAGAAGAAGCCATTCTGGTTCAGGGTGGGTGAAGGAGTTGCTGATGCAATACCATTTATTGGTGAGTTTATTATTACAGCACCGATAGGTTTAGGTACAGGCGCAGTTGCAGAAAAAATAACAGAAGCTGCAATGAAGAAAATTGCAGCAAAGTATATTGAAAAGCAGGTTGTAAAAATGATCATTAAAGGCACAGGGGTGCTTGTAGGAAGCCTTTTTCAAACACTAGCCAATCCGCTTGATATTATGAATAATATTACCCGGTACAGAATGCATACTGTGGGAATGGATGTAAATCCGGACGGAAGCATAACAGTATCCGTAGCTGCCAATAAAGATTCAGAAGCAACTTCCATGTGGAAAGGTTTTATTACCAGTTATGTAAACGTATTGACCGAACGGATGGGAGGTAAACTACTTCCTTTCCTTGGAACAAAAGTAGCTACTAAGTTTGCCGGGTTTATACCTATGGCAGCCCGTAGCAATGTGTTTACAGCTTACATGAAATCTACATCAGAAATACTAAAAAAATATACCGGGTTTCATGGCATACTGGGCGAATATGAAGAAGAAGTATATGGCCAGGTACTGGAGGCTTTGTTAAAGGGTGAGCAGCTTAAATGGAGTTGGGAAGACCAGGCGCAAACTTTTATGGTGGTGGCTATTATAGGGGCACCTGTTACAGGCGTACAAAGCATGTTTGCGGCTTATGATATTATGCGGACATTTAAATTTAACAATAAGAACATAACGCTACCTGCCAGTATTTACACCGCACTTACACGCCTTACTTCATTATCTGCTATGGGCGAATTTGAAGCATTGCTGAATACCGAGAAACTGACCGCAGAACAAAAAGAACTGGCAAAATATCTTGCACAAAAAACATTAAATGTAGAACATGAAATTTCGCTTTCTCAACAGGAAGTGATTGACAGGAGCGCATCTGAACCTTTAGCACTTCCTCAAACAGTAAAAGAACTGGCCATGCTGGCCCTTGCTTTGCACAAAGCACGCAAAAATTTAGTTATTGCGAAACAGAGCGGTAAAAAGGTAGTGCCTGAAAGTGTAGTTCTGCAGGGAGAGGAAAGTGCCAGTATCCCGTTGATCATCTATACAATAGAACAGGCCGATAAATGGATATATGAAGTGGAAACGGTTATCGCAAGTATAGAAGGTTATAGCATGGCGGAAATGCATAGAATAGCCCAAACGGGTACAGGCATGGAAGCAAGCATTAAATTCTGGATTGAGTTTGTGGCAGGCTGGAGACCTTACATTGCAGAAGCCAAGGCGCTAAGTCCGCAAAGTATTATTCATCTTTCAGCAGAAGGCACAGTTAACATCAATGCAAATGTATTAGTGCAGGGAAAAATGCTTACAAGAATGCTTTTAATGGATAAGATAAACCTGGCCAGGCTTCTTGCTGCGTCAGTGAATGTACGTGAGGCTATTGAGGCAAAAACCACCCCGGATACCATGAGTGAAGCCGATGCTGAAAAATTAAAAAAGGTAGATGCCACCAGTAGTATTAGCACTTCCGCAGAAGGGTTTGTAGGTTTCAATAGTGGAATACAGGTAAGTCCGCAAGTACTTCAGGCACTTCGGAAACCGGTAGCTAAAGGTGCTGACAATTTAGGGGAATATAAATTCCTTTTCAACAATTCATCACGGCTTAATAATACCCCTGAAGATTACGAATTAACCGAAAAAGACAAAGCTGATATTGCGGCACTTAATCCCGGAATAGTATTGACCCCCATTGGAAAGGATAGTATATTACTCAATAACCAGGTAGAGGTAAGTAATACTTTCCTGAAAGAATTATTCCTGAAAGATCCGGGGCAACTGCAACAATTGTTATCGCTGACATTTAATCTTGAAAAAGAAGGCGGAGATGTAAAAAAACTTTCAGAATCAGACTGGGCGCTGATGCAGGCTCTCAACAGATCAAGCGGATTAAGATTAAGATTCCGCTTTCATTATGAAACTGAATTGCAGACATTCATTAATAATGTAGGCCTGGATAAAGATACCAGGTTTACACCTCTTTTTGCTAAAGCAACACTTGAAGAAAAGGTAAGATTTTGGGACCTATATAATGAAATTGGTGATTTTGATAAGAAAAGAAATCGCCCAACTGATTCTTTGCCTGATCTGCGTAAACAGGCAAGCGATTTTGCGCTGTCAATGAGTCCGGCTAATTTATTTGAGATGGTAGATTATTACCAATACTACCTGGCTAACTTTAAAAACCTGGTATCGGCCGGAATGGATGCCTATACACAAAAAAGAGAAGCACAGATAAAGGCAGAAGAACTAAAAACAGGAAAGCCGCTTGGTAAGAAGGAAATAGCCGGGGTAGAAAAATCATTGTCAAAGACAGAGTTTGGTGAATCCTTTGAAGGTGTTGGAGCAGGTTTAAAATCAGCCGTGAATAAAGCAACCCTGGCTTCACTGGCGGCGGGCACAGGAGCTGCATCAGGAAAAGTAAATGCAACAGTTTTTGCAGATCTTCAATCGAAATTTGAAGCTACAAGACAGGCAATGAAAGACGACCTGGGAGCTGTTAAGATTCAGCCCGGTCTCTCAGAAGTGGAGGCAGCAAAAGCAATAAGAACAATGAGCAATCTTTCATTTGCAAGTGAAACTGCTGCTGTTTACCATGTAGAAAAACATTATCTTGAATTGCCTGAAAGTTTACGCACGGCAAATCAACCTACTAAAGAATATCTTGCGGTAGCCCGAAAAGCTGTGCAAGATGCTGAGGAAATATCTGTCGGTTATTCTCCAATAGAGAATAGTGTAAGAAATTTCACTTTCAAGGCTTCATATACAGATCCTTTAAATGGAAAAAAATATGAGCTGAAATCAATAGTAAAAGAATTGTCGGATGGAAGCGTATTCTTTTTAACACTGATGACACCTGAAAAGAAGTAATTTTATCTTTCTTTGTTTTAAATGGAAAATTTATTAATAAAAAAGCTGGATATAGCTGCGGATATGCTGGAAAAATCAGGTACGGCAGACTTTGCGGAGAGAGTCAACTATATCAATAAAGTAATTGATTTAATCTTTGACGCTAACCTGCTAAAAGAACGACATCCCGAATGGTATAATGAACCGGTATGGAATAATTTTGTGAAAAATACAGAAGGTATTATGCGGAAAAACCTGGATAAGGTTGCATTGCATGCGATGAAACAATTATCAGGATTTGAAATACAATGGATAGCTGATGGCTGGCAAAGCTGGCAACAGCTATGCATTTTACTTTCTGAAATGGAATTTTTGAAAGAAACATATAAGTCCTATATAAGTGAGGAAGATTTCGAAATGATTGAAATGGACAGTGTAGTGGATTTTTCGAAATCTGTTAATGGTGGTGGATATTTGCCAGAGGAATATATTCCTGAAGCTATGCCGGTATCACACTGGTGGTGGTGGTACCCGGCAAATGAAGAATAAAACAGCAATTCTTAAATAACTAATGATAACCTGTTTTAATCATGGTTAAATTATATAAAGCCCAACCGATGATTTAAAGATAAGATGTACACGTATTATTGAACAGAAATCTGTAACCCCCAACGCCTGTAAAAATTTAGGTACTGTTAAAGCTTAATAACCTTAAAACAGTCCTTTTTTTATGTGTTGCAAAGTTAAATCTATTTATGACTTTCAGGATATATTTGAGTTGGTTAAGTTCTTTTCAACTGAAAAGAAGTGTTTAAAGTTTGTAGTACATAAGCGCTGGGGAGACACAGTAAGGTGTGTTGATTGCAACAGCGACAAAATATACAAGTTTAGTGATGGTAAAAGGTACAAGTGTGCTGAATGTAAGCGACACTTTACTGCTTTAGTTGGTACTGTATTCCAAGATACCAGATTGCCTTTAAAGAAGTGGATTATGGCAATGTACCTTATAGGCAATGATACGGGCATATCTACAAGGAACCTGGCAAAGAAGATAGGGGTGTCTGTGCCTACAGCATGGTTTCTTTCCCACCGCATACGGGAAACATTTACCCAGTCCACAGAGAAACTTTCCGGCGTTGTTGAAAGTGATGAATCCTTTATAGGTGGCAAGAATAAAAACCGGCATATCCATAAGAAAGTAAAGAACTCACAGGGAAGGAGCTACAAGGATAAAACCCCTGTATTTGGAGTATTGGAACGAGGCGGTAAATTAAAAGCCAAAGTCATAAAAGACACAAAAGTTGCCAGTATAAAACCGGCGCTTAAAGAAATGGTTGAAGCCGGGAGTATTTTATACAGCGACGAATGGTTAGGATACAGAGGTTCAGGCAGAACTTACCAGCACACTATAGTTGACCATAAACGTAAACAATTTAAAAATGGAGATGCCTGTACCAATGGAATTGAAGGCGCATGGTCAAGACTTAAAAGAATGATCGCAGGTGTGTACTATCGCTTTTCAAAAAAACATTTACAGCGTTTCATAAATGAATTTACATTTAGATACAATACTCGTAAATTAGAGCAGCATGAACGGCTGGTTGAAATGTTTAAAAACATTAACCGGCCTCTTAAATACAAACAATTAATTGCAGCATGATGGCAAAAAAGAAAAAAGAACCACCACCTAAAAAAAAATATTCACTTACCGATATGATGAAAATGGCGGTAAATACTAAACCATTAAAAAAAAACAAGGTTGACTTATTTGAACCATTTGAGATACTGGAAAAGAAAAGAAATTTACTTATAGGTCTTTAATCAAATCGTCCACACTGCCTAAGTTTGTATCATATCGTTCTCTTATTTGTGCTATTAGGTTGGTTTGATATTCTTTTACAAGTTCTTTTCTACTTTCCATTATTTTTTTAATCCCATTTTCATCTATATTATTACGTAAAATATAGTCTTCCATTAAAAAATCTTTTAGAGCAAGAACCTCTGCTTGTGTGTTAACCAATGACATCATAATCATGCTTGGTAAAGAATTTGTTTCCATTTTGTATTTTTTTGTTTTTATAAATATGCTGCCCTTAGTCCTGCAAGACGGGGGCAGCTTTGTAAAGGTAGTAATTGTTCTATAAAATATATGGTGTTTTAACGTGGTGTGTTTTTAAAAAGAGTATGTATATTTGAGCGGTTGGATTACGATGTATCCTACTGTTAACATTCATACACCACTATTGATTGCCACTTGTTCTAAAAAATAAAGGCGACAATTACCCTAATTGCTCTAAAAGGAATGTGGTGTTCCGAATGTTAGCATTAAGGTCGTTGTCGCCTTTATTTTTATTTTTAAAAACATTTAAAACACCACTTTATGGCAGTCTTACTTATCTTATCGGGGTAGAAGATAATCTTTATTTCTACCAATTATTATAAATAATAGCGTTAAAGCTATCCATTTGCTTTTCAAAACTTGACCGTTTTTTCTGAAAAAGTAGACCGTTGGACGCATATATACGCTCACGCATAGTGTGAGTGCTTATTATGTCTATGGTCTACAGGGTTCTGGTCAAGTACCCGAAAAGCGTAGCTTATTTAAGCCTCACGCTATTTTTATACTCAAAAATCAATGATCATTTTAAATGAGTATGAATGAAAAAGCATATCGTATGTATGTTGTTGATGCTAATTATTGGCATCTGTAATAATGCTGCAGCCCAGGTATTGAAGTACAAGGCCCGGCAAGCATCTTTAAAATTAAACGAATCAAAAAGTGAGAGAGAGTGGATCCCCTGCAATACGCTGGTTGTAGTTGATACAGCGAAACAAACAATTGTAATTTACAAGGAGCAAAAGGAGAAGTTTGACATAATTAAGTCCTTGGATTCAAGGAGGGAGAATAATCACACAACAGTTGCTTTTCAGGCCGTAGATAATGATGGGAAAGAAGTAACAATGTCTTTAAGTATCGTACATGATAAGGACTACAATGCTTTACTGGTAGTACTTTACAAGGAATATAGTTTTGCTTATAAATTGATAGCTAACTGAATTTTAACCTAATAAAACAAACTGCTATGATTAAAATTTTGCCGCATGAAATAATGTTGAATCTATTAAAAAAACATTATTCTTCAAATGATCTCGTATCATTTAATGATTTATTGATAAACTTTAAAATTGCAGGATCAGAAAATGAAAAAATTGAACGAATTATAGAAGTTCTAAAACTTCTTGAAAAAAAGGAGTATTTAACATGGGATATTCATATTAAGTACGGGAATCATGATTTTAGAGGAGATTCTTTTAAGGTCGATTTTATAAATAACAAAGACAGAGAGTTCAGGACTTTAGAAAAATTAAGTGGGTATCAATTTGCAGGGATATTAACTACAGAAGGATTAGAATATGCTCTTGATATATATAGAAAAAGAATGGAAATCAGTAATGCTAATTTAGCAATTATTATATCTATTGTCGCTGCTATAATTTCTATATGTGGTCTCTTTTAAAGCAACTTAGTACATGCAAATGTTATTGCTAATATTAAGGCAGTGAGGGATAGTGTTATAATCGCAAATGACTGGGCAAACAAGGACAACTCATAAGTATCTAAATAATATAAATATCTCTTTATTTTGGTAATTAAAGGCATTTGTAAAAATACCTATTGGGAGGTTATGAACTATGAATTTACCTCAAAATCGGGTAACTTACATTGAACAGTCCCAAAATTTATTTACAGGCTTTTTTATTTCTGATCCTGAAAGTAATTCTCACAACAAAGCATACCAGGCTTTAAATTTTAACCGATTTCTTCTGTTTCTAATGTGAGGTTATGTGAAACAAAAACCCTGTAAACATTGAGTTTACAGGGTTTTTGAAATCATGTCTGGTGACCGCGTTAGGATTCAAACCTAAAACCTTCTGATCCGTAGTCAGATGCTCTATTCAGTTGAGCTACGCAGCCAGGTAATTTTGTTCTCAAACCGCGTTAGGATTCAAACCTAAAACCCGTTTTGGGAGGGCAAATATAGGATTTTATTGTATCCCTGCAAAACTACAATCCACTTAAAAATTGAGTATGGATCAGGTCGACCACATCTACCAGGCTTTTGGTTTCTTCAAATACCTTCAATTGCCTGTCGGCACCGGTACCCTGTTCCAGCATTTTATGCACATTGCTGATGGCATGGCGGCTGCCTAAGTCAGGTAATACATCGTCTACAAAATCAAGCAAATCATATATTAAAACCCGGGTATTTACTTCCATTTCTTTTCCAAAATCAATCATGCTGCCATCGATACCATAGCGGCCTGCACGCCATTTATTTTCATTCAGCAAGGCCCTGGAGTACATCATAAAATTCAGGTTCTGGCTGCGCAACTTATACAACTTAGCACAAATTGCCTGGAACAATGCAGCAATGGTGATCGTTTCCTGTACTGTCATTGGTACATCACATATCCTGAATTCAACTGTATTGAAGAAAGGATGCACACGGAGATCCCACCATATTTTTTTAGCATTATCTATGCAATTGGTTTTTACCAGCAGTTTTATATAATTATCATAAGCTTCAATGCTGTCAAAATAATCAGGAATGCCTGTACGGGGAAATTTATCAAATACTTTGGTACGGAATGATTTATAACCGGTTGTTCTGCCTTCCCAAAAAGGAGAGTTGGTACTCAATGCAAAAATATGGGGAAGAAAATAACGGGCCGAGTTGGCGATATGAATGGCCATCTCCCTGTTCTCCATACCTACATGCACATGAAGCCCAAAAATGAGGTTACTGCGGGCAGCTTCCTGCAATTCATTTACAATTTCGTTATAACGTACATGTTCGGTGATCAATTGGCTTTCCCAATGACTGAAGGGATGTGTACCGGAAGCACCCACCCAAAGGCCCAGTTCATCGGCAATGCCACTGATGGTCTTGCGTAAAGTTCCCACATCAACAAAAGCTTCGTCAATATCACGGCATATATCAGTTCCTACTTCCACAACCGCCTGGTGCATCTCGGCTTTTACTTTGTCTTTAATTACCTTATGCCCTTCGTGTACAATTTTCTGGTCATGGCTTTTCAGTTCCCTTGTTGTAGGGTCAAGTACCATGTACTCTTCTTCAATACCAAGTGTAAATTGTTTGTAAGATAGGTTTGCCATGTAAGTTTATTTATACAGCTTCTTTTTTGCCGCACTGTTTTTAATATAATCACCCCAGGTTAAATTATCCGAATTCTCTTTATGTTCCATTGCTTTTTCAATGGCATAAGTGGCTGCTGTTTCAACAACCCAATCAAAATTTTCCTGTCCAACGCTGCTAACCTCAGCATCAGGAGCCGGGTTACAAAAATCAATGGCATAAGGTACGCCGTCACGTAAGGCCAGTTCAACTGTGTTAAAATCATAACCCAAATAATGACAAATACGCAGTACTATATCTTCCATTAATTTATATCTTTCGGGCGATGGGCTGAAATCGGCTACATAGCGCAGATGATGTGGGTTACGTGGTTCGTAAGGCATGATACGTACATATTTACCGCCAATGCAATAGCAGCGGTAATATTCATCAAACTTTATTTCTTCCTGAAGCATCATTACGAGTTGTTCTGTTTCTGCATGTTTTTCAAAGAATTCTTCCATGCTGTTGAGCTGGTAAACACTTTTCCAACCACCGCCAGAAAAAGGTTTCATGTAAGCAGGAAAACCGATATAATTGAAAATACCTTCCCAATCCATGGGATAAGCCAGGTTACTGAAAGATTCTTCACTGGTATCGGGTGGCAGATCCCTGGAAGGTAGAATAACCGTTTTTGGAACCGGTACATCGATCTTTGTTGCCAGGCAGTTATTGAAGAATTTTTCATCGGCACTCCACCAGAATGGGTTGTTGATGACTGTAGTGCCGCACAATGCCGCATTCTTTAAAAATGCACGGTAAAATGGTACATCCTGCGAAATGCGGTCAAAAATAACAGCATAGCCTGATGGTTCTCCCTGCATTACTTTGTCAATGCGAACAGGTTCGGCTATAATGCCATCAATATTTTTACTGTTTACCCTTGCGATAAACGCTTCCGGAAAGCTTCTTTCCTTGCCAAATAATACGCCTATTTTCTTCATAACGCAGTTTTATAAGTTTTTAAATTGTTTTAGCAGTCAAAATTTTATGTAATTCAAATATATTTTTTAAGCACCAATAAAACAAATTATGTTTCATGTTGTTTTATCTAAATTTTTTTTGCCTGATAAAACTATATTCAGTTGCACTGAAACAAAAAAATAGCCGGTATTTTCTTATTTTTGAACATATGTCAGAATATAAGACGGCCAATATCTTAGTTGAGCAACATATTATTTCTTCGGAGTTTCTAAATCGTGAAGTCATAGTTGATTTTTATTTTCCTCCTAAAACTACGCATCCATCAAACCTCAGCCTTTTATTGGTTAATGACGGACAGGACCTGGTGACCATGAAGTTTGAGGGCATACTGGATGAATTGTATGAAAGCAGATCGATCAGCAATCTTTTTTGTGTAGGTATTCATTGCTCCAAAGACAGGAAAAATGAATATGGAACGGCAAAATATCTTGATTATAAAGGCCGTGGTGCAAAAGCTGCTTTATACAACCAGTTTATTTTTGAAGAACTGATGCCTTTTATCCGTAAGTCATTATTTATTTATTCTTTCAAAGAAAAATGTTTTGCAGGGTTTTCGCTTGGCGGATTGTGTGCCCTCGACATGGTTTGGAACCATCCCCTGGAATTCAGTAAGGTGGGTGTTTTCAGCGGATCATTGTGGTGGCGTGATAAGGACCAGGATGATGATGATTTTGATGAAGATGTAAACCGCATCATGCACAGGCAGGTCAGGGAGGATAAACATGTATATCCCTGGCTAAAATTCTTCTTTGAAGTGGGGACCCTGGATGAGACTGCTGACCGTAATAACAATGGTGTAATAGATTCAATTGATGATACGGTAAGTTTTATCGACATACTTACTGATAAAGGATATGACAGGTCAGCAAGTATTGAGTTTTTGGAAATGAAAGATGGCCGGCATGATGTACCCACCTGGGCCAAAGCATTTCCTGATTTTTTAAAATGGGGATGGGGGAAGAAGTTATGAGTTATGAGTTGGCATCAAGGATTTAATTAGTAAGGATAAATTATTTGGCATAAAAAAATCCCCCGGTAGTATCACCGGGGGATTTTTTATGTTGGTTTGATTCTTATTTAAAGTTAAATCTTAAACCAACAGTACTAACCCACCTGTTTGCATAACCCGGTGTAGCCGAGTTATTAAAGTTGTATGGAGTTGTTACTGCAGGATTAAAGCGATATTGTGGTGTAAGGTTATTGGCAGCAACATAACCTGCAAATGTGATCAGGCCAAACTGATCGTTACCTGCAAAATATTGTTTACCCCAATCCCTGTTAAGCAAATTGGTGAAATTATATACCTCCCATGTTAGCTGCAAGGCATAACTTTTTTTACCAAACTTCAGTGTAAAGTCCTGGGCAAGTTTAAGATCTAAATTGTGAGTAAAAGGTAATCTTGCACCATTTCTGTCGGCAAATTTACCCCTGTTTTTGCTCAGGTATTTATCTCTTTGAATATACAATTCCAAAGCATCTTTTTGTTGCTGTGGAGTATAGGTAACGCCTGATACTGTATTAGCTAAGAAAGTCTGCCCCTGTAATTCAGCAGCAGTAGGGATGTAGATCAGATCATTACCACCACCGGTTCCGTCATCACGTGTCATACTGGTAACATAAGTATAACTTAACGGAGCACCACTCTGACCAATATAGGTCAATGAAATGGTTGTAGCCAGTTTACCTTTCAGGTAAGTGAACTTTTTGCTCAGGGTACTTAAAATGCGGTGTGCCTGGTCAAAATCAGAAGCACTTAATCCCAATGTGTTTCTGCCGTTAACTGATTCAATGAAGCGCCATTGGCTGAAGTTTACCGAACTGGTAGCTTCGTTTCCTACAAAAGAATTACCAAATGCATAAGAAGCACTGAAATTGATTCCTTTTACACTTCTTTTTTCAATACCCACATTCAGGTTATAGGCAAATCCTTTTGCCCCTGTTGTATTATTTGATACAAGGATGGCATTATCGTAAGGATTAGCGCCTGTACCATTATTTGCTATAGGTATAACAGCTGTATTATTTCCACTAACGCCATATACAGAACGTGGGCCTGCTCCTAATGATGTACCAATTGGAGGAAGTATATTGATATTCGTATAATAGATCTCGTTCAGGTTTTTAGTAACCAATACTTCAAAAGTACTGGACCAACCACTGCCGAAGTTTTTATCGAAAGCCAAAGAAGCTCTTACATTCTTAGGCATTTTAAATTCTTTGGAAACCAGGTTAAGTGGCCCTTTTGTAAAGCCTTGTCCTACCTGTGCCGGAGTCCATACACTGGCAACAGGATCAGCCGGGTTCCACCTGAAGCGGATGGCAGTTAAAGCGGCAGCACTTGCGGTATATCCACCTACAAAATAACCGTTGTTATTATAAATTCCACCAGGCCAAACCAATGGCATACGGCCGGTAAACATACCGATACCACCACGTACAGTAACAGCCTGGTCAGGTATTTTATAAGTGAATCCAAGTCTTGGAGAAAGTGATATCGGGAATTTAGGTTTTTGGCCTGAGCGGGCACCTTTCAGATCATAATACTTAGCAAACTGTACAAGTGCACTATCATTTGTATAAGGATCTGTGTAAGGAGTGGTAACAAATTTCCAATGATCAGCCCTTACACCCATGTTCAGTATAAGATTATTTCCTATTTTGATCTCATCTGCAATAAAGAAAGCCAGTTTGGCTGCTGTAAATTTAGCACCGGCACCTGTTCCATCATTTAAATTTTTATCAGTGTTTGGAAAACCTAACTGGTAAGTAGATGGAGCTGTGGTATTAGCCATAAATCTCTGAACTCCGGTGGTAATATTTGGAGCTGTACCTGTAGTTAAATAGCTATAATTGCCATATGAATTCTGAATGAATACATTAAAAACCTTGAATCTTTCATAATCCACGCCAAGTGTGAATGAGTGATTTTTGTAGTTTATTTTCAGATTGTCTACAATGCTCAGGTTCTTTTGAGTAAGTAAATTCTGAGTAGAGCTATTCTCGCCACCGAAAGTAATAGTGCCACCATTGTCATTTAAAGCAACACGTGGGAATGGATCGCCTACGATACTTCTGTCATCCAATACATCAGAATAAGTAGCCAATAATTTGTTGCTTATATTCCTGGTAAGGTTACTCTTTAACTCCGCACTAAAGCGTGTTGTTCTGTGAGGAAACCTTACACCTCCATTAGAGAAATTTATAGAAGTAGATGAACTTAATGTTGGAGATTCAGAAGTAAGTTTATTATACAAACCACTCACAGTAAATCTATGCTTACTGCTTATGTTCCAGTCAATTTTAGCAACAACCCTGTCTGCATCCAGCTTCCTGGTAGTTTGCTGCCATTCTCCCATTTCATAACCATAATTTGTTCTTACATATGTTTTAAGGGCTTCAACACCGGCAACGGTATTGGTATTTCCCCTGTAGGTTGAAAAATCAAATAACTGCGGGGTTTGATCACGTTGCTGTTCAAAACTGGCAAAGTAGAATAATTTGTTTTTAATGATTGGCCCGCCAACTGTAAAACCAAAGGTTTTGTTCTTAAACTCAGGAAATCTTTGGGCTGTATCCTTACGTTGTAAAGGGTTTTTACCGGCTAATTTTTCGTTACGGAAGAAATAGTAAACAGAACCGGTAATATTATTGGTTCCGCTTTTGGTTACGGCATTAATACCACCACCAGTAAAGTTACCTATCGAAGCATCGTAAGGGGAGATCATGATCTGGAACTGGTCGATCGCATCAATAGAGATAGGAGCACCGGCAGTTTGCCCGCCATTGGTTCCACTCGCAGCCAAACCAAATACATCATTGTTAATGGCGCCATCAATATAAAATGAGTTATACCTGTTATTTTGGCCTGCAATGGTAACTGCACCTTCGTTACCATTTAATGTTTTTGCAAAAGGAGTAACTTTAATATAATCCTGGATGTTTCTTCCTACTGCAGTAGTTAAGTCTAACTTATCCCTTCCGATCGATGAAGATGTACCACCTTTTGCATCAAGGTTAGTCCTGCTCCTTGCTGCAACTGTCACTTCTGTAATGGTTACAGTAGTCAGATTCATGGTAAAATCATAACGAAAAACCTCACCCAGGTTAAGGATAATATCATCTTTTACCTCTTTAGTATAATTTACAAAGGAAACCTCTACTGTATAAGGGCCGCCATTGTTCATGTTTGTAATATCAAATCTGCCATTAGCCCGGCTTTGTGCATTGTAAACTGTACCGGTAGGAGTGTGGGTGGCTTTGATAGTAGCCCCGACCAAAGGTTCGTTTTTTGCATTTTTAACTGTACCAGACATACCACTCGTGGTTACCTGGGCATTTACAGTGAACTGAAATGCAAAAGCAGATAATAAAAGGAATAGAATTTTTTTCATTCTCATAATTGTTAGTTTTACGCAGGCAAAGAAACTAAATAAAAGCCGAATTCTGTTAACTTTTATTAACAAATTATAAGGAATCACCAAGTTCTGTTTTAAGCCAGCTGATACTTTAAATTTCTTAACTGAAAAATAACTTCAAATTCTTTATAAAACAGGCTTAAAGAGTAAAAAGAAAGCTGAAAGTTCCGGCATAATTCAGGGCAGGTTTTTTACCTTAAAAGGCAATAAATTTCAAGTTGAAAGGATATGATTAAAAAGACAAATGTTGCTAAATGAAAATGGAGCAGGAAAGGTGCTTTTTGTGGCAACCTCTACTTAAAAAAATCCGTTATACAGAAGTGAACTAAACTTTTACCAAAACCGAAAGAAGCCGGACTTCAAATCCCGTTAACTTTGCCCGATAAATTAATAATATGCTGGACAGTATTGAAAGTGCCATTGAAGACATAAAAAAAGGTAAACTTATTATAGTTGTTGACGATGAGGACCGGGAAAATGAAGGAGATTTTATATGTGCCGCAGAGACTGCAACACCCGAAGTGATCAACTTTATGAGTACCCATGGCAGGGGGCTGATATGTGCCCCCATTACAGAAGAACGTTGTGCTGAACTGAACCTGCAACCGATGGTTGCTGATAATACTTCACTGCATGAAACGGCTTTTACAGTGAGTGTTGACCTGCTTGGAAATGGCTGCACTACGGGCATTTCGGCCCACGACAGATCAAAAACAGTGATGGCATTGGTAAATCTAGAAACAAGGCCGGAAGATCTTGGAAGGCCTGGCCATATTTTTCCGCTGAAGGCAAAAAAGGGCGGTGTGCTGCGCCGTTCCGGCCATACAGAAGCTACTATCGATATGAGTCGCCTTGCCGGCTTTGCTTCCGCAGGTGTATTGGTTGAGATAATGAATGAAGATGGCAGCATGGCCCGTTTGCCCCAATTAAAAGAGATAGCAAAAAGATTTGACCTCAAATTAATTTCTATAAAAGACCTGATTGAGTACCGTTTACAGCAGGAAACCCTGATCAAAGAAGAAGTACGGGTTAATATGCCTACCAAATATGGCAATTTTGAATTAATTGCTTTTGAGCAGATCAACACCGGTGAAATTCACCTGGCACTAAAAAAAGGCGAGTGGCAAAAAGATGAACCGATCCTGGTAAGGGTACATAGCAGTTGTATGACCGGTGATATACTTGGTTCTTTGCGCTGTGATTGTGGAGAGCAGTTGCACCATGCATTAAAAATGGTGGAGCAGGCCGGAAAAGGATTGGTACTATACATGAACCAGGAGGGCAGGGGCATTGGTCTTTTAAATAAACTGAAAGCCTATAAACTGCAGGAAGAAGGTATGGATACCGTAGAAGCCAACCTGGAACTGGGCTTTGATATGGATGGCCGTGATTATGGCGTTGGCGCCCAGATATTACGTTATCTGGGTGTAAGTAAAATGAAACTGATGACCAATAACCCACGTAAACGGGCAGGCTTGCTGGGTTATGGTTTGGAAGTTGTTGAAAATGTAGAGATCGAAATGGCGACTAATCCACACAATGAAAAATATTTGCAAACGAAAAAAGATAAACTGGGGCACGAGATATTGAAGTCGTGAATAGTGAGTGGTGAATCGTGAGTGGGGGTTTATAAAGTAAATGCAGTCCGCATTTTATTCACGACTGACGATTCACATCTCACGATAGCTATTTTGTTTTCTTTGTTTCTTTTCTTTGTTCCCTTTTTCTTCTCCGCTCTTCGTTGGGCGCAAAAATATCTGATAGCTTGTCAAAATCTTTGCGGTAAGATAATTTAACGCCCGACCTGTTCCTTTGTCCCTGGGTAAGATCAACACTGGTACGGTTAAAGCCTATCACCTTTAGAGAACCATCATTATTCAGCGACCATTCTATATTGATATCCGGGGTTAACAATCCTTTTTTGTTTAGTTGGGCGTAGGGATTATTATAATCAAGTGTGCCACCGATCAATACAACCAGCCTGCTGCTTAGTACCAATTTTAAACCGGCGCTTAAATTAGCCTGTACCAGTGCAGCTTTGCTTTGCAGGTCGAAGCTGGAATTAATATCAAAATAGGTTGAAACTACGCCATTGGTTGCTTTTGTAAGTTCTTTATTGAACATATTGGTAAGCCAGCCCGAAACTATCCCGCCGATCGTATTGGTGGCTATTCCAATGGTGTTGCCGCCGGTAAAAAAGCCCTGGTTCTGATCTGTAGAAATAAAGCTGTTAAAGATCAAAAGGCTGGCTACCTGCTTGTTCATTTCATTTTCATCATTCTTGAGTGCTTCTAATCTGTTTAAAGCAATAAAGTCTTTACTTACTTCACTGGTTGGCGGCAGCTCGAATTCGAATTTAATAACTGGCTTGTTAAGTACGCCTGTTATGTGTGCAACAATGGTCACATTCTCTTTTTGTTTGGTAGATGCACTTAAATTACTCAGATCAACTCTTTTGGCCAGGTATTCTGCATCAATATTTATTTGAGCCAGATAAGGGTCGCCATTCCAGGTTATGGATGAACCATTGGTGATGGTGAAATATTTTTGCAAAAAGGTTTGAAAATTAAATTTGTATTCGCCGCCTGTGATATCATAACGGCCCCTGATGCTTAATGGTTCTTTGGTGCCCACTGAAATATTCAATAAACCATTGCCACGGCCTTTGATAATGTCCCCGGTTGCTTCGTCAAGTATCACATCTATCTTACAGGCAGGGTTTGCCCTCAGGTTCATATTCACCAGGAAATTGGTTTCTTTTCTACCTCTGTATTCGTCTTCCATTTTAGTACCATACTGTATAAAATCAATGTAATTGATCTTGCCATACTCCTGGCTGCTGCCCGTTGGTATAAAGATATGGCTGCTGTCAACTGCTGAGGGTTCGCCGTTTATATTCATCCGCATTTCAGTAGTGGGTCCATTCAGAGTCATGAGAGCCTTGCCGATAACTTTGCCATAGAACTGGCTGTTGTCTCTTGCACCGGTATTAAGCAAAAGCATTTTATCCGTTTCAAAGCGGATATTGTCAAATCCAAAATCATTAAAGAATTTATGCTGCAATTTTCCGCTGGCAGTACCGGTATTATTTAATGTATCCCTTAACTGTAACACACCAAAATCAATTTCATCAGGATTAAAAATAATGGTCTCATTGCTGAATTTATATTTACACTGCGTATAAATTATTTTCAGTTCACCTTCTGTTATGTTAACCGTACCTGTAACGTAATTATGGCCCGGGCCGCTGTAAACTTTCAGGTCCTCGGTATTGATATTCCCTTTGATATCGCTGAAAATACCACCCAGGTAATTGTTTAAAAGGCCAATGTCAAATCTTTCTGCACGCAGTGCAAAATTCATTTGGTTGCCGGTTGAATCTTTATAGTTATAACTGCCATCAATATCAAACTTATTCGTTTCATTATCGGCGCTTCCTTTTGCGGTGATGAGGCCTGTAGTTGTGTTTACATCGCCTTTTATGTGCACAGTTCCAAGCGCTTTATTATCCAGTCTGAATTCTTCGGCATCCGCATCAAATTCAATGATCTGTTTTCCAAAAGGGTCTTTAAATTTTAAAGTACCTGTCAGGATACCTTCCAGCCTTGGCTGCTTTATAACAAGTGCTGTAAAATCATTAATGTTTACTGTTTTTAATTTAGCCACCAGGTTGGCTTTACCGGTCAATCCATCTTTTTCAGTAGAAATGATGATCTCCTGGCTGCCTTGCGTAAAGCGCACATCATTTGCTTCAATCAAAGATTTACGCAGGGTGATCTTACCACCTTTGGCCAGGTTCCATTTTTTATCATTTAAAATAAATGAGGATGGGGCAAAGTCAACCTTTACACCATCAGTAAATGTTTGTACCTGGGCATTTAACTGTGCATCGCTGATGGTTTTACTGGCACTGGTTGATAACTGGATATTTGAAATATCGTTGCTGGAACTTAAGGTCAATTTTGTGTTGGGAAAATGCAGACTGTCTGACAATGCAAAATCTCTTACAGAAACGGTTGTATTTAAACTGTCACGATTTCCTTTGCCTGATAATTCAATGCTTTCAAAGCTTTTGCCATCGTAACTGAATTGGGGTACTGATGCATTGATCATGAATTCATTTTGCGCCAGCCTGAGGTTGCCGGAAAAAACGGAATTATCAAACCCACTCAAACGCTTATCAAACAGGTTTACATAATCACTAACCACTCTTGTTTTTACCAGGAAAGAAAAATCCTGGTCGCCAATATCGTAATCGGGGTTGTTAAAATAAGATGGGTAATAGCGGTTTAGAAAAACATTGAATGCATCGGGCAGTTCCAATATCTTAAACCTGCCGGTAATATTGCCTTCAACTTCATTGCTTTCAACAGAAAGTGTTTTCTTACCATTGTCTATAAATGAATTGAGGTTAAGATAATTGAACGATAACCGGCTGGTATCATGCAACAAGGTAGCGTTATACATTTTTGCCGTGCCCAAAAAATTATCTATGTTATCACCTTTAAAATCAAAATTCAACAGTCCCGATAAAGTGAAGACACCCTTGGTAAGCCTCAGCTGCTGCAGGTTTGCTTTTTGCAGGTCGGCAGTAAAATTGAATTTGGTACTGTCGCCCAATAAATTCACAGAACCGTTCAGGTCATTGATCTTTAGGTTGGGGTCATCAATATCAAGGTTACCGGTAAAAAGACTTTTTACAAATTTTCCGTTCACCGTAATGTTCTGATAATTGTAGCCTGAAAAAGCTACCTGTTTTATTGTTCCATCAAAATCTACATTGAGATCATTAACAGAAAAGCCCGAACCTTTAACCTTACCGTTCAAAGCAACGCTGCCGAGTTGTTTGTTGCCTATCAGCCTGCCCAGGTCAAACCCGCCTGAAGAAATTTTACCCGAATAAGAAGGTGTTTTATTTGCAGGTAATTTCATATTCAGATCGGCATTGAGGTTACCAAGCGCTGTATTGATATTACCATAAGCAACAAAATCATTAATGAAACCGGTAAAATTTCCGTTAAAACGCATATTGCCCAAATTGGCCATCTGGCCCAGCCCCGCACTTTTTAAAGAAGGAAGCATGGTAATAATATCCCTGTAATTTGTTTGTGAGCCGGTTGATCTGAAATCTATGAATGTATTGTTTATATCAGGCAACCCTTTTAAAGCAATATCGCCATTAATAATACTGTTATCCGATCTTATAGTAAACCTGCTGGCAGTAAGGTTATCAATAGTGCCTTTTGCATTTCCGTTAAAATAGATGAGGCGTTTCCAACTCCTGACCTGTGGAGCGAAAAAGGCTATATCATCACTGTGTATTTTACTGTCATTAAAGCGTCCTTCCAGTTTTATGCGGCGTAAAAAATCGCTCATGTCGGCATTAAAATTTTCGTACCGCATCACATAATAATTTCCTATCCGGCTTTTATCCGTTTGAATATCGAGATTAGTAAACTCCATGGCATCAGGCGTGATCTTCATATCGGTAAGCAGTTGCTTTACTTCAAATCCACTCTTTTCACGGGCTGCCAGTTTTACATTGGCCGATAAAGTATCTTTTGCAAAAACTATATTACTTAGTTTGCCATTGATGGCTGAAAACTGAATATGCTGGCCGTCAAAACGATCGGTGTAAGCGGCACGTGGGGTTTCTTTTTCATTGATAAAGATGCCATCATTCAGTACCAGTTCAGTCACACTTAATTTCCAGTCGTCAGGGTTCCATTGCAGCTGGCCTGGTGTTGTTATCTTGGTTTTTAAGCGGCCCGGTACCAGCACAGGATTATTACCCATGTAATCATAAATACCAAAGACAGGGCTTTCAATATCGATCTTATTAATGGCAATTGTCTTTTTAGTAAGATCAAATACATCTGTTGTGAGGTACATTTTTTTTACCGATCCTCTCAGGTCCTGTCCCATCCATCCGTCAATACGCTTAAAGGCGATGTTGTTCAGCTCAAGTATTTTCAGGTCAATTTGTATATCATTTTTTTTGGCGTTTTTTGGTTTAGGTGCAGTAAAATAATCAATAAGGAACTGGTAATTCCATACCGTATCAGTTCGGTTCATATGAATAACTGCATCGGTTAGGCCAATATATTGCAGCACCGGTTTTTCTTTAAAGAAAAACCAATCCGTGATATTCACTTTTAAAACACCTGCATACAAGAGCGTGTCTTTTTTCCTGTCTTCGATCAATACACCTTCAACCAGCATCTTATTGAATAAACCAAGGTCAACATGTTTTATCTCCACTTTTGTTTTTAATTCTTTAGATAAGGTTCCGGAAACCCGGGTAACCAGCCAGTTTTGTACAAGGCTTGTATGTATTAAGCCCCATGTTGAAAGGATAAGCAGGAAAAGGACCAGGAAAAATGAAACCCTGGTTTTTGTTTTTTTGAACAGGATGCCCCATGTGAAAGCCCATGCCAGCAGGAAAATAAAAAATAAAATTTTAGAAGCCGGTAAAATATATATGAAGATAACGGCAAGCGCCACCCAAAAAAGCAAGATGAGCAAAAACCATTTTGATATGTTTAAGAATTTGCGCAGAGTAAAATATTAGGTGTAAAAGTAGTTAATCGCCCGTGTAAAGGCAAATACAGTACCAAACTTACAGGATATTTAACGGTTAAAGACCGGTTGTTGGATTATCGCTTTGTCTGCATTTGATTAGTAAATTGCTCCGAAAGCCCTTTTGCTATTGAAAGATTTTGCCAATCCTCATTTTTGATCACCTTCGCCAAGTATATGATCTGCCCTACATGATAGGGATAGTGCGCCAGTTGCCGGTTGATAGCATCAATTGCCAACAGGGCTTCGCTGCGTATGTAAATTGTTTTGAGCAGGTCATCTTCTGTTAAAGTCTGTAAGCTGTTGAGCAAACAATCCCATCCTTTCTGCCAAAGATCGAGCAATTGTTTTTTTGTTAAATTTTGTTCTTCAAACTCGGTATCCCGGTTGCGCCAGTGCTTTTCACCATCGGTGGTTAAAAAATCTGTCCACCGGCTGAGCATGTTACCAGCTACATGCTGAATGATGAGGGCAATGCTGTTGCTTTCGGCATTGGGCGTAAAATGAAATTCAGCTTCATTGAGTTGCTCAAATGTTTTATCACCAAGTTCTTTGTAGTAGCTCAATCTTTTGATGGCAGATTGAAGGAATACATTACCGGTAGTTTCCATTCTCCTTATTTTTTTATTCAAGAACTAAAGATACTAACATGCTTAATAAACTTAAGCTGGAACTTACTATTGACAGTACAGTTGACCTGTTAATAAAGGTGTAAGCTTTATTGAAAATTGCAGCGTCATGATTTTCGATTGAAAGTTTCATTAACCTGTTTGCTTTAAAATACCAAAACCAACTTATAATAAATAATATTGCCAGGGGAATTGTTACAATGATAAAAAGCAGCACGTAATGAAAATTAGCAGGGTCTAAATAAAATGACCGGTCTGTTAGAAACGACTTTAACCATCTCCAGATCTCTCCTATCGTGTAAAGGTTGCCTAAGATCAGCACCACTTTGATCATTAGAAGGTTTTTATCAATCTTGCTTAAATCTATATTTCGTGTAAAATCATTGCCTAATAGGTCTTTGTCCATAAAAATATTTGTTTAGGTACTGTTTTAATATCCTCTTGCATCATCATCGCCTCTCTTATCACCCACAGCAATGATCGTTCTTTGTGCAGCTGAAGTTTTTTTTATTTGTATCACTTCTGTTCTTCCAATTGCACTTCTTTCTTTTATATCATAGCCCATTGCTTTCAATTGATCTCTTACAGATTCCGGAAAATCCTTTTCAACCGAAACAATATCCGGCAGCCACTGGTGATGGAACTTAGGTTTGTTAACTGCATCATCGGCACTCATGTTAAACTCAAGCATATTTACCAAAGTTTGAAATACACTGGTGGGAATGGTTGTGCCGCCCGGCGTACCAACTACCAGGTATGGAGAGCCGTTCTTTAAAACAAGGGTAGGCGTCATACTGCTCAGCATTCTTTTACCAGGTTCAATGGCATTTTTTGCGTTACCTATTGCTCCATACATATTCGGTACACCTGGCTTTACGCTAAAATCATCCATCTCGTTGTTTAACAAAAAACCTGCGCCGCTAACAACCGTACGGCTGCCATAACCTCCATTCAAAGTGGTGGTTACTGCCACTGCATTTCCATAATTATCTACTACACTCAAATGAGTAGTTTCTTCACTTTCTTTTATTAAGCCTGCGGCGGTGGTTTTGCTGTTGCCGGCTTTACCAGGCTCATAATCTTTCATGCGTTCGTTCAAATAGGCAGCGCTTACCATTGTTTTAACCGGCACTTTCACAAAATCAGGATCACCTAAAAATTCAGCCCTGTCAGCATAAGCCCTTCGTTCCACTTCGGTCATCAGTTGCACCGATGCAGCAGTTTGAAACTGCATGGCAGCAATATTCCTGTTCTCGATCATCTTCAGCATTTGTTGTACAATAATACCTCCACTGCTGGGTAGTGGCATGGTGATGATCTGGTAACCTTTATAATTAAAATCAAGCGCTGTTCTTTCTTTGGCCTGGTAAGCCTTAAGATCATCTAAAGAAATAATTCCTGCCTGTCCGGCAGGCAGGCCTTTTCCTTTCTGCATTTCTGCAACGATAAGCCGTGCCGTCTCACCTTCATAAAATCCTTTTTGACCATTGTCACGAATGCGTTTTAACGTGTTGGCAAGATCTACCTGTATCAATATATCGCCGGCTTTCCATTCATTTTCCTTTACAAATGCAACTGCAGATGTATTCAATGCTACAAATTCTTTCCTTGTACTGTTGAACGAAGCTGCCTGTGAAGCGGTAAGTGCAAACCCTTTTTCTGCCAGTTCGATGGCTGGTTGTATCAATGTTTTAAAAGGCAGTTTTGCATATTTCATGCTGGCAAACAAACCGGCAACAGTACCAGGTACACCTGCAGCTAAATGTCCATCCTGTGATAAATTCAACAATGGATTCCCTGCTTCATCAAGGTACATATCACGGGTGGCTTTTGCAGGTGCTTTTTCGCGGTAATCGAGTGTAATGTTTTTTCCGTTTTGTAAATGTGCTACCATAAAACCTCCGCCCCCAATATTGCCGGCACCAGGGTACACAACGGCCAGAGCCAGTTGCATGGCAATGGCGGCATCAATAGCATTGCCTCCTTTTTTTAAAATACTTAAGCCAACCATGCTTGCCAATGGGTGAGCCGATACAACCGCACCCTTGCTGCAGGTTGTATTTTTTTGAACTGAATAACCACGGCTGTCTATCTTTTGAGCCTGTGTGCAAATAGAAGAAGCTGGCAGGATAAAAATAAAAACCGTAAAAAATGTCTTATTAAACCGCATAATGAATATTTCACCGAATTTACTTGATTACCACCAGATATTTTCAATAGGGTGACCGTTTTGCCACTTGCAACTAAAAACTGATATTCATATAATGGATAAGTGGAAGATGCAAGTCGGCTGCTTTCTTTATTTTCACATATATTTCAGAAAATTTATTACCATATTTACTGAAATTTGATTTTTAACAGGACTAAAATCTCATAATGAACATAAGACTACTCTCATTTATGCTGCTCTTTACAAGCAACAGTTTATTTGCACAGTTAAAATCGCCCGATGAATTCTTAGGTTATTCCCTCGGCAGCAGATTCACCCCTCACTACAAAATCGTGAATTACTTCAACCAGGCTGCATCAGCCATGCCGCAGATGATGAAACTGGAAAAATATGGCGAAACCAATGAAGGCAAGGACCTTTTGCTGGCCGTTGTTTCTACTCCCGAAAACATGGCAAGGATAGAAGAGATCAGGAAAAATAACTTAAGGCTCACTGGTATGTTGAAAGACAAACCTGCTGAAGCCGGATCACCAGTGATCATCTGGCTTAGTTATAATGTACATGGCAACGAAGCAAGTTCTTCTGAAGTTTCGATGAAGACATTATATGAATTACTAAGCTCTGCAAATACACAAACAAAAAATTGGTTAAAGAATACAGTGATCATTATTGACCCCTGTTTAAATCCTGACGGCAGGGACCGTTATGTGAATTGGTTCAATCAAATGGTTGGAAAAACCCCGGATGCAAATGCCAATAGCAGGGAACACAGTGAACCCTGGCCGGGCGGCAGGCTAAACCATTATAATTTTGATCTGAACCGCGACTGGGCCTGGCAAACACAGGTAGAAACCCAGGCCAGGATAAAAAAATACAATGCGTGGATGCCGCAGATCCATTGCGACTTTCATGAGCAAGGGATCAATAACCCTTATTATTTTGCGCCGGCTGCCGAACCTTTTCATGAAGTGATCACAAAATGGCAAAGGGATTTTCAATTCACGATCGGAAAAAATCATGCCCGTTATTTTGATGCCAATGGCTGGTTATATTTTACCAAAGAAATATTCGACCTGTTTTATCCCGCTTATGGTGATACATACCCAACTTACAACGGCGCTATCGGAATGACCTATGAACAGGCAGGCCATAGCCAGGGAGGGTTAGCTGTTGTTATCAACGACGGCGATACACTTACTTTAAAAGACAGGATCGCTCATCATTTTACAACCAGTATGAGCACCATTGAGATCGCTTCGCAAAATGCAGATAAGCTGATAAGCGAATTCAAAAAATATTTTGATGAAGGAAATACAACCGGAACAGGAGAGTTTAAAACTTATGTAATAACAGAAGCCAATGCAGGCAGGAGAGAAGCCTTGCGTAATTTTTTTGAGATCAACGGAATTAATTATGGCAGCGTAAGCGGTGCTTCACTTAAAGGTTACAACTATTTTACCGGTAAAGAAGAAACATTTACAGCAACAAACAGCCTGGCTGTTTCTGCATTTCAACCTAAATCGGCATTGATAAAGGTTTTATTTGAGCCGAGATCAAAATTAAGCGATTCGGTTACCTATGATATTACAGCATGGAGTTTACCATTTGTTTATGGTGCACAAAGTTTTGCGGTTAAAGAAAAATTGCCGCTTGGTAATTACAGCAACATTAATAAAAATGCTTCGGTATCTGCAGCAGGTTATGGTTACCTGGTAAATTATAATTCATTTGCCGATGTAAAATTTTTAGCCACCATATTAAATGCAAAAATTAAAGTCCGCATTGCAGAAAAAGATTTCACTTACAATGGAAAGATCTTTCAAAGAGGAACCATTATTGTGTTAAAGAAAGGGAACGAAGATAAAATACAGCAGTTTACAGACCTGGCACAAAGCTATAATGCTGCTGTAACGATGGTAAGCGGCGGTTTTATGGATCTGGGTTTTGATTTTGGCAGCGAAAAAGTACATCTCATTAAAAAGCCAACGGTTGCTTTGTTGACCGGCAAAGGTGTTAATCCCAATGCGGCTGGTGAAGTATGGCATTTGTTTGAGCAGCAAATGAATTATCCCATCAGTTTAATAAATGCCGAAGAAGTTGATGGCAGCGCTTTAAAAGATATTGATGTGCTGATACTGCCCGATGGCAATTATAAATTCTTAAAAGATAAAGAATCTGCCGCTGAAATTAAATTGTGGGTACAACAGGGCGGAAAAATGATCGTGCTTGATAATGCAGCTTCACAGGTTGCAAAAGCCGATTGGGGCATTAAACTTAAAAAGACAGATGATGATGAAAAGAAAGACGATAAAAAAGATGACAAAAATTTGTACGCCGATATAAAACGCTATGAGAACCGGGAACGGGATGGTGTTGTAAATAATACTCCGGGAGCTATTTATAAGGTTGAGATGGATAATTCGCACCCGCTGGCATTTGGATATGGTAATAATTACTATTCACTTAAACTCAGCAGCGATATGTATGAGTTTATGAAAGAAGGATGGAATGTGGGAGTTATCAAAAAAGAAAACCAGGCTGCTGGCTTTGTTGGCAGTGCAACACGTGAGAAGATAAAAGATGGTACTGTTATCGGTGTACTGCCGATGGGCAGCGGCTCTGTTGTATTCTTTGCAGATGATCCCGTCTTCCGCAATTTTTGGGAGAATGGAAAGATGTTGCTGGCGAATGCTGTATTCCTGGTGGGACAGTAATTGATGTTGCTTCGCAACACATTGATTTGCCACGGAGACACGGAAGCACAGAAAATATATTGTATGGATACCTTTGATAGAAATGACTATCTGCTTAAAGAGGAAACTGAAATAATTATTGGCCTCGCAATAGAGGTTCATAAGATATTAGGTCCGGGACTTTTAGAGATTGTTTATAAAGATGCATTGGAACATGAATTAAATCTGAATGATCATCTTTTTAAGAGAGAGTATGAATATCAGATACCCTATAAGGGAATAATTTTAAAACATAAATTTTATGCTGATTTCATAGTGTTCGACAAGGTAATTGTAGAAATAAAAGCAAAGCAAGGTGGTATTGCCGATGAAGACCTGGCACAAGCGATTAACTATTTAAAAATATCTGGTTGTAAAGTTGGCCTTATCTTAAACTTCGCTTCCTTAAAACTTCAAATTAAAAGGGTAGTATATTAAGTATGAAAAATAAATTTCTGTGTTTCTGTGCCTCTGTGGCAAATTCAAATTTGCATAAGCAAATAACTTCTGTGCTTCCGTGCCTCTGTGGCAAATTAAATTTGCGCAAGCAAATCTTATTTTTATTTTTTGTGGGATTTTTTTGCGCAGCAAACTCTCAAACTCCAAAATCTTACACCTCTTCAGAAATATTACTGCAGTTAAAAAAACTGAATGTACTGGGTTCGGTTTTGTATGTGGCTGCCCATCCTGATGATGAGAATACGAGGTTGCTTGCCTACCTGGCCAATGAGAAATTATACCGCACCGGGTATTTAAGCTTGACCCGTGGTGATGGCGGGCAAAACTTAATAGGAGATGACCAGGGAGTTGACCTGGGCCTGATACGCACACAGGAATTACTGGCGGCCCGCCGCATTGATGGCGCAGAACAGTTCTTCAGCCGGGCATTTGATTTTGGTTACAGCAAAAGCCCTGAAGAAGCGATGAAGTTTTGGGGCCACGATAAAGTGTTGAGCGATGTGGTTTGGGTGATACGTAAATTCAGGCCTGATGTTATTATAACAAGATTTCCAACAACGGGCGAAGGCGGTCATGGTCATCACACAGCATCGGCCATACTTGCCGGTGAGGCATTTGATGCAGCAGCCGATCCAACAAAATTTCCGGAACAATTGACAAAGGGAGTTACAGTTTGGCAGGCCAAGAGAATTTTATGGAACGGTTTTAATATCCAGGGCACAGACTTGTTTAAAATGGAGTGCGGCGATTATAATCCTATCCTCGGAAAAAGTTATGGCGAGATCGCCGCTGCAAGCCGCAGCCAACACAAGAGCCAGGGCTTTGGTGTGCCGGCACAAAGAGGGAGCATCATTGAAAACTTTAAAACTATTAAAGGAACTACACCTGTAAATGACCTGATGGATGAAGTGGATATAAGCTGGAAAAGAACTGCTGATGCTTCGTTTGCCAGTATGGTAAACAAGATCATTGATAAGTTTGATGTATCACATCCTGAAAGATCTTTGCCTGACCTGGTTGACCTCTACAAAAAACTGGAAACACTGCAGGATGGTTACTGGAAAGAACAGAAATTAAACGCTGTTAAAGATATCATCCAAAATTGTAGTGGTTTATTTATGGATGCTACAACTACCACACAGTATGCAATTCCAAACGATAGTTTAAAAATAAACCTGGTTGTGAATAACCGGTCGGGCGCAAATATTTTAAGCGCCGATGCCCATATAAATAACGACTATATCATTTTTGACCAGTTAAAGAAAAACACAAACTCGGTTCAGGCCTATACCATGTTCCTGAGACCGGGCACAAAACTTACGCAACCTTACTGGCTGCAAAATCCCATGGAGAAAGGAAGTTTTAATGTTACCGATCAGCAACTGATCGGCAGGGCAGAGAATGATCCTTTCAGCGTTGAATTCAGTATGATGATAGAGGGAAAGGAATTTAAATTCACAAAACCTATCCGCTATAAATATACTGATCCGGTGAAAGGGGAGTTGTATCAGCCGGTAAATATCATACCTGCTTTTTCGGTAAGATCAATTCCTAAACTCGGAGTGAACAGCAAATTAAATGATTGGGAAGTGAAGTCATTTAAAGATAAAAATATTTTCAGGAGCTATGTAAAAACATTAAAATCAGGAACCATTGTTGGGTACAATAATGATACAGTACTTGTAAAGGGACAGATCATAAAATTGTTTGACAAACCAAACAGGAGTGAGGTTTCGCTTTATGATAAAACACAGTATTTTACATATCACGATACATTATTCCAGGAAAATGGCAGCCCTTATTTGCGCCTTCACCAAATAGATTACGATCATATACCCTCTATTGTTTACACTCAACCGGAAATATTTACTTCAATCAGTTTCGATCTGAAAACCGAAGGTAGTTATGTGGGTTATATTCCCGGTGCAGGAGATAAGGTTCCGGAAGCTTTGGTAGCTATGGGTTATAAGGTTGTAATCTTAAAAGAATCAGATATAAAGGCATCTAATTTAAAACAGTTTGATGCCATAGTTACTGGTGTACGTGCCTACAATACCAATGAATGGATGAACAATGTTTACAGTGAACTGATGGACTATGTGAAGGAAGGCGGTGTGTTACTGGTGCAATATAATACCAGCAACCAGATCGGCCCGGTCAAAGCAAAAATATCGCCTTACCCTTTTAACATCAGCCGCAACAGGATCACAGATGAAGAAGCAAAAGTGAATTTTTTAATTCCCGATCATCCGGCATTGAATCATCCCAATAAAATAACTGATAAGGATTTTGATGGATGGATACAGGAGCGTAGTATTTATCATGCTGAAAAAATTGATACTGCTTATAAAGCAATTCTTAGCATGAAAGATCCTGGTGAGAAAGAACAGGACGGCAGCCTCATCATTGCTAATTATGGCAAAGGAAGATTTGTGTACACAGGTTTGGTTTTCTTCAGGGAATTGCCTGCTGGTGTGCCGGGTGCTTACCGGCTGTTTGCAAACCTGATCGCCAATAGCAGGAATAAATACATAAAATAGAACAAGGACCCAATACCCCTCCGCCCCCTAAAGGGGGAACTTTGGAGAATAATGAAAATAGTATAATACATATTTAAAATCGGCGTAAAAAATAATGCAAAGCGAAAAATCATATTGGAATAGATGGTACCTGGCTGTGTTGTTATTTTTAATACTGCAGGTCATTGTTTTTTATTTAATAACACGGTTTTTCAATTAGTCTTTTGATGAAAAGGAAAGAACATAAAATTATTATACTTCAAAAAGCCCCTTTAGGGGTTTGGGGCTTATGAGCGGTATCGACTGGATCATATTATGTGTAACGCTTACTTCCATCGTTTTGTATGGTATCTATAAAAGCCGTACGTCCAAAAACCTCGAAGGCTATTTTTTAAGCAACCGTTCCTTGCCATGGTACCTCGTGTTACTGAGTATTATGGGCACACAGGCAAGCGCTATTACTTTTTTAACCGGTCCGGGCCAGGCCTTCAGCGATGGGATGCGTTTTGTACAATATTATTTTGGCCTGCCACTGGCAATGATCGTTATCTGTATATTTTTTGTGCCGGTTTTCAGCAGGCTGAAAGTTTATACTGCTTATGAATTTTTAGAGAACCGGTTTGATCTTAAAACACGTACGCTCACTTCTTTTTTGTTTTTATTATCACGTGGCTTAAGCACCGGCATCAGCATTTTTGCACCATCTATTGTGTTGAGTTCTTTAATGGGGTGGAACATTTATTACACCAATCTTGTAATGGGTGGTATACTCATTATTTATACCATGAGTGGCGGTGCCAAAGCAGTGGCACATACACAAAAGCTGCAGATGATCATTGTATTTGTTGCACTTTTTATTGTTGGATATTTAGCCGTTAAGTTATTGCCCGATGCCATTGGTTTTACCAGTGCATTAAATAAAAGCGGCGAGTTGGGAAAGATGAACATTATCACCAGCGGCTTTACAGATAAGGGTTTCGATTGGAAAGACAAATACAACATCTGGAGCGGATTGATCGGCGGATTTTTCCTGGCGCTTAGTTATTTTGGAACCGATCATAGCCAGGTAGGACGTTATCTTACAGCAAAAAATGTAAAGGAAAGCCGCAAAGGATTATTGATGAACGGGCTGGTAAAAGTGCCCATGCAGTTTTTTATTTTACTGCTCGGCATACTCATTTTCTCTTTTTACCAGTACAATAAAGGCCCGGTGTATTTTGATAAAGTGGCTGTGGCGGAAGCAAAGCAAACGGTTAAGAAAGATTCTTTGATTATGCTTGAAGCCCGGTATGATGCAGCTTTTGCAAAGAAGGATATGGCCGAAGCAAACGCTACACGTAAAACTTTTAAAGCTGTGATGCAGCGTGCATTGCCAGAGCAAAAGCCAAACGATACCAATTTTGTTTTTCTATGGTTTGTAAAAGAGAATTTACCGGTGGGACTGATAGGATTGATATTTGCCATCATATTCCTGGCGGCATGGGGTAGTATTGCGGCGGCACTCAATTCGCTGGCCGCCTGTTCGGTTGTCGACTTCCACAAAAAATTCTTTGTAAAAAAAGAAACAGAACTACAGGAGTATAAAGTTGCTCATTGGTATACGTTAGGCTGGGGTATATTCTGTATCATTATTTCTATGTTTGCTTACAATATTGGTAACAGCCTTATTGAAGCAGTGAATATTTTAGGTTCACTTTTTTATGGTGTGATACTGGGTATTTTCCTGGTTGCATTCGGTATGAAGTTTATCAGGGGCCATGCGGTTTTTTATGCAGCCATCATTTCAGAATTGCTGATCATACTCATTTACAATATGGATGTTGTTTCATTCTTATGGTTGAATGCAATTGGTGCGATCCTGGTTATTGTGTTGGCTTCCCTGCTTCAGCTTTTTATAAAACAAAAAGCGCTGCAGTAAAAAGTTGCTGTCATTCCGATACTTCGTTCCTCAGTATAGGCTGCGGAGGAATCTGACAAACTACTGTACTAATGCTGAACAATATTAACTAAGCCCGGCAGATCCCTCGTGCCCCGGGATGACAAAACAAAAAGCGCTGCAGTAGGCAACGCTTTTAAAAAAAATATTTCGTCCGGATCATTTCAAAGTCTTCTGCAGGTCTTTATTCATCTTTACATAGTCATCATTCTTGGCGGCTTCTGCCAATTCCTGCGATTTTTTTGAACTCTCCATCGCACCGGCTTTATCACCCATTTCTTTTTGGATCTTAGCTTTATATATCCACATCCAGAATGCTTCTTTGTTTCCTTCGATGGCCTTTGTTGTATTTTCCAGTGCCAGTGGCAAATTCTTATCATATTCATTGTAGAATTGAGCAGCCTGCCAGTAAGGTTTCTTTTCAGTTTTCATGGCGGCTTCTATTTGCGCCCTTACTTTATCAAGAAAATTTGCTACGATGGGTATGGATACAGAAGTTCTTTCCCATTTGATCTCGAGAGAACAGGATGCAGATAATACATCTGTAAATTCCATGGTAAATGATTCTATTTTCTTTTTGGTTCGTGAGGGGTCGCCTGTAAAACGGATAACATCTTCACTTTCTTTGTATCCATCAATCCCCCAGTTTTTAAGTCCTTTATTGATAATGATCTCCCAGGAATCGATGCCCGGAATGGTATACAAAACATAAGTTCCACTGTCCAGCTTTTTGCCACCAATCTCAACCGGTTCGCTGAAGGTAATTTTGGTTGCAGCATTAGCGCCGGTACGCCATAATTTATTAAAAGGAACCAGGTCACCAAAAATTTTACGTCCTTTCGCTGCCGGTCTTGAATAAGTTAACTCAATACTGCCAATGCCAAATTCCTGCTTAAGGGTTTGGGTTGGAGAAGGTGCAGGCATTTTTACCTGGGCTATGCCGGGCATAACAAATCCTGCAAATGCCAGGACTGGTAAGAATATTTTTTTCATAAAAGAAATTTTGCACCAAGGTACAAAATCTAAAGTAGGGGAAGAAAGGTGCTGAATCAGGTCAAAACTGTACTTTAATACTTGCAGAGGTTTTTTTACCTTTTTTTACTTTCCACTGCGGGCCTTCCTGCAGCAGGCGTTTGGCAGCTTCATCGTATTCTGCACCAAGTGATTTGTTCACTCTTATATTGGATATGGTACCATTTGATTTAACATCGAAAGTTAATTCCACTTCGCCATGTACATCGCCTTTTAAATTTGATTCAGGTATATCCAGGTTATTGGCTACATAAGTGTTGTAATTATCCCAGCCATCTGCAGGCTCAACATTCACAGCAGAATCTTTTAAAAGCGTGGCCCTGTACGAACGTTTGTTAGCGGCGACATCGCCCCTGATAACGGTTTTATTATCTTTAAATGCCGTTTCATCTTCCTGTAAAATGATCTTTGTTTGTGCCTGGTTACGGCGTAATGCAAATGTTTTTGGCTGGTATCCAACAGACCTCACTTCTACCTGCAAAATACTGTCAGTAGATACCAATCTCACCATTCCTTTTGCGTCGGCATAAGTACCAAAATTTTCTTTTTTAATAGAAATATTAGTAAAGGGTAATGGCGAATTATCAGCGGCTACAACCTGAGCTGTAAAGAAGTTATTCAGTACAGCTTCCCTTTTTGCGGGTGCTGAGTTCTTCTGCTGGCTCAAAGTACTTACATCTTCACTTTGCTTAGCAGCCGATTTACTTTTTTCAGCAAGCATTTCTTTTGATTCCGGATTGGTATTTCCGGCTGCAGGATTATTATTAACAGGAGGAACTGCTGCAATCACATTTTCATTTTCAGGTGCAGCGGTTATTACTGATGGTGTTGCTCGTTTTAACTGCGGGCCGGTTGGATCTGGAATATATTTATTTTCAGTTTTAGCAGGTGCTTCAAGTTTTGCTATTGAACCAGGTATCGTTTTCTTTTCTTCGATCGTTGCAGAAGCGGTAGGGTTGAGATTTTCTGTGGCAGATGCCTGGGGTGTATTTCCAGGCAATATACTATCAATTACAGTAGTTTTTGTTTGTACAATTTGTTTATCTGAAGTTTCTTCTTTCTTGCCGTTATTAAACAACATAGTAAAGGTAGCGCCGGCACCAATGATGAGAACTGCAGCGGCGGCTTTCCACCAGTTGCTTTTTGATTTGTGCAATGGAATTACTTTGGCCACTGAGCCCTTGCCGGCAATTTCTTCCCGCAAAGCTATGAGGTGGTTGTTCCATTCTTTGCCTTTCATGGCTTCGTAACCTTCCATCGCTTCGGCTAAGAACGGATCGTCCAATGCAGCTTTCTCCATGGCATGCATTTGCTGTGGCGACAGTTTACCTGCCAGGTATTGCTCTATATCTTTTGCTGTGTAAATAATATTGTTTTCTTTATCGTTCATTGCTCAATTAATGAATTTTAATCCTTCATTCCACTTTTTCCGTCCATGCAAATTTTCAAATTCCGCTTACCATTTTGAATATAACTCCGCACTTTGCTCCATTCAAACCCGGTTATTTCTGCAATTTCGTTATAACATTTGCTTTCCAGGTAAAATAGTTTTACAGTTTGCTGCTGCTCAGCAGGTAATGTTTCCATACACTGCTCTAATTTCTTAAAATTCTCCTCTTTTTCCAAAGCCTCGCTATTCAGATGCGTATTTTCTTCTGAATACATAAAAACAGGATTAAATTCTGTGGTTTTCATGTTTTTGGGGCTTCTCAGCTGCATCAGGCAGTAATTTCGTGCCAAAACATGCAACCAGCCTTTGAAATTATCTACCTCATGTACCCTCAATTTAGTGTTTAATTCGCCAAAAATGTCCATTACGGCATCTTTACAACGTTCAGAATCTTTAAAATATTTAAGGCAAACACCATATACCAGGTCCATATACCGGAGGTACAAAGTACTTAAATGACTAATATCACCTGTGCTTTTAAAAGCAGCAAGCAATTCTTTGTCTGTGGAATCATCCGGAGATATGTTTTTTATAAATGCCAAGCCCCTGATCCGCCATACGGCGGAGAATTAATTGTGTTTTGTTATAAATTTTGTTCCCAGCATTTTTGCATTGTTCATCACCGTTGCGTCGCACTCTTGTACAGCATACCAATATTCATCACTCAAAATACACTTTCACCGTTTGATAAAAAAGCCGGCTGTTCATATATTGGCTTTGCTGGTGTTGTTTTTCTGAAAAACCCTGTAAACCCAGTAATCCTGCAGCATTGCCTTTGTTAATGGCAATCTCCAGGTACCCCGCAGCATTGAACAGTGCCAGTTTTTCGCCCTCAGGCACATCTGCATAGGTTTCACTGATCTTATCAATTACCTCATCCCGCTTGAATACTATTTTAAAGCTTCTTCCTTTCCGCTGCTCTTCAAACTCATCTTTATGAATATTCACGATCACGTTCTCAAAATTGTCTATAAAAATAATTTGCCCTTCAATATAATCGTTGCCCAACATAGGCCTTAAAGGATTTTTAACATGAATGGAGACACTGGCATCACCTATCTCTTCAATTCTTTTTCCATTCTGCAGGTCGGTAAAGGCTTTGGCAAATACCGAAGCACAGTAAAGGGTATTTTTTTGGTGACTTTTATCTAAAGCCAGTGCCACCGTTTTTTGGGGAACTTCTTCCAGTATCATGGTTAATAATCCATTATCAGCGCAGCCTATAAAATGGCCATTATGCTCAGCCATCAGCAGGTGTTCGGGCTTTTCATCGAATAAATTGACCAATACAAGGTGAAAAGTGCCCGCTGGGAAATTTTTAATGGCATTGCGGCAAACATAGGCCGACTGCGGATAATTAAACGGAGAAAGATTATGTGTGATGTCAATTAAAGAAAAAGCCGGGTTTGTTTGTAACAATTGTCCCTTAACAGCGCCGATCAGGAAATCCTGCTGGCCAATATCGGAGGTAAGGGTTAGTAATGGCATTTATGTTGGTTAATCCGTTAATTGGTTAATTTGTTAATCCGTAAATACGCTTATTCAAGTTAACGTTTAAACGGATTAACGTTTAAACGGATTAACGGATTAACGTATCAGTTCTCCTTTTTTGAAGAAGAATTTTTTCACCAGTTTATCTGCCAGCGAAGGGAAGAACCTGTTCAAAAAAACTGTCTGCTTTCCTTTGAAAGTAAGTACCAGTGTTCTTTTTCTTTTTTCTATGGCCTGTAAAATATGCTCTGCACATTTTACCGAACTCATCATCTTTCCTTCGTCCATTGGGCTTTCGCCCTGGGCCCCACCTTTTTTATTTAATGCAGCGTTGCGGATATTTGACGTAGTAAAACCGGGACAAACCCACATTACATTCACGCCACTGTCCATCATCTCGGTTCGTAAAGCTTCTAAAAAACCGGTTACAGCATATTTGCTTGCCGAGTAGCCGCTGCGGCCCGGTAAGCCTCTGTATCCTGCAATGGAAGATACCCCAACAATGGTTCCTTTTCGTTCTATGATCGAATCAAGCGCCAGTTTGGTGCAATACAATGTTCCTTTAAAGTTGATGTCCATTACTTTCTCAATAACATCCACATCCAGGTCTTTTACCAGCGCCCTCATGGAAATACCGGCATTGTTGATAAGAATATCTATGCCACCATAAAACTCGATGGTGCTTTCAATAAAATTCCTGCAATCGTTGTAGCTGCTCACATCGGCCACCATGGTATGCAGCGATTTACCGGAATGGAGCAACTGCAGGTCGTATAATTTATCCTGGTTACGGGCACAGGTGGCTACTTTAGCACCTAAAGGAAGCAAAGTATCTACCAATGCTTTGCCAATGCCATCGCTGCCACCGGTAATAACCACCACTTTGTTTTTGAAGAAGTCCTGCATAAAAAATTATTGACAAAAATAAGTGAGTTATTCCGCTGTTGGTAAAGAAATTATTGAAATGATCCACCGATTGGGGAAAAACTTTCTGTAAATAATTTGCCGCAATAGGTTTTTGCCTTATTTTTGCACTCCCTTTAAAAAAAGGGTGTTTGATTTGGTAGCTCAGTTGGTAGAGCAATACACTTTTAATGTATGGGCCCTGGGTTCGAGTCCCAGCCAGATCACCGATAAGCTTCGTACTTTGTACGGAGCTTTTTTGTTTTAATTCATTTCCCTACCTTAATAATGTTTTTGGTGCGCAACCTGCTGCGCAGGATCAAACGCACTACATTTTTCACTATTTTAAAAACACTATTTATGCCGAAATTCATCCATGAAGGTCACAGCACTCCGGAACAAGAAAAAGAAGCCGAAGATAATTTTAATGAATACCTGGGAGAACTTAAAGAAGAGTTTGAACGCAAAGGTGGAATTGTTGTAGTCAATCACGATAAACCTGAAGACTTATATTCATTCAACATTACTGACGGTGAAATTGGTGATTTCATCGCTAAAATAAACGCTTCTAAAAAGAAAAACTGATTACAAGTGTTCCCGTCTAATTTCCTGTAAATAGGTCTTACTGGCAGGGTTGGTATCGTAATAAGCAATTCCGCTTATAAAAGTACCATCCTTGCCAATCTTCATTATCCCGGCTTGGCCGGTTCTTGCAATCCTTTCCATAAATTGTTTCTTTAGATCGGATTTTTCTTCTGTAGAGATTACTGAGCTTTCTGCTTTAGTAGTTACCATAAAAATTTTAACTTTGTTACGCAAACACCGCTCGTTTGCAATCTTATTTTAGGGCAGCTCGAACTGCCCTATTTTATTGCACGAAACTATACTGACCTGGTTCAAAAATTGCAAATTATTGGGTATGAAGTTGCGTTTCAACTTCTTTATCCATATATTTACTCCGATAAAAATATTAAGCGTTTAGCTTTAATTTTTGGAAGGGAAAAAACCGACGAAAATTCTTCCCACAGATAGTACTGATTCAATAATTAAAAGCAATGAACGCTCACGCTATGGCGTGGGCTTTATTGTCTATTGAATCAGTGGTTTCCTTCGTCGGTTTCCATCCTTCCAGTAGCTATAATTGTCCCACGCTTTTTTTATACACCTGCCAGATGGGGCTATGGCGAAAATGTAAACTAATGGAGAGTAAATTAACGTATGAAGAAAATGTTGCTTTTCACAAATACCTAATAAAATCTAACAGAAAAAATAATATACTATTTCCCTTAATAGCTATTGCTGCAATTATTTTGATTGCTGCTATTATAAATTTTATTCTGCCAGATATGGAAGCACCGGAATTAGTTGGGCAAGCATTCGTTATTGGGATGGCATTTTTATCTGTAAAAGTAGTGTATGGTATCTACCGCTATTTTAAATTGAAAACAGACTTGATATTGGTAAATATGAAAGAGAAGGAAAGGAAGTATAATGAAAGTAAGAGACTCAAGTCATAAACAGCTACCCCAACCAGGCGATATTTTATGCACATTATTAAACAAGTTATTAATAACTCCGGTGCGCAGTTTAGTGCGCAAGGTGCCACCAGAAGAATTATTTTAGTTCGCATCTTAGTGCGCAGTAAAGGTTTCAGCCTAAAATGAAAAAACGGAAGTGTCGTCCCAGCCAGATCACGGAAAGACTTCAGGTAACTGGGGTCTTTTTTTATGCTGTTATATTACCATCAAACTGCACCCCCTCACATCACTGCTATCAGTTCTTCCCAGCACTTCAAAACTTTCATTTGCGTGTAATCTGCCCACATCATCGGTAGCAATAAAACTGCAACTGTGCATATTGGCCAGGTCAATCACATTAATAAGGCCGGTTTGCGGTTTGTTTTGTACACCAGTAGCTGAAATGATATTAAAAGGATCATCTTCATCCCTTAACAAAATTTTCATCCAGCCGGGACAATGAAAAATGCCATCGCCCTTTGAATAAGCCTGCGATAATAACTCCGTCATGCCATACTCTGAATGAACCAGGCTGATGCCTAATTGTTTTTGTAATAGTGCATGCACTTCGGGCCGGGTAAGTTCTTCACGCCTGCCTTTCATTCCACCGGTTTCTATAACAATCGTATGCCGCAATTGCATGGGAAATGCTTCGGCAAAATCAAGCAGGGCATAGGTAACGCCAATTAATAAAGTAGGTAGTTTAAGCAGTTCATTGTGCAGTATGGTGCGATGCAGTTTTTCGTGATCGTATAAATAGAAACCACTTAAAGGATTGTTACTGGCTTTTATCAGTTCATCGGCCATTTGTACCAGCGAAGAATTTTTTCTTTCCAGGTAAGCAGGCAGCAGGCCAAGTATGCATTTATTTTGCGGCAGGCCGTAAAATTTTTCAAAACAGGTAGTAAAACTTTTCCTGTATAGTTCTATATCTTTTACAAAGTGTTTACTGGTAATGGTTTGTGTGGTACCGCTACTTTCAAATACAGCGACAGCCTCAAATTCACCGGTCTTTAGTTCATGTGTTTTAAAGAACGAAATGGGTAAAAAAGGTATTTTTTTTATTGAGTCAACTTTGGCCGGATCTACTTTTAAGCTATCGCAAAATTGCCGGTAAATAGCATTATGCTCATATTGATGACTGAACAATTCAAGCGCTAATTCGTTAAAATTATTTTCAGAGGCAGCAAATATGCTTTTTTCCAAGTCCATATTTTTAACGCCTTGTTTCAACTGCAATCATTAAATTTGACATATAAAACACAAAGATGCGATACAGTTTACTATTTACAATAGCTATTTTATTTTTTACAGCCTGTAAAAAAAACGACACTTCGGCACCACAGATCGAATTTAAATCACTTGATCCCAATACAGCTTTTAGCAATATCAGTTGTAATTTTCAGGGTGGACCGATTTTAACGCTACGTATAACTGATGCTGAAGGAGACCTGGGATTCATTCAGGGAAGCGACACATCTTTTATTTTTATAAAAAACTTAATGAACAACGACCTTGATTCAGTCAGATTACCAGATATACGTACCGCAGCAGTCAAAAATTTTTCGGCAGATGTTGATATTAACATCTGTAACTACCTTGATGCAAGTACCAGGCCCAGGCCCAAAACCGATACTTTGTACTTTGAAATATATGTGAAAGACTTTGCAAAGAACGTAAGCAATACCATCAAAACTACTGATCCGGTTTATTTTATCACTCCCTGATGAAGTGGCTTCATTTCATCTTATCCCATTCCATCTTTATTGCTGTTTGTGCTGTAGCACTTACTTTCCAGACAGCCTTATTGTTAAAACTCGATGTAAATCTTTTTGTTTACGGGTTTATTTTCTTTGCAACACTCTGCAGCTATAATTTTTACTGGATACTGAGTAAATTATCATTTACAACCAAAAACAATATACCATTACTGCTAAAAAAAGAAACAAGCAGTTATTTGCTGCTCCTGGTCTCATTCATCGGTTTATTGTATTGTTTTTTGCAGTCTTCCATTCCATTTCATTTTGTTATTACAGCTGTTTTATTAACAGTGCTATATGCGGTGCCGCTTTTACCATTACGGGCTTTAAAATTTACCCGCAAAGCCGGCGTATTAAAAACAGTTTTACTGGCTTTTACCTGGACCTATGTAACAGTAATTATACCGCTCCAAAAAGATTACCTGCTTTTAAATAATGCCGATCTTTTTATAATCAGCCGCCGCTTCCTTTTTATGCTGATGCTTTGTATAATCTTTGATAACCGGGATAAAGACATGGATAAGATAAGAGGTTTACGTAGCCTGGCAACAGATATTCCTCCATTAACACTCCGTATTCTCATTTACTTCATATTTGCGCTGCTGTTTACATCCAACTTTTTCTTCAGGAGTTATGGCATCACCTTATCTCAATCCATAGCCCTGCAGGTTTCAACGATTGCATTACTGGTCGTTTATTTTTACTCTAATAAAAAACAAGGCTACCTGTTCTATTATTTTTTTGTGGATGGTATGATGTTATTTTCGGCCCTGGCAACATATATAGCCGGTATTTAAGTAATTTTGCCGCAATTAAATTTCTACTATGGCAAAAGCAAAAAAGGCAAAAAGCATTCTTACTGATAATTCCTACGTTTTTTTAAAAAACTATGTCAATAATGCATCGCCAACAGGTTTTGAAAGTGGCGGACAAAAATTATGGCTTGAATACCTGAAACCTTATGTGGATACATATTTTACCGATCCTTATGGAACTGCAGTAGGTGTTATTAATCCTGAAGCTGCTTTTAAAGTTGTGATAGAAGCTCATGCTGATGAAATAAGCTGGTTTGTAAATTATATTTCTCCTGAAGGATTGATATACCTGAAACGTAATGGCGGTGTAGATCACCAGATCGCACCATCCATGCGTGTGATCATTCGTGGAAATAAAGGCCCTGTGAAAGCAGTTTTTGGATGGCCGGCCATACATACCCGTATGAATGCCGACAAAGAAACTCAGCCAAAAGTAGAGAACCTGTTTTTAGATTGCGGAGCCCGTAATAAAAAAGAAGTGGAAGCGCTGGGTATACATATTGGTGCTGTAGCTACTTATGAAGATGGTTATGAAGAAATGCCTTATGATTTTCTGATCGGCCGTGCTTTTGATAACCGCATTGGTGGTTTTATGATCGCAGAAGTAGCACGTTTGCTGAAAGAAAATAAAAAGAAACTTCCTTTTGGTTTGTATGTTGTGAATGCAGTGCAGGAAGAAATTGGTTTGCGTGGCGCAGAAATGATAGCCAGGAGAATAAAACCTGATATCGCCATTATTACAGATGTTACCCATGATACCACCACACCCATGATCAATAAAATGATACAGGGCGAATGCAGTTGTGGTAAAGGCCCTTCACTTACTTACGGACCCGCAGTGCATAATAAATTACTGGATATTATTAAAACCACAGCAGAAAAAAAGAAGATTGATGTACAATTTAATACGGTAAGCAGAAGTACAGGTACCGATACCGATTCATTTGCTTATGCCAATGATGGCTGCCCATCTGCTTTAATTTCTATTCCATTGCGTTATATGCATACTACGGTGGAAATGCTGCATAGATCTGATATAGAGAATACCATCAAGCTGATGTATGAGACTTTGTTGACTTTAAGTCCTAAAACAAAGCTGAGCTATTTTTAAGGTTCTAAAGTTCATAGGTAATGTCAAAAGGACTGATCACTTTTATTGTCATTGTCTGTATTTCTGTGGTTGCTGCGTTGGCAATTAAAATGATGATATCTGCTAACGAAGCCCGAAAGGAATCGGATAAAATTATGGAGCAGTTCAAAACAATAGATAAGGACCTAAAGGAAACCGATGAAAGGCTCGATTCACTCAATAAAATGTATTTCGATTCATTGCGTAAAGCAGACAAATAGTATCAATAATGGAAGACAGGTTCGCTAAATATTCCAAACTTTATCTACTCATATTTTTGTTGTTCCTTTCTGTGCCTGTTTTGCTGGGATTGGTAGTTGCTGCATTTTACGGAATCTCAAAACTGGTTTCTTCAACCATTGCTGATATCACTTTTGGTTTAGGAGTTGTTTCACTGGCGCCTGCTGTTTTTATGACCGTTTATTTTATCTTTTTTAAAAGAACCAAAAAACATCCTGAACCAGTAGTAAAAATTATTTCTCAAATTTTATTTGTTGCAGGGTTTATCATCAGCCTGGTTGTTTTGGTGTATGATATGATCTCTTTTTTCACCAGGTTCAATACAGATATAACAAATTACCATGGGCTCAGTCTTACTTACCTGGCCGGTAATGTAGCCATGCTTTTCCTGATTGCCATTGTGCAGGCATTCACTACAAAAAAAGAAGTGGATTGGATGGATAGGAAGCGATAATTCCAAGTATCAACTCTCTAAAATATAAATTCCCTCCTGAGAACAGGAGGGAATTTCTTTAACCCTTAAAACAACCAACATGAAACCTGTTGATAGCTTAACTGTACTATATACGTTTAAATGTTATCAATGGTTGTGTGTAGTTGTAAAAAGTTCTGTTAAAGCAAACTTGTCCTGCTATTGATCGTAACATACATATGGTTATTTGATCCAAGTCCTGTTTAGTCTCCTTCCATTGTTTATTTATCCACAAAGTAAAATTACATCGTGCTTTTACTATGATATTGTAAAAAAAACTATATTATATTTAGAGTACGCAATTCATCACCAAAACCAATTTTATGTTAAAACTAAAAACTTCAATTGCAATCATATTCAATTTAATTGCTGCCACAACCTTTGCACAGGTTGAAAGGGTTACAGAAAACCAGGCAGGAATTTCCAGGAGATTACAACATGAGATAGACATCACAAAAGACCCGGCACTTGGTTACGTTCCAAAGAGTAGGCTGGTAGAAGCTTACCAGGTAAGAAGCCAACTGCTAAAGGCAAACACTGTAAACTCACTGCTTTCCTGGACAGAGCGTGGCCCTAACAGTGATGCTGTAGGAGGAAGTAACGGGAACACAAGGCCGGGCAATGGCAAAACATCCGGCCGGGTAAGAGCCATTTGGGAAGACCTGGGCGATGCTACCGGCAAAACGGTTTGGGTAGGAGGTATTGATGGGGGCCTTTGGAAAACAAATGATATCACCCTTAACCCGGCAACATGGACACCGATCAATGATTTTTTTGGAAACCTTGCAGTGGCCAGTATATGCCAGGATCCGTCTGATGTAAACATCATGTATTTTGGGACCGGTGAAAAAGCCATTAATGCTGATGCTGTAAGGGGAGCCGGCATCTGGAGAAGTACAGATCATGGCGTAACCTGGGCGGTAATGGCAGGCACAGCAAACTTTTGGAATGTGAGTAAAGTAGTTTGTGATGCAAGTGGTAATTTATATGTAGGATGTAATTCAATTTCCAATACGGCGGGTTTGCAAAGGTTTACAAAAGCAACAAGCACCTGGACAAATATCACGCCTTCCGGCCTGGATGCAAGGGTACCGGATCTGGAACTTAGTAGTACGGGAAGATTGCATGTGATCTGTGGATATTATAATACAGCAGCAGGTAGCGCCGGATATCGTTATACAGATAATCCTGCAACAGTAAGTTCAGCTGGCTGGACAAGCCCTGCAACTACATTTCCAACACAATACAATGTAGCTATTGAAAGTGCCGGCAATACGCTTTATGCATTGCCTGCAAATTCAGCTTGGGCCGTACCAACTATTTACAAGTCAACTAATGGCGGAGCCAATTGGACAGCTACAGGTGCAACTCCAGCTTTTACCAGCGGACAGGCATGGTATTGCATGGCTGTTGCAGTTGATCCTAACAATGCTAACAATGTAATTGTCGGAAGCCTGGATTGTTATAAAACAACCAATGGTGGAACATCATGGACAAAAATAAGTGAGTGGGTTGGTACAAGCGGACAATATGTTCATGCCGACCAGCAGATCATTACGTGGCGCAATAATAACCAGGTTTTATTTGGTTGCGATGGAGGTGTACACTACTCTGCAAACGGTGGTACAACCATTACCGACCGTAACCAGGGTTTACGTATCAAACAATTTTATGCAATTGCCAATCACCCAACGTCAACCAATTATTTTTTAGCAGGTGCACAGGATAATGGTGTACACCAGTTAAATAATGCAACTATTGGTGCATCGGTTGAAGTTACAGGTGGCGATGGTGCTTTTGTACATATTGATCAGAACCAGGGGCAATATCAATGGGGTTCTTATGTATATAATCAATACAGAAGAAGCACCAACAGCGGTTCTACCTGGTCGTCAGTAAATTATTCCAGCAGTGCAGGCAGATTTATCAATCCAACCGATTATGATGATGCAAATAATATTATGTACTGCAGCGGCAATGCCAATGCTTATGTTCGCTGGAATGATCCGCAAACCGGTAGCTCTTTCACATCTGTTACCATGAGTGGATTGAATTCCGGTAAAGTATCTGCAATAAAAGTATCGCCTTATACAAACCATACGGTATTTTTTGGTGGAGGTGGAAGTGGTATCACACCTTCTTTGATCAGGGCCACTGCTGCGAATGCAACTCCGTCATTTACCAACATCATTGGCACTGGTATGACAACCGCCAGCGCAAATATTTCCTCTATTGAGTTAGGAACTAATGACCAGAATATCATTGTCTCTTATTCAAACTATGGTGTAAGTAATGTTTGGTTAACAACTAATGGCGGTACATCATGGACTGCTATTGATGGCAACCTTCCCGATATGCCTGTCCGCTGGGCTATTTTTTATCCGGGCGATAATACAAAAGCGATCATAGCTACCGAAACTGGCATCTGGCAAACAGACCTGATCAACGGAGCATCAACTATATGGAATCCAGAAACTGGTTTTCCTAATGTTCGTACCGATATGTTGCAATACAGGGCCAGTGATGGTTTGCTTTCTGCAGCAACTCACGGCAGAGGTGTGTTTACAACCATAATCGGCGCTGCTCCATCATGCGGAACAGTAACCGGTTTAGCTGCTTCATCAATAACCAATACAAGTGCAACCGTAAGTTGGTCTGCTTTAGGCGGTGCTTTAAATTATGATGTGGATTATAAATTGAATACATCTGGCACCTGGATCAATGCTGCTACTGCAACACCAAGTTTATCTGTTGCCTTGAGTGGCTTAACACAGGGCAGTTTGTATGATTACCGTGTAAGAGCAAATTGCAGCGGAACCACAGGCGCTTATGCACAGGCACAGTTTACCACTACATCTCCAACATGCGGAACAGTTACGGGTTTAGCTGCTTCTTCAATAACCAATACAAGTGCAACAGTAAGCTGGGCAGCTTTGAGTGGTGCATTAAATTATGATGTAGATTATAAATTAAATACTTCAGGCACCTGGATCAATGCTGCTACAGCAACAACAAACCTTTCTGTTGGTTTAAGTGGATTAACACAGGGCAGTTTGTATGATTACAGGGTAAGAGCAAATTGCACAGGCGCAACAGGTGCTTATGCACAGGCACAATTTACAACTACATCTCCAACATGCGGAACAGTAACAGGACTTACATCTTCTGCAATAACAACCAGCAGCGCAACCGTAAGCTGGACTGCATTAAGCGGTGCATTGAATTATGATGCAGATTATAAATTAAATACATCAGGTACCTGGATCAATGCTGCTACAGCAACAACAAGTTTGTCTGTTGCTTTAAGTGGTTTAACAGCCGGCTCTTTATATGACTGGAGAGTAAGGGCAAATTGCACAGGTGCAACAGGTGCTTATGCACAGGCACAGTTTACAACAACAGCTTCGGGCTGCAGTTCTGCTTTTGAACCTAATGAAACGCAGGCAACCGCTGCTACCATTTCAGCAGGTGTTGCAAATTCAGCAGCTATTACCACCACAACTGATAATGATTATTTCAGGATAGTAACAACGGGTACATCCAACAATACGTTCAGTTTGGTTGGCCCTTCAGGCGTTGATTATGATATGACGATCTACAACAGTGGAGGAACGCAGATCGGTTCAGGTACAAGCTCAAGTGCTACAGAAACGGTATCATTAACGAACCAGGCAGCAGGTACTTATTACATAAGGATCTATGGGTACAATGGTGCCAACAGCGCTACCTGTTATACCATTACTGCAACTGTTACTTCAACAGGTTGTCAAAGTGCTTACGATAACAGCACCAACGGAACTACAGGTGGTGCCGCATTGATCCCTTTCAATACCAACATAACAGGGCTCATTAGTCCTACAGCTGATGTTGACCATTACCGGTTTGTAATTACCACAGCAGGAACCATCACACTTACCTTAACTACCCTGCCTGGCGATTATGACGTAAAGATCCTGAACAGCGCCGGTGCCCAGGTTGCTATTTCGCAAAACGGGGGGACAACCAGCGAAACCATCAACTATACAGCTGCAGCAGGTACTTATTATGCACAGGTGTATGGATATAATGGGGCAAACAGCGCTACCGTTTGTTACACTTTAAGAGTTCAGCTGGGCACGGCTACTTTGCAGGAATTGCCTGTAACGGAAACGCCAAAGGTTACGGTTAAGGTGTTTCCTAACCCCGTTTCAGATAAACTGACGGTTTATTTAACCGGTGACAATAGCAGGAAAACCCTGGTGATGTATAATGTAGATGGAAAGGTTCTCTATTCACAACCGGTTACAGACATGTTCACTACACTTGATGTCAAGAAAATACCTGGTGGAGTTTATTATTTGAAATTGACTGATACCGAAGGAAAATTATTGCACAGCGAAAAATTTGTAAAGCAGTAAATTGATCTTCAATAAAAAAGCCGTCCCGATATTAATCGGGACGGCTTTTTTTATATGTTTATTTTCTATGCCAATGCAAGATCAAGCACCTGCTGCATATTCTTTACGTAATGAAATTTAATGCCTTTGATGTATTGCGGGTTTATCTCTTCTACATCCTTTTCATTTTGCCAGCACATGATGATCTCTTTCAAACCTGCACGCCTTGCTGCCAACACTTTTTCTTTAATACCGCCAACAGGCAATACTTGTCCACGTAAGGTTATCTCACCCGTCATAGCTAAGTAAGGCTTCATTTTGCGGCCAGTAAAAGCGCTTGCCAAAGCTGATAGCATCGTAATACCGGCACTTGGCCCATCCTTGGGGGTAGCACCTTCGGGTACATGAATATGAATGTCTTTTTTATTGAACATTTCTGGGGCAATATCCACTTTCTTACAATTGGCTTCCAGGTAGGTAAGGGCCGTGGTGGCGCTTTCCTTCATCACATTGCCCAGGTTACCGGTTAATTTTAGCTCGCCTTTGCCTTCGCTTAATTGTGTTTCAATAAACAAAATATCGCCGCCAACATAGGTCCAGGCCAGGCCTACAGCCACACCGGGCATGTTGGCAATCTTGTAGAGGTCGTTGCTATATCGGGGTTTACCTAATATCTTTTCAACATCATTATTGGTGATGGTGGCTTTTAGCTTATCTTTTATCACCAGTTCCTTTGCCTGGTAACGCATGATGCTTGCCAGTTGCCTGTCTAATTCCCTTACACCGCTTTCTCTTGTATAATCCTGTATCATTTTTTCAAGAACAGCATCACTTAATTTAAAGCTGTTGTTTTTAAGCCCGTGCATTTCTTTTTGCTTGGGCATTAAATGCCTTTTTGCGATCTCGATCTTTTCTTCAACAGCATAACCACTCAGGTCAATGATCTCAAGCCTGTCACGTAAGGCGGCCGGTATATTACTTAAATTATTTGCAGTGGCAATGAATAAGACCTTGCTTAGGTCATATTCAAGCTCCAGGTAATTATCGTAAAAAGTATTGTTCTGTTCAGGGTCCAAAACTTCCAGTAAGGCAGAAGACGGATCTCCACGATGATCGCTGCCAACCTTATCTATCTCATCCAGTATCATTACCGGGTTGCTCGATTTTACCTTGCGTATGGATTGTAAGATACGGCCCGGCATAGCACCGATATAAGTTTTACGGTGTCCACGTATCTCACTCTCATCATGAAGCCCACCTAAACTCACCCGTACATATTTTCTTTGTATAGCAGCGGCAATGCTTTTTCCCAAACTTGTTTTACCAATGCCCGGAGGGCCGAGGAAACAAAGTATCGGCGATTTCATATCGCCTTTTAATTTTAAAACGGCCAGGTATTCTAAAATACGTTCTTTAATTTTCTGCATGCCGTAATGATCCTGGTCCAGTATCTTTTTAGCTTTCTTCAGGTCGTAGGAATCTTCGGTGTATTCATCCCAGGGCAGGTCAAGCATCAGATCCAAATGATTGTAAACAACCGAATAATCGGGTGTGGAAGGATGCATTCTCTCCAGTTTTTCTGCACCCTTGGTAAACATTTCTTTTGCAGCTGCCGGCCATTTTTTGTTCTCAGCTTTCTTCAGCATATCTTTTACTTCAGCCACATTATCGCCACCAAGTTCATCTTTAATGGCTTTCATTTGTTGTTGTAAAAAATATTCACGCTGCTGTTTATCAAGCTCGGCACGGGTCTTATTGGTCACTTTATTTTTCAGCTCGGTGTATTGCAGTTCGGTCTGCATTAAATTCATCAGCAGTTCAGCACGTGCTTTAATACTGCTTATCTCCAGCAGGCGTTGTTTCTCTTTAATATCACTGTTTAAATTGCTGCTTACAAAATGTATCAGGAACGAAGGGTTCTCAATATTCTTTAAAATGATGGCAGCTTCGCTGGGCAGGTTGGGAGAGAGGTTGATGATCTGTCCTGCTAAATCCTTAATACTTCCGATCATGGCATCAAAATCAGCATCTCCTTTTAAAACTTCATCTGTTAATACGGTTATCCTGGCTTTAAAATACGGGTCATCCGAAGTGATCTCTTCTATCTTACAACGTTTGCGCCCCTGTATGATTATCGTTGTTCCTCCATCAGGCATTTTTATCAGCTTGGCGATCTTTGCAACAGTGCCAATATCTTCCAGGTCGCTTACAGTTGGTTCTTCAATGGTACTGTCTTTTTGCGCTACCACACCTATCAATTTGTCAGCCTTATAAGCATCAGTTACGGCCTTAATACTCTTATCACGGCCAACGGTTATTGGAATTACCACGCCTGGAAACAGTACCGTATTTCTTAAAGCTAATAATGGAATGATCTCCGGAATAGGCTGATCATCAGCACTTCCGTCATCTTCTTCGTTCAAGGGAATGATTGGCATAAACTCCATTTCATCTTCTCCGCCCTGCAAATAAAACTTGTCGTTCATAATTTTCTCAATATAGGGTCAAAATGTCAAAACCCACAGTTAATTAATGGTTTTTTGTGTGGAGTTATATAAGGTCAATATTAATGCCGGAATGGATTTTAGATTTTAGATTGACGATTTTAGATTTGAAATTGCAGATTCTAGATAAAATAAAACTGCATTTGATTGGAAAGTGGGCTGCGGTAAATCCGAAATCTAAAATCTAAAATCTGAAATTCCCCATTACTTTTGCAACCATGTATATAAATTGTAACGATAAAGAACTGGATATACTGGAAAAGATCGCCCTTTCGGCCAAGGAATTGAATTTACCCTGTTACCTGATAGGTGGGTTTGTAAGGGATAAGATCATGGGAAGAAATACCAAGGACATGGATATTGTATGCGTGGGTGATGGGATCGAACTGGCTGCAAAGGTTGCGGAAAAATTTACTCCTGCACCCGAAGTGAATTTCTTTAAGAATTTTGGAACTGCACAAATAAAAGCTGATGGGCTTGAAATTGAATTTGTAGGCGCCCGTAAAGAAAGCTATGATCTTAATAGCCGTAAGCCTGCTGTTGAGAATGGAACTATTGAAGATGACCAAAACCGCCGCGACTTTACCATTAATGCCATGGCCATCAGTTTGAATAAAGATGATTATGGTGAATTGGTAGATCCTTTCAACGGTATCCACGATCTTGAAATAAAGAATATTCAAACGCCGCTGGCACCTGCACAAACTTTCAGTGATGATCCATTAAGAATGATGAGGGCCATCCGCTTTGCGTCGCAATTACATTTTACTATACACCCGGATACATTTACCGCCATCACTGAAAATGCAGCACGTATAAAAATTGTAAGCGGAGAGAGGATCGCCGATGAACTGAATAAAATATTGATGAGCAGTAAACCCAGTATTGGTTTTGACTTGTTGTACAAAAGTGGATTGCTCAAAATTATTTTTCCGCAGATGGTTGACCTGGCGGGTGCTGAATATATTGACGGAATGGGGCATAAGGATAATTTTTATCACACTATACAGGTGGTTGATAATATTGCAAAAAACACCGATGACCTTTGGCTGCGTTGGGCCGCTGTTTTGCATGATATTGCAAAACCTGCAACCAAAAAATTTGAAGAAGGGCATGGCTGGACCTTTCATGGACATGAAGTAATTGGTGGCAGAATGGTGCCAAAGATCTTTACGCAGTTAAAACTTCCGCAGAACGAAAAAATGAAATTTGTAAGGAAGATGGTGGAACTGCATTTAAGGCCTATCAGTCTTACCAAAGAAAATATTACAGACAGTGCGATACGCAGGTTGCTTTTTGATGCAGGCGAAGACATTGAAGCACTGATGACCTTGTGTGAAGCCGACATCACTTCAAAAAATAAAGTCAAAGTAAAACGCTTCCTCGAAAATTTTGAAATGGTACGCCAACGCTGTGCAGAAGTAGAGGAAAAAGACCATCTGCGTAACTGGCAGCCACCCATCACCGGGGAGATGATCATGGAGGCATTTAACCTGCAACCATCAAGACCGGTTGGCGATCTGAAGAATGCCATAAGAGAAGCCATACTGGATGGTATAATACCCAATGAATATGATGCTGCATACAGCTATATGTTACAAAAAGCCAAAGAACTGGGAATTAGTCATTAAGTCATTAGTCATTGGATAATGCTGCTGGCTCTAAATGTTAATGACTTAATGGCTAATTACCAATGACAATTTTCCGGTTTTAATTCCTAATTTTACAATATGGCTATCTTACGTTTTAGAATTTATTGGGAAGATGATGACAGTGTATACAGGGATATTGCAATAAAGCATACCCAAAGTTTTTTTGATCTGCACATCGCTATTTTAAAAAGTTTCGAGTTTGATTCGATGCACAAGGCGACTTTTTACCGCAGTAACGATAACTGGCAGCGTGGCAGGGAAATTTCGCTGGAGAAGTACGATAAACAATACAAGGTGGAACCGCTCATTATGTCTGAAGTGGTGATTGGCAGCGAGATCACCAACCCCAACCAGAAATTCATTTACGAATACGATTTTAATAAGTTCTGGCATTTTATGGTTGAACTTATTACTGTTGATAAAGCAGAGAATAGTAAACTCACTTACCCATCCTGCATACGTACAGAAGGCATTGCGCCTTCGCAATATGGTACCAAAGGTTTAGTTGACAGCCGCCTTGCTGAGATGGAAGAAAAATATGATCTGCGGCCCGAGGCTTTATCTGATGGTTTTAGTGAGCAGGACGAAGACGGTGATAGTGTAGAAGCAGAAGGGGAAGAAGAATCTTCGGCCGATGAAGGGAATGACGGGTTTTAAATCGTGAGGCGTGAGTAGTGAATCGTGAGTGGGCTTATAATTTTAAGCGCTCTTATGAACACTGAGAGCTCACAATTCACAATTCACGTCTCACCACTTACAATAAAAGAGTTCTCTACAAACTCAAACACACTCCATGAACAAAACCTGCATCGTCATCGTTGGCCCAACTGCAGTTGGCAAAACGGCTCTTGCTGTACAAACAGCGCTTCATTTTAAAACAGAGATCATATCGGCCGATAGCCGCCAGTGCTTTAAAGAACTGAATATCGGCGTTGCCAAACCATCTACAGAAGAATTGCAATTGGTAAAACATCATTTCATTAGTTCGCATTCGATCCACGAAGAAATGAATACGGCTGTTTTTGAGCAGTATGCACTGGATAAAGCAGCAACAATTTTTAGGCAGCATGATGTGGCGGTGGTAGTGGGAGGCACAGGGCTTTATGTAAAAACATTTTGCCAGGGTATTGATGAAGTGCCGGTTGTTGACGAAAAGATCCGCAAAAAAATAAATGCCGATTATGAATGGGAGGGGTTGGAATGGCTGCAAAAGGAGGTGGAGAAAAACGATCCGATCTATTACGCCAAAGGCGAAATACAAAACCCACACCGGTTGCTTCGTGCATTGGAAGTAAAACTGTCTACCGGTAAATCAATAATAGAATTTCAAACACAGGAAAAAAAGCACCGGCCTTTTGATATCATAAAGATCGGACTGGAACTGTCCAAAGAACAACTGCATAAAAATATCAACAGCAGGGTAGATGCCATGATGAAAGCAGGTTTACTGCAAGAAGTGAAGAAACTGGTGCCTTATAAAAAATTAAATGCTTTACAAACTGTGGGCTACCGGGAATTGTTTGGTCATTTAGCTGGCGATCTTTCACTTGAAGATGCCGTAGAAATAATAAAGATAAATACCCGTCAATATGCCAAGCGGCAGATGACCTGGTTTAAAAAGGATGAAGAAGTAATGTGGTGTGAACCGGAGTTTGATAAGGTTATGGAGTCAATAGAAACGAAGGCAACATAAATAAAATCTTCCTTGTACTGCTTTTGTACAAGGAAGATCATACCTTTTATTGTTTATACCTTAGGTTTAAGCGTTCCTGCCAGGAAAATAATTAGCCCCAGCCCAATGTGTAGAAAATTATCTGCACCATTTACATGCAGGAAGCCAAACAATTCGCCCATGCCATCCTTACCAAATTGAATGAGCCCTGCAACACCGATCAGCAAATACACAACGCCAAAAACCTTGCAGAATATTCCGGCATTGGGAGGCATAGCCAAGGCTATGAGCACAAATAATAACCCGCTTACGATATGTACCATATTATGTGTGGTATCTGCATGAAAAATAGCACCTTCAGCGCCAACAATGGGATTGGGAATAAAACCAAGGGCTCCGACTGCTAAAAAAAGAAGTCCAATAATAATAGAAGCTGTTTTTGAGTTCATGATCTTAAAGTTTTAATGAACAATTAAAATACACATTCTTAATGTTTTGTGCAACCATTAAATTTCCTTGCAAATATCCTGCCGTGTGGTTTAACGGGGTTTGGAGACAGGGTAAACTTTGGCACAACAATTATGTGAAGATCGGTTTGTAGCCTTTTCTGTTACTGAAGATAACCTGTAGCTGAAAATAATATTTTATCCGCCCCGTTAAGGTGCAGGTGGTGTCAGGGGAAACAAAAACTTAGATTTACACTAACTTTTTGTTTTTTTCAGCAAATAGAAAAATAAGAAAAAAGACAATTAAAACGATAAAGAAAATAACGCCCTGGACTGAATTACTTGTATTATCAAGTATATGGGTTAATGAAAGAACAGCATAAATGCAACATGTAAAAAATAGACTTACTAAAATAATAAGCAATGCATTCGTAATATTTTGAAATCCTAAATCGAATTCCTCTCCACTGGTCATTGGTATTTGCTTGTTCTCAATACGCTTATTTTTTTCGGTCAAAACAATGTAAGTCCAGTATAATTCTAAAAGTAATACTACCAGGAAGCTGAAATTTAAAATGGGGACTCCTCCGGCGGAGCTTGCAAAAACAAACAAAATACCTACACAAATATTAATAATTAGAAAGGCCAGGAAACCGACCACAGACGTATAAAGCATCCCAAATGGGCCAAAAAACAGCGTTAAAACTAAACCTGTAGTTAGATCTTTTTTTTGCATAAGCTAAGTTTTGTATAATCCAGGAATATTTGTTGAAGATAAAAGAATAATAATATTAATCCAAATTCATTTCAATCTTTCCAAAACCCCTTTGCGTTTAACTATATTTTTATAGTCCCACTGAATTGATGCAGATTTTTTTAGCCAGCGTTTCAGGTCTTTTATGCTGACCTGGTCTGCCGAAGTATATCGCATTTCAGCAGCTTTAAACTTTCCTTCGTTTTGCAAACCCGGTTCGTCAAAAGACTGGCCGCTCCAGAATAACAGGCGGACACAGGTTTTCAATTTGCTGTAACCAACAATGGGGTTTCCCTCTAAGAACCAAACCGGATGTGCATGCCAGATCTTATTTTCTGCTTTAGGTAGATTGCTGCTGATGGTTTCGGCAAGTAAATTGCAGATGTCTTTGTCTTCGTTAGATTGAGCGTTGTTGTAGGCTTGAGTGTCTTTATTCATAAGAGAGAAAAATATTTTCGCTTTGATAAAAGTTCCATATTGGTATACCGATGAAAGGATTGCGACGCAACGATGATGCTATGAAAAACTGAAGCTGGTAACAAAATCCCAAATCGCCAATCTAAAATCTTCAATCTTTATATGCTCCTGTTACTATCAAAATTCTCCAACTCCTTGCTTACTGCATTTAAGAAAGTAGATCCCAATGCACCATCAATTATGCGGTGGTCGTAACTAAGTGAGATGTACATCATGTGGCGTATGGCAATACTGTCGCCCTGGGGTGTTTCGATAACCATGGGACGTTTTTTAATGGCACCCACAGCCATTATTGCTACCTGCGGCTGGTTGATGATGGGTGTACCCATAATGCTGCCGAATGTGCCTACATTGGTTAAAGTGAAAGTGCCGCCTGTTGTATCATCGGGCTTTAATTTACCCGTACGGGCAGCATTGGCCAGGTTGTTCACCTGTTTGGTAAGACCGGTTAAATTAAGTTGATCGGCGTTTTTAATTACAGGCACAATTAAATTACCGCTTGGTAAAGCAGTTGCCATACCAATGTTGAGGTCCTTCTTTACTATTATTTTATCGCCATCAACACTGCTGCTGAGCCATGGGTATTTTTTTATGCACTTAACAATGGCTTCAATGAACAGTGGGGTGTAGGTAATTTTTTCGCCTTCTCTTTTTTCAAAATCCTTTTTCACTTTCTCTCTCCACAAAACCAGGTTGGTAACATCACATTCGGCAAAGCTGGTAACATGTGGCGATGTATGCTTGCTGTCAACCATGTGCTTGGCAATTAGTTTGCGCATGCGGTCCATTTCAATAACTTCTACATTACCTGAATACATTATTGGAGGCTGGTAAGTTGATTGATCAGTTTGTAATTGCTGATTTGTAGTTTGTGGTTGGTTGCCTGCCTGTCCGGTGGGCATGTTTGTGATTGTTGGTTCGGTTGCTGCAACAGCTTGTGGATGCTGATTTTCGGTCTGTGACTGACTACCGGTTCCTTTGTTTGCAACGTATGCTAAAATATCTTTTTTGCTTACCCTTCCATCCTGCCCGGTACCGGGAATATTTTCCAGTTCGGCCATGCTGATGCCTTCCTGCTGGGCGATGTTTAATACAAGAGGGGAGTAGAAACGAATCGCTGATTTAGTGTTGTCCGTTGTTCGTTGTTCGTTGTTCGTCGGCTGATACGGAATCTCCTCTACAACTTTGGCATCTTCATATTCAGGTTTTTCCGGAGCAGTTGCCGGCTGATTATTTGAAACCGCTGCATTGGCGCCCACCCTTATTTTGGCGATGATGGTACCAATGGGCACCACATCATTTTCCTTAAATAAAATTTCTTCAATTACACCTTCGGCTGTTGAGGGGACTTCACTGTCCACTTTGTCGGTAGCAATATCCAGCACAGTTTCATCCTGCCTGATGGTATCACCTGGTTTTTTATGCCATTTTAAAATGGTGGCTTCCATAATACTTTCTCCAAGCTTTGGCATTACCAGGTCAACTAAACTCATATATTAATTTGAAATTTGTTTGCAATCGTACTCAAAGATAATTATTTCCCTTTTAATGTAGAATGAATGAATGTTGAATGTGCGAATATCGAATATTGAATATTTTCCGGTCATAAGCAGTTTTACACAAATCAAGCACCTCACATTCGCCATTCGATATTCACAAATTCGATATTTTAAATAAAGTTAGCGTTACCCATTAGCTAATATGAATTTACGCAGCAAGTTCAAAGCATTCATAGCAGTTAGCTGTATATTCCTTGTCCTGTCGAACCGAAAATAAAGCTTTTGTGCCTGCAGGCTTTCTTTATTGCCCACGGCTATCCAAACAGTACCGGCAGGTTTGTCCGGTGTACCGCCACCAGGCCCCATGATCCCCGACACTGCTATCACATAATCCGATCTTAAATGCTTCAATGCACCTTTGGCCATCTGTAGCACTACTTCTTCACTTACTGCACCTCTCATTTCCAGTATGTTTTTATCAACCTGTAACAGGTCTTCCTTTGCTTCGTAAGAATAACTGACCACGCTGCCATTGTAAAATTTTGAAGAACCAATGATGGAAGTGAGCAGGTGGGCAATATAGCCACCCGTACAACTTTCTGCTGTGCACATGGTTTTACCTTTTGCCATAAGCAATTTGCCCACTACATTTTCCATCGGCTCATCTATATCGGTTACCAGGTAATCTGCAACCAGGGTTTTGAGTGTGTCAAACAAACCACTCACTTCTTTTTCTGTTGCATCAGCATTAAAACCGGTCGCTGTCAGGCGAAGCCGCACCATACCATAATTGGGCAGGTAAGCCAGTTTTATATAAGATGGGAGGGCTTCTTCAAAATCCTTTATCAGGTCGGCTAAAAAACTTTCGCCAACACCCGCAGTCAATAATGTTTTGTGTATAATGGCGGGGAACTTAAATTGCTTTACCAGCATCGGTATCACATCATCTTCCATCAGCCCTTTCATTTCGTGTGGTACACCCGGCAGGCTCACAAATACCTTTTCGTTTTTAGTGAACCACATGCCCGGGGCTGTGCCTCTTTTATTTAACAAAACGGTGCAAATATCGGGTACTTCGGCTTGTTTTAAATTACGCTCTATAATTGGGCGGTTGAGTTTAGTAAAAATATCAAGCACATTTTGTTTTGCACCCTCATTTATGATCATGTTGCCATCAAAATATTTGCAGAGCAGCGGTTTGGTAATATCATCGGCTGTGGGGCCAAGGCCGCCTGTTATTAAAATAATATCGGCGTATTGCTGTTCTGCATCCAGGGCAGCCCATATCTCATCCCAAACATCGCCCACAGCCACACGGCGTACTACACGAATGCCTGATTTGTTGAGTTCCTGAGCCATCCAGGCGCTGTTGGTATCAATAACCTGTCCTATTAAAAGTTCGTCGCCAATGGTGATGATGGAAGCCTGTGTCATGTATAGTTTTAAAAAAGATTAATTTTAATGCAAGATAAGTTAAGTATGAAAACAGTTTATTTGTTTATTAGTTTGTTGGTAAGCACTATTTCTTTTTCGCAGAAAGGCGAAGATCGTCTTTCAACTGCATTTAAAGTTTTTGAAAACGATGCACAATTTAAGCATGCTTTAATAAGCCTGTACGTGGTGGATACTAAAACCGGTAAGATTGTATTTGATAAAAATTCAGAAGTTGGATTGGCGCCGGCCAGTTGCTTGAAAGTGGTTACGAGTGCTGCAGCTTTTGATCTGTTGGGAAAAGATTACCGCTACAAAACTATTCTTGGATATGATGGAAATATTGAAGGCAATACACTGAATGGTAATCTTTTTATAACAACATTTGGAGACCCGACACCGGGCAGCTGGCGATGGGATAACACAAAGATGGATACGGTGCTGCAAAGGATACTGTCTGCACTCAAAGAAAAGAATATAAAAACAATCACCGGTGACCTTATCATTGATGACAGTAAGTGGGAAATACAGGCTACGCCAAGGGGCTGGACCTGGGATGATATTGGGAATTATTATGGGGCCGGTGCAAAGGGATTGAACTGGCATGAAAACCAATATGACCTTATTTTAAAACCTGGTAAGAATACAGGCGATACTGTAGAAATTGTTGGTACAGAACCTGAGTTATATGGTTCGGTATTGATCAATGAATTAAAAACAGGCAAACCTGGCAGCGGCGATAATTCAATTATTTATTTACCCGAAAATGGTACGATCGGTTATGTAAAAGGGACAGTTGCAGGTGGTAATAAAACCTTTACTGTTTCAGGAGCCATGCCCAATGCAACCCTGTTATTCAGCAAAGCAATAGAGAAGTTTTTATTGAAAAACGACATTGAACTAAATGGTAAATCAAGGCCATCTGTTTACTATTTTATCAACAAGCAAAAAATGCCTGTTGCCACAAAAACTATAACTACGCTGTTTTCTCCGCCACTTGACAGTATCAACTACTGGTTTCTTCAAAAAAGTGTAAATCTGTTTGGCGAAGCATTTGTAAAGACCATTGCTTACGAAAAAACAGGTTTTGGTTCAACAGATACCGGTGTAAGTATCATTAAAGATTTCTGGGGCAAGAATGGAATAGAAAGATCGGCATTAAATATAATTGACGGTAGTGGATTATCTCCTGCAAACCGGGTAACAACAAATGCTTTGGTTACTGTAATGCAATATGCGAAAAAGCAAAGCTGGTACTCATCTTTCTATAATGCCCTACCTGAGCAGAACGGCATTAAAATGAAATCAGGTTATATTGGCGGCGTAAGAAGTTATACCGGTTATATAAAAAGTAAAGCTGGAACTGAATATACTTTCGCATTTATCATCAATAATTTTGATGGCAGCCCGGGCGCAGTTCGTGAAAAAATGTGGAAGCTGCTGGATATTCTGAAGACCCCTGTCCCCTAAAGGGGAACTTAGGTATAGACGGTGTTATTTTAGCAATTTATTTTAATAAAAAAGAATCGGCTCGTTTTGTAAATAAATACTTTCAGTATTGTTTTACTCTAAAGCCCCTTTAGCGGTTTGGGGTAAAGTACTTGCTTAGTTTCTCCTTCAAAACCTCAGGCATATTACAACGTTTCATGGTTTTGGCATCAACAAAAAATAAGGTAACTACACCGGTATTTAGTAATTCATCCTGCTCATTAAATATCTCAGCATGAAAAACGATTTTAAAATTCGTTGGTATTTCTTTCAGCGTTGTTTTTACGGTAATGAGGTCATCGTATTTTGCCGGGCGTAAAAAACGGCTGTGTACTTCAACTACCGGCATGATTATACCCATCGCTTCTACTTGTTTGTAATCATAACCTATCTGCCTGATGGCCTCAGCCCGGCCAATTTCATAAAACTGTGCATAATGGCCGTGATATACCACGCCCATCTGGTCGGTAAGGGCGTAGTGAATTCGTATTTGAGTTTCGGTAATGAACATATCAGTCAATTCTCTCCATGATCTCATCCGGGGGTTCCGGGTTTTTAATTCTTGCTGCAAGCAATTCAGCAAAAATATTTGCATAGGCCAGCAATACAACAAACAATCCTACAGAGCAGTATTGAATGAACAGGTTGCCCCTGTCTTTGTTATCAGCCACACTGCCTTCTTCAGCATTTGTATTCAGTGCTTTTATATAATTATAGGTGTCGCTAAAAAGCCAGGGAATATCCCTGATCAAACCATAAACAGCAAGAATGATAAAAAAAGTAAACAGCAGATCCTTTGTACCCAGCTTTACATTTATTTCGCCATGCAGGTTTGCCTTGTCGCTTATCCATCCGGCCATTTGTTTAGAATTGCGGATGCAGTAAATAGAAAAAATAAGGTATACTGCCAATAGAAGTATGGTGATTATCAGTTCGTCCATAATGTATCCACCGGCAAGACCATCAGTAAACCATAAAAAAAGATAATAAAGAAATGTTGGTATAAGGTCAAGGCTGAAAAAAGCGCTGCAAATACCTGCAATAATAAATGAAAGTTGTACCAGGTCTAGTCTCTTCATAAGGGTTAATTATTTTGAGATCATGCTATCCACACTAACTCTTCCAGGCCCTACAAATAATAAAACAATATAGCCTGTTAAAAATAATGCCGGAGTTTGTGCTTCACCTAATATATCGCCGTGATGTGCCATAAATACCATAACACAGGTTGCAATAATTAAAGGAATTGCAGCCAGCCTGGTGAACAATCCCAGGATCAAAAACAGGGAACAAAAGAATTCAGCAAATACAAGCAATGCCAGTGACATAGTACTGCCCATGCCCAAAAAATTCATGAACTTACCTTGCAAGTCACCAAAGCCTACCAGTTTGTCATAACCATGTTTCATCATTATAATACCAAGACTCAGGCGTAAGATAAGTATGGCGGCATTGAATGCACCGGCAGAATACTTGGTTGATAATAACTTTCTCATTTGATTTTTTTTGAGGTTTGATTTTTTAATTAACTGTTATAAAATGATCTGTCAAAGCTTATTTATCATTTTATTAACAGCAATGTAAAAATACATTCGTTTTGTTTACATCAATTATACACTTATTAACAATCATTTGGAATGATGTTTGCAACAAAACTGTGATCAGTTAATTTTGCCAGCAGTAAAAAATGAAAGTCTACAACCATGATAAAACAAAAAATTGCACTGTTGCTTTTAGCAGCAGTTTTTCCCTTCTCCGCTTTTGCACAACCAACCAATGCCATTACCGATCCCGAAAAAAAGTATAAAGAAGCCAAAGAGCTTTTTGTAAGGGAGCAGTTTGCGCTGGCCTACCCCTTATTTGCAGAATTGAAGGCAGCAAACCCGGATAACACGGTGAGTGATCATGCCTACATTAATGACGATGTGAATTATTATTACATTGCCTGCCAGTTAAAGTTACAGCAGCCTGTTGCTGAGCAGGCGGCAAAACATTATATTAATGTAGTAAGCAATGAACCCCGTCGCCAGATGCTCAGTTTCCACCTGGCAAAATTTTATTTCATGAAGGAGGACTTCAGCAATGCTATTACTTATTACGAAAGGGCAGGAGTTGAGAATTTGAGCAATGACGAGATTGCCGATGCCAAATTTGAAATGGCATATTGTTATTTTAGTCTGAAACAATTTGACGTAGCCAAGCCTTTGTTTGACGAGATACATCAAATGCCGGAACACAAATATTTTATACCGGCCAATTATTATTACGGTTTTATCGCTTATTCCAACCGCAATTATGTTGATGCACTGAAAGCATTTAAACTGGTAGAAACACAGGAAGAATATAAAGGAGCAGTACCTTATTATATTGCCGAGATATATTATTTCCAGGGAAAAAAAGATGAAGCACTGCGATACGGTGAAAGTGTGTTGGCGAGGGGAGGTGTTTTGTCTTATCAAAAAGAAATGAACCTGTTGATAGGGCAGTTGTATTTTGAAAAGAAGAATTACCAGAAAGCATTACCGCTTTTGGAATCCTATGTAAACAGCAGTGATAAAGTAAGTAAAGAGATCATGTACGAACTGAGCTACTGTTATTACGATGCCAATAAACTGGATAAAGCCATTGAAGGGTTTAAACAATTGAGCACAGAAAAAGATTCGATGGGACAGAACAGTATGTACCTGCTGGGCGATTGTTACCTGCGTACCAACCAGAAAGCCAATGCCCGCAATGCTTTTCAATACAGTGCTTACAACAGTTCCAATAAACTGCAGCAGCAGATATCAAGGTTCAATTATGCAAAACTTTCCTACGAACTGGGCTACCAGGATATTGCCTTGAATGAAATGAAGAAATACCTGAATGATTATCCCAACAGTGAATATGATACCGAAGCCAAGGAAATATTGGTAAGCCTGATGGCTAATACAAATAATTTTGCCGATGCCCTGCAATTGTATGAATCGTTTGATAAGCCAACCGCTTCCATGCAAAAAGTGTATCCACGTATTTTGTACGGAAGGGCGGTAGAATTGATCAATGATCAACAATTACCAAGGGCAGATGAGTTGTTGACAAAGACTTTGGCTTTGCCTGCTTCTTCTGTAACGCCTTATGCTAATTTTTGGAAAGGAGAAATTGCATACCGTAACAATGAGTATGATAATGCTATAAAATTCCTGAGCTTCTATATGCTGGCCAATGTACCTGCACAAGGCGAGGCAAATAAGAACGCAGCTAATTATAACCTTGGCTATAGCTGGTTGCAAAAAGAGAATTATACAAAGGCACTTGGCTATTTTGAGCAGATCACCAAAACGGTTGCTGTTACATCTCCTCCTATGGAACAGGATGCTTATGTACGTAGCGCCGATTGTTATTTTATGAAATCGGATTTTGCGAAAGCAAACACTATGTATGACAATGTGATCAACAATGCTTTGCCGCAAAGTGACTATGCTATGTTTCAAAAAGCCAGCATCGCCGGTGTAAAAAGCTCAGCCAATAAAATAAGTACATTAAGCACCCTGCTGAAGCAATATCCAAAAAGCACCCTGGTAGCTGATGTGAACATGGAGATAGCACAAACTTATATTGCTGATGAAAAATTCTTATCAGCGGTGCCTTTCCTCACCAATATTCTGAACGATCCTGAAGCAGGCGGATTAAAGCCGAGGGCTTATTTAAAGATGGGATTGGTTTATTATAATACTGATAAGTATGATGAGGCTTTGGTGAATTATCAAACGCTGGTTCAAAAATACCCGCAGTCGTCCGAAGCAGATGAAGCAACAGACATCATGAAAGACATTTATGTAGAGACCGGTAAGCCGAATGAATACATAGAAATGATGCGCCGCAATGGAAAGAATATTTCGGTAACCGAAGCTGATTCGCTCACCTATACATCGGCAGCTTTAAAATACAATGCCAACGATTGTAATGCAGCCATTGCAGGCTTTAAAAATTATGTATCAAGCTACCCCAACGGAGCCTATATACTGGAAGCAAATTATTTCAGCAGCGAATGCTACAATGCCGCTAAGGATTTCCAGAATGCATTGGTGGGCTATGATTACGTTAACAGCAAAGGGCTTAACCGGTTCTTTGAAAAAGCCACATTGGAAGCAGCCCGTATCAGTTATTTTGAACTGAAAGATTACAGCAAAGCAAAAAAATATTTTGAATCATTGGCGGCTAGTTCTGTTAACCAGGATAATCAACTGGAAGCTTTAAGGGGATTGGTTCGAACCTATTACCAGCTTAAAGATTATGCCCAGGCAAATGATGCTGCAAAGAACCTGCTGACAAAAAAAGGCATTAGTACAGATGATAAGTCAATCGCATTTCTTGTGTTGGGAAAATCGCAACAGGTTAATAATGATTGCGCCGCCGCTATAGCTTCCTTTAAATCAGCAGCTGCCATAAACAAGGCGGGGTGGGGTGCTGAGGCACGTTACGAAATAGCCAATTGCCAGTTCGCCACGAATAATCTTACAGCAGCAGAAAAATCAGCATTGGCAGTGATCAAAGAAACCGGTAGTTATGATAACTGGGTAACCAAGAGTTATATTTTGCTGGGCGATATTTTTATGCAACAGAAAGATTATTTCAATGCAAAAGCCACTTACGAAAGTGTGGCAAAGAATTCGGTGATACCGGAATTGAAAAGCGAAGCACAGCAAAAATTAGATAAGGCAATTGCAGAAGAGAAATCGGTGAGTAAGGTAAACAATTAAAAGTGCCCGTTAATAAAACAATCATGCAAAGACCCAATAAAAAATATTCAATGAGCAAGAATCAATTTTCAATAATCAATAGAAGTATAAAAATAGCAGGCCTGCCACTTATCATAATTTGTTTTTTGGCAGTTGATGCATCTGCTCAAAAAGATACGCTGAAGAAAACATCTACTGTTGATATCAACTCTGCCTATAAACCAGTGTTGCGTAATGCAGTAAAGATAAATTTCTCTGCCACGCATTTAAATGCAGATACCACGCCCCCCAACTTAACATATAATATTCCGCCACAGAATCTATTTTATGCTTATCAGCCTGTTCCTTTAAATCCTTTGGCTTTGCAGCAGGATAGTAATCTTTATCTCGGCTTAAGGAATTATGTGAAGGCTGGTTATGGTAACCTGGCAACCCCTTATGTAAGTGCCGGCTTTAGTTTTGGCGATGGCAGGAGATTTTTAGCCAATGTATATGCCGATTACATTTCCTCTAAAGGAAAGCTCATGTACCAGGATTATTCAAGGCTGAATGTGAGGGCAATGGGCAGCCTGTTTTTACCGACCAATGAAGTTTATGCTGTGGTTGATCTGAAGATGCATGACAATTTCCTGTATGGTTTTGATACAGGCTTGTACAAATACAGCAGGAAGGATGTTCGTCAACAGTTCCAGGATCTTTCAGCCAAAATCGGTATTCGCAACACAACGACCGGGGAGTTTGGAATAAAATATAACCCCAGTTTACAGGTAAGCAATTTCACCAACGTAAATAAGCTTACCGAAACATCATTTGTTTTAAATGTACCGGTTGAAAAAGAATTTGGCGAACTCTTTGCTTTTAAGCTGGAAGCCAAAGCAGACATGACATCTTATGCAACAAAAAACCTGGTACCCAATAATGTAAAATTCAATAACAATGTTTTCCAGGTCTCACCTTCATTGAGCTTTTCTACACCACGTGCAAGTATCAATGCAGGTATTACACCTACCTGGGATAATGGCAAATTTGTATGGCTGCCCAATGTATATGCTGAAGCATATATTGCGGAGAATGTTTTTGCTTTCCAGGCTGGCTGGGTTGGTAAGCTTACAAAGAATACATACCGGAACCTATCGGCAATCAATCCATATTTAGCGCCATTTACTTCACAGCTGAATACAAAGGAAATTGAATACTATGGAGGTATAAAAGGTACGCTTGCCAAACATTTTAACTTCAATGCAAAAGTTGGTTATGTTACCTATAACAACCTGCCATTCCTTATCAACGATACTGCAACTGATGGTAAAACATTTGTAATAAGCAACGAAACCAGGGTTAATAATTTTAAGATACATGGCGATGTAAGTTATGTAAACAAGGAAAAATTCTCAGTTACAGCCGGTCTCACTTATAATGGCTATGTGCGTATGAAAAGCAATGCAAAAGCATGGAATACTTTGCCGATGGAGTTTACCAGTTCATTACGTTGGTGGGCATTTAAGCAGGTATTGCTTAAGGCAGATTTTTATGCATTCAGCGGCAGTTTCTATCTTGATAAAGGAAATGTGGCCAGGGCCTTTAAACCTGGTTCTGACCTGAGTGCCGGTATAGAATTCAAGATCAATAAAACCTTTAGCGCCTGGATGGATGTGAGCAATATCTTCAATACCAAATACCAGCGTTGGCATAATTACGAAGTGTATGGTTTGAACCTGATGGGAGGGGTGAGGGTAAATTTTTAAGCCCCTATCCCCTAAAGGGGAAATAGCAACGATCAAATCGAAGAATAATTTATACCATGATATTCCATAATCCAGTTCCCTCTCCTTTAGGAGAGGGGTTGGGGTGAGGTCGGCTGCAAAAATATGGCGACATCGTTGCATCGCACTCTTGTACTACATATCTTTGCGCAACATTTACCGGCAATGCAAGATCAAATCGCTTCCTATCTTTTTCAGCATAAAACCTGTCCCTTACCGGGCCTGGGAACTTTATCCCTGCTTCATTCCGGGGCCGAAGCCGATTTTACCAATAAACTGATAGCAGCCCCAAAAAACTTTATCCAGTTTGCAGATATGGAGACTGATACAACCGGTTTGCTGAATTACCTGGCTGCAACAACCGGTGGAAGCAAATATGAAGTAACTGAAGCACTGGATCATTTTTGCGACAACCTGAGAGATAAAATTACTCAACAGCCAGATGTACAATTGGAGAACCTGGGCAGCTTTTTTGTGGATGCTTCAGGTAAAATAAATTTTAAACAAAAAGAACTTTCACCAGCATTTATGCAACCTGTGTTTGCTGAAAGGGCGATACATCCTGATGCCGAGCATAATATTTTGGTGGGCGATAAAGAAACCACCAACACCTTGATGACGGAAATGCTGGCACCCAAAACCGAAACAAAAGACCGCTGGTGGGTATGGGCTATTGTATTGTGCGTAATAGGCCTGACTGCATTGGCGATTTATTTTACAAAATTCGAAGGCACCTCTGCATTTGGCAATGCCATAAATTATATTCATTCATGATCCATTATACCGGTTGCCCTATTTGCAACAGCAATAATATCCAGGAACAACTCTCAGCAAAAGATCATACGGTTTCTCAGCAAATATTTTCTATCTGGCATTGTAATGCCTGCACAGCAAGATTTACGCAGGATGTACCTGGGCATGATGCGATTGGCTCTTACTATGCATCTGAGAATTATATTTCGCACAGCGATACAAAGAAGGGAATCATCAACAGTTTGTATCACCTTGTAAGAAAAAGAACATTAGGTGCTAAAAGAAGATTGGTGATCAATGCAACCGGTACAATGAAAGGAACGATACTTGATATTGGTTGCGGTACCGGCGCTTTTTTAAATACCATGAAAGAAGCAGGCTGGAATATTACAGGATTAGAACCTGATGATATTGCCCGTGCAAAAGCTGCTGAACTATATAACATTCAACCACAGGAGCCCGGAAAATTATTTGAATTAGCACCGGCTTCTTTTAATGCAATTACCATGTGGCATGTGCTGGAGCATGTGCATGAACTGCATGCATACGTAAAGCAAATTGAAAAATTACTGGCCCCCGGCGGAAATGCTTTTATTGCTGTGCCCAACTACACTTCTAAAGATGCTGATATTTATAAAGAAAACTGGGCAGCCTATGATGTACCACGTCACTTGTACCATTTCTCTCCGCAAAGCATGGAAATATTGCTAAGCCAACATGGTTTAAAACTTACCGCTGTTAAACCGATGTGGTTTGATAGTTTTTATGTGAGCATGCTGAGTGAGCAATATAGAAACGGTAAGGGAAATATTATCAGAGCTGTATTTAATGGCTTTATATCCAATTTAAAAGCCTGGAGCAATGTGAGGAAATGCAGTTCGGTGATCTATGTGGTCAGTAAGTAACCGATTTAAAGAATCTTACATTTTCAGAGTGCAGCTCCCTCTCCTAAAGGAGAGGGCTGGGGTTAATTAAACTTCAGTTCAAACATTTTTGGCCAGCGCTTTCCGGTAACCAGGAATTTTTTTGTAGCAGAATCGTAGGCAATACCATTAAAATAATCTGTTCTTTCGGTGATCTTATCTGGAAAGGATTTCTCCTTCAGGCCTGTAAAATCCATTTTACCAACTACAAATCCGCTGGAAGGATCAATTTTTACAATGATATCTTTCATATAAACATTGGCAAAAACAAAACCATCAACATATTCCAGCTCATTTAAATAGCTAACAAGGCTACCGTTCTCAGTAACGCCAATGGTACTCTTTAAGCGGAAATCATCAGGGTTTACAAAATAAAGTTTTGCAGTGCCGTCACTGATAATAAGGTCTGTACCATTATTGGTTATTCCCCAGCCCTGGTAGGGCCATTTAAAAGTATTGATGGGTTTATCAATGTTGTTTACATCGTACACATAAACAATATTGCTTTCCCAGGTAAGCTGGTAAAGTTTGTTTTTTAAGATGGTAATACCTTCACCAAAAATGGAATCTTTACCAAGCATATGCTTTCTTTCAACCTTCCCGGTTTTATAATCTGTAACCCGTAAAGAGGAATTAGCATAATCTCCGGTTCCTTCATATAATTTACCATTGTGAAATTCCAGGCCCTGTGTGTAGGCACTTGTATCATGCGGGTATTCTGCTATTACAGTATAAGCTATGGCTGGTATAGGCTTTACTTTTATATCAATATCTTCCACTTCTTTATCTTTTCCATTACAGGCAGAAAGTATTACCAAAGCAGCTAAGGCAAAATATTTGTTCATGAGTTTAATAATATTGACAAAAATAGGGAACTGTTTTGTTGTAACAGTTCCCCAGGTATAAAAGAATGTAAATATTTAGTTAACTATTTAACTTAATTTCTGTTTTGTGATAATAAATATTCCTGTCGCTTAAATAATTCAGTATAAAATTAAAGCAGGCCTCATCTTTACCTACAAGTTCAGGTGGAAAAACTCCTTTCTCAGTAAACAGCTTTTCGATCAGCATATTCAATGCAGCCGTGCAGGTATAACCAGTGGTTCGGCTCATTGATGAAGTTTGAGTTGTTGCATCATATTCATCGTACAGGTCATAGCAGATCGTTTTTTCTGCATCGCTTATTTTTATCTGCATCAGCGTAAACTCTGCTTCTGTTTCTCCCAGTTTCCACTGATCAAATAGGAGGGAAGAAGTAAATTCCATGGGCGAAATTTGCTGTCCTTTAAAATTGACAGGCTTCGTATTTAAAAAACCTGCTTTTATCAAACCTTTCATCAGGTCAATATGTCCCGGGTAACGCAAGGTTTTTTCTTTCATGTTGGGGATATGGCTCATCGTAAATAAAATAGAACGCAACCCATCTGTATTGAAAGATTCCAGTGTGCCTACATTTTCAAAATCAATCAGCTCAGCATCGCTCAATGCAGGTTTTGTAACAATACAGCTGTTCTCAACATACCTTGCCGGCCTTGTATATTCTTCCAGCACATCAATGGGAGAGAATGGTGCTTTGTATTCAAAAGGGAAAACCCTTTTCTTTGGCAGCCCCCCAACCATGCATTCAAAATTGATGATCTTCATCCGCTCATTGTGATAGCCTAGCATTAAATTACTCATACCCGGCGCCACACCGCAATCAACAATGGCTGTGACCTGTTTTTCTTTTGCCAGTGCATCCAGTTCCAATGCATTATCAGGGAAGAAGGAAATGTCGGCTACATTTTTTTTGGCATTGATGATCGCTTCCAACGTTTTGTATCCCATAAAACCCGGTACAGCAGATATCACAAAGGCAAACTCTTTCAACATGGGATCATAATTACTATAATCACTCAGATCCGCCTGGATCGTTTTTATGGTATTGTTTTTTTGAGTTAACGTTTGCAGTGCATTGCCGCTTACATCAAAAGAAGTTACATCGTATTTTGCTGCCAGGTCAATGGCCATTGCACGGCCTACCATACCAGCACCTAATATTGCTATTTGCATAAGAAGAAGTTTTACCCCAAACCCCTGAAGGGGCTTTTGTCCCTAAGTGTTCGGGTGTTTTTATTTATATTAAGATAGTAGAGTGTGAAATAATAAGAGCCTGATTGGATGATCATGCTCTGTCAAAGCCCCTTTAGGGGTTTGGGGTGTTTGTCGAGGTTCCATTCATCATAATGGAAACATAGGCCGAGAGCCTGTAGAAATGTGCGTATGTATTTTGTTTGAGCATTTTTTTACAGGTCATCAGCATTTACCAATTATGCTGATAACCTTTTTACTTTTTACTTCTTTCCTGTCTTACTAACAAACTTCATCTCTGCAATTAAATTCTTCGCCTCAGCATATTTATCAACAATAAACATCACGTAGCGGATGTCTACCATAATATTGCGGCAAATGGACGGGTCATAATTTATATCACTCATCGTTCCTTCCCAAACCCTGTCAAAATTCAGTCCTACTAAATTGCCATCGGCATTCAAAGCCGGGCTGCCCGAATTACCACCTGTTGTATGATTGGCTGCAATAAAGCAAACCGGTTGGCGGCCATTAACACCCCATCTGCCAAAATCTTTTTTGTTATACAAGTCGATCATTTTTTTAGGAAGGTCAAATTCATAATCACCAGGCACATATTTCTCCATCACACCTTCCATATAGGTCTGCAGGTCGTATTTTACGCCATCACGTGGCTGATAAGTTTTTACATTGCCATAAGTAACACGTAGTGTGCTGTTGGCATCGGGGTAAAAAGCCTTGGTGCTGAAAACATCCATCTGCGCCTGCATATAATTACGTTGTAAGCGGTTGATATCAGCTTGCAAAGCATTCAACTGTGGCGATACATTGCTTACGTATGTTTTTAAAATGTCGGCATATAACTGGCCTGCAATATCAGCTTTGATCGCAGCAACAACATCTGCACTGCTACCAGCAAATAATTTCTTTATCTTATCAAAAGAATTAAAAGCGGTCTGATTGTAAACCGCCTCTGACAATGCAGTATAAGATTTCCCTTTTTCATTAAGCATTGTACTGAACGCCGGAGAAATAAATTCTGCCTTCTGGTCAGTTACATACATTTCCATCAGGGCTTCAAATAATTTCTGATCAACACCGGCATTATATTCTTTAAATGATTCTTCCAGTTTAGCTAAAACTTCTTCCTTACGTTTGTTATACGTTGCCTCATCTTTTGCATAAGCGGTAACAAGTGAATTCATATCGCCTGCAATACCCCACAGTTCCACTCTTGGTATGATCTCGTTAAAATAATCCCTTGCATAACCATAGGGTTCAATATCGGTATAAGCCTGCTTAAGGTTTTTCAGCAGTTCTATATAAGCCACATTGTATTCCGGCTTGCTCATCACTATTTTCTCGAAGTTGCTTTCATATTCTTTTCTTTTTGCAACAGCATTTGTTTTAGTAAGTCCCAACACTTCGCCCTGCCATTTTTTCCAGGCATTGGATATGGTTGCATACTTTGCAGCGTACTGAATTTTGACGCCTTCATCTTTACGCATAAAGCCATCGATCACGCCAAGGGCCCTGGTACGTATGCCGATCTTTGCAGGGTCACTTATTTTTACAGTCTGCTCAATGGCACTGCTGTGCAGGTATTCATTGGTACGGCCGGGGAAACCAAATACCATGGTAAAATCTCCTTCCTTTACACCATCCAAAGAAATATTCAACGCACGCTTAGGTTTATAAGGAACATTATCTGGTGAATAAGCAGCAGGCTTATTATCCTTACCTGCATAAATGCGGAACATGGAGAAATCGCCGGTATGCCTTGGCCACATCCAGTTATCGGTATCTTTTCCATAATTGCCGATAGATGATGGCGGCGCCCCAACTAAACGAACATCACGATAAGTTTCAGTTACAAACAGGTAGTATTTATTGGCTTCAAAAAAAGGGCGGATGAGCACATCCTGGTAAGTTTCTTTTTTTACATTGCCTCTTAACGCCGCAATATTTTTATCAATAGCACTTTGCCTTTCTTTTTCTGTCAAGTTATTGGTAACACCATTTAAAACAGTTGCTGTAACATCATCAATGCGAATAATGAATGTAGCAAACAAACCGGGATTCTTCAACTCCTGGTCCTTGTTGTAGGCCCAAAAACCATCACGTATATAATTGTTTTGTAAAGAAGAGTGATTTTGAATATTATCAAAACCGCAATGGTGATTGGTCAATAGCAATCCCTGGTCGGATATCACTTCGGCTGTGCAAAAACCACCAAAACTTACAATGGCATCTTTTAAACTTCCTTTGCTGATGCTGTAAATATCGGCAGCGCTGATCTTCATTCCCATCTTTTTCATTTGCTTTTCATTAAGGGACTGGAGTAGCTGCGGCAACCACATACCTTCTTCGGCAAAACCTTTAACAAAAAGAGATATACTGATGACTAATAAGAGAAGATATTTTTTCATATACAAAGTTTAATCGGGCAAATTTAAGCAATAATAACTGTTTGTTTGATCCGTTCATAAAACAACCTTTACAGGCTAATTAAAATCTCCCGGTTTTGTAAATGGGATCTTTGAATAGCTCTTTTAACTCCATCATTTGTTTTTCTCTTGCATCAACACTTTTAACAAAGCTATTTGCCGGATCATCGCTGAAGTGAACACCATCACATTCAAAACAAACCAGCAGGTAACGGCTTATTTTTCCATTTTTATAAAAATTAATGCTGTGGCGTGGAATAAAACATTTTGCTACATCTTCTGTACCGTTGCTCCTGATGCGGTTGGACAATGAAATAACAGCAGGTAAAACTTTTGAAGCCTTTGCTGGTTTAACCCAAATGATCTTTTCCTGCTTCAGGTAGTTTTTAAATTTACCTGCTTTCAAACTGTCTGTCCAGTTTGCACCATACCAATTTTGTTCAATGGTACAGCGGCTTATCGTAATGCTATCATAGTCAGTTTGTGCCTGCGCATTGTTGGCAATGATAAATAATATAATTACCAGCAATATTTTTTTCATATCCCTGTTTTTATAAAGATAATAAATGCGATGCTACCCGTTAACTAAAATGGAACATTATTTAACCCTTTGTTAGCATCCATGGTGCTATTTTTGTAATGTAAACAAAAAAGATCCATGAAGAAATTTATAGCCGTACTCTTCCTTGCTTTTATAGCTACTCAATCTTTATCAGCACAAACAATAAAAGGGTTATTTGATAAAGTAACCAAAGGAACAACTTCGGCTTCCGGCAACGGCCTCAGCAATGATGAAATAATAAGCGGCTTAAAAGATGCGTTACGTGTTGGCACCGACAGCAGCGCAAAGCGCTTAAGTAAACTAAATGGCTTTTTTGGTGATGCAGCCATAAAAGTATTAATGCCTGAAGAAGCAAAGAAAGTTGAGAGTACATTGCGGAGTTTTGGTTTGGGGTCGGTAGTGGATAAAGCTATCCTGAGTATGAATCGTGCTGCAGAAGATGCTGCAAGCGGCGTTGGTAATATTTTTTGGGATGCTATTAAAGGTATGAGCATTACCGATGGACTGAAAATATTACGTGGAGGAGATTTTGCAGCAACCGATTATTTAAAATCAGTAACTACCCAACAACTTACCGAAAAATTCAGGCCAGTTATTGAAGCATCACTTGTAAAAGTGGATGCAACCAAATACTGGAAAGATATGTTCACCACGTATAATAGATTCTCTGCTAAACAGGTTAATACGGATCTTACCGCTTATGTTACCGAAAGGGCTTTGGCTGGCTTGTTCCTGAAAATTAGTTTGGAAGAACAAAAGATACGTAAAGACCCTGCGGCACAGGTGACCAATATTTTGAAGAGGGTATTCGGCGGAAAATAATTCCCTACCCTCCTTTTGTATAAACGGTATTGCAATAATTTGGGTTCTGTGTATATTCACGCCCTAAACTAATTTGCAATGAGATCGATTTTTGTAACCCTCTTTATTTTTATACTTTCTTTTTCTGCAACGGCACAGGATAACAGCGCTTATTTTCTGTCGAACCCCTGCCTTACGCCCGACGGGCAAACCGTAATTTTCAGTTATGAAGGTGATCTGTGGAAGGCTAATGTAAACAACGGCCAGGCCAGCAGGTTAACGGCTATGCAAGGTTATGAAACCAGTCCAAGGGTTTCGCCGGATGGCAGGTGGATAGCTTTTAGCGGTCGCCAGTATGGCAATGCAGATGTTTTTGTAATGCCTGTTAATGGCGGGGAAGTAAAGCAGATCACTTATCACAGTGTGAACGATGAAGTTAGCAGCTGGAGCTGGGATTCAAAATCAATTTATTTCAACAGCGGCCGTATGGGACAGGCGGCAGGCTTTAAAGTAAGCGCTGATGGCGGTACGCCGCAACGTGTTTTTGGAAATTATTTTTTCCAGTATGATCATAACCTGGTTGAGCATCCTACGACCGGAGAAATATTTTTTAACGACACCTGGGAAAGTAGTAACCAGGTGCATCGTAAAAGGTATAAAGGGCCTTTCAATCCCGATGTGCAATCTTATAACTTAAAAACAAAGCAGCATAAAAAATATACCGACTGGCAGGGTAAAGATTTTGGTGCAACCATAGATCGCAATGGTAATATCTATTTTATATCAGATGAAGCCAATGGCGAATATAATTTATACACCATGGGGAGTGAAAGGAAAAAAGGGTTGACGAGGTTCTCTTCTTCTATAAAAACACCACAGGTAAATGCCAATGGAGGCAAAGTGGTTTTTGAAAAAGATTACCAACTCTGGATATATGATGTGAAAACAGATAAGGAAAGTAAACTGAATATTTCCATCATCCGTAACAATACATTGCCCAAGGAAAAGGATTTTGATGTAAAGGGAAAGATATCTGCTTATGATATTTCGCCTGATGGTAAGAAACTTGCCTTTATATCCAGGGGTGAATTATTTGTAAGCGATGTGGAAGGAAAATTCATTCAGCAAATAAACCGCAGGTCGGCAGAAAGGGTGGTAGAAGTAAAATGGATGAGTGATAACAAAACACTCTTGTTTAACCAAACGCTTGATGGTTACACAAACTTGTATACTATTGCTGCAGATGGCAACGGGACGATAAAACAACTTACAGCCGAAAAAAGGAACAACCGGACTATTGTATTGAATAAAAAAAGAACGCAGGCTGTTTACCTCTGTGGCAGGGATGAAGTAAAGCTGATAGACCTGAAAACATTTGTTCCCAAAACAATTGTAAAAGACGAGATATGGGGTTTTCAAAACAGCGAGCCTGGCTTTTCTCCCGATGGCGAATACGTTGTGTTTACAGCCATACGCAATTTTGAGCAGGACATTCTTGTTCACAATATCAAAGAAAATAAAACAACCAACCTTACCAACACAGGTATCACCGAAGCATCCCCACTTTGGTCGTCCGACGGGAAATTTATTTACTTCACTTCGCAGCGTTTAAAAGCATCTTACCCTTTTGGAATGCCCAATGCAAGGGTTTACAGGGTGTCACTGGAAAATATCGATGAGCCTTACCGCATGGATAAATTCAATGAACTTTTTAAGGAAGAAAAAAAGGACACAACCAAAAAAGCTGCGCCGGCTGATTCGCTAAAATCTATAACAATTGATACCGACCTGATCATGGAGCGCCTTGACCAGGTATCGCCTTCGCTGGGTGCACAGTTTCTGCAGGCTGTTTATCAAAAGGGAGAAAAGACAAACGTGTTATATACCAGCAACCATGGCGAGGCAAAAAATGCTTTGTGGAAAACGATCATAGAACCATTTGAAGAAAGAAAGACTGAAAAGATTACCGGCACTGATAACAGTTTTGGTTTTGATATTGTGGAAGTGAGTGATAAAATGTATGTGCTGTTCAACGGTACTCTCAATAAGCTTAACCTGGAAACAAATAAGGTTGATCCCATCAATATCAGTTATACTTTCCGCCGCAACCTTTCAGAAGAATTCGACCAGATGTTCTATGAAGCATGGGCACAGATGGAAGAGAATTATTATGATGAAAAATTCCATGGCCTCAACTGGAACAAAACAAAAGATTATTACAGGCAGTTCTTACCCAACCTGAATAACCGTGCCGACATGCGGGTGATGCTGAATGATATGCTGGGCGAACTGAATTCCTCTCACCAGGGATTTGGTACAAGCGGAGATGATGAAACAATTGTGTTGCAGAACCAGACCATGGAAACCGGTATCATGTTTGAAGATAGTGATGCTTATAAAGTGAAGTATGTTGTAAGGCGTTCAGCAGCCGACAAAAAAGCTGTAGACATCAAGCCCGGCGATATATTGGTAAAAGTGAATGATGAAGAAGTAGACAAAAATAAAGACAGGAATTATTATTTCACCGTGCCATCGAGAGATAAAGAACTGAAACTTACTTTTAATCGTAACGGGCAGATGGTAACCACAAAACTACATCCGCAGGCAACTTTATTCAACAACCTGTATGATGAATGGATAGACAATAACCAGAAACGTGTGGATGAAAAAAGTAAAGGACGAATTGCTTATGGTTATATGAAAAATATGGGACAGGGAGAGTTGGACCAATTCATTATTGACATGACACAGGAATTGAATAATAAAGATGCACTCATCTTCGACCTGAGGTATAATACCGGCGGTAATGTTCATGACGAAGTGTTGAAATTCCTGTCGCAGAAAACTTACCTGAACTGGAAGTATAGAGAAGGAAGCCTTACGAAGCAATCTAATTTTTCGCCCAGCGATAAACCGATCGTGTTGTTGATAAATGAGCAATCATTAAGTGATGCTGAAATGACATCACAGGGATTCAAAGCTTTGAAACTTGGAACTATCATGGGCAACGAAACATACCGCTGGATAATTTTTACAAGTGGTGTAGGATTGGTTGATGGTTCAAGTGTTCGTATGCCGGGCTGGGGTTGTTATACCTTGGAAGGAAAAGATCTTGAAATGAGTGGTGTGCAGCCAGATATAAAAGTGCTCAACACATTTGATGATAAATTGAATGGCAGGGATCCGCAGATAGATAAAGCTGTGGAGGAGATCCTGAAGCAACTCGGAAGAAAATAATTTTGTTTTTATGAGCCACATAGGAGTATAGTAACATAGAAAAACACACATAGTTGCTGCTATGTGTAAACCTATGTTTCTATCTGCCTATGTGGTTCACCGGATGCATATCTTCAAAAAAATATCGAAAGGAATACATTGTTAAGAAATTATTACCTATAATTGCAAATAAATTGCCACTCCGTAGAAACGGAGTGACTTTTTAACGATTGCTTGCTATATGAAAAATTTATGTTCTTTTTATCTTTGCTGACGGGTTCAGCTTAACGGCCTGAAAAACGGCCTTCTAACGATTGATTGTTTCCTTTAGCGATTGCCTGCTGTATGAATTAACCATCTTTGTAACACAAAACTAAGATGGTTAATATTGTATACCTAACCAACTTAAGGTTAATTCTATTATGCTAAAAAGGCATAAATAAGATGAAACCCTTTACGGTAAAGGATTTTACTAAACAGAGTATATGATGTCCAACCGCTCGACTGACATATTGTTCCAGCTGATAAAGTCGCTTGAAAAAGCGGAAAAGAGGCATTTTAAGCTCTATATTAAAAGGAGTTCATCACGGGAAGACCTTAAAATTATCCAGCTTTTTGATGCCATTGATAAGGGAAAAGATTATGATGAAAAAATAATACTGAAAAAACTGCCAGGCATAGAAAAACCGCAGTATGCTAATTTAAAAGCACATCTCTACAAAGAATTACTGGCAAGTTTGCGCCTGTTAAAAAGCACAGATAGTATTGACCTGCAATTGCACGAACAATTAGACTATGCCCGTATACTGTATAATAAAGGTTTGTACCTGCAGAGTTTAAAAATATTAGAACGTGCAAAAGACCTTGCAAAGAATTATCACCAGGAAAGTTTTTTGATACAGATCATATCGCTTGAAAAAAAAATAGAGACACTGCATATAACCCGCAGTGGCGAAGGAGCAGCCGACAGGTTAACGCTGGAGGCCAATGAAGTGAACAGGCAGCGTAACGAAATAACAGCTTTATCAAACCTGGCTTTGCAATTATATCAATGGTACGTAAAACATGGTCATGCCCGTAATGAAAAAGATGAAAAAGGCGTACGGGAATTTTTTAAACAAAACCTGCAGATCAATACAAAAGGCCTTTCTGGATTTTACCAATTACTTTACCTCTACCAGAGTTATTGCTGGTATGCTTTTATACGCCAGGATTTTTTAATGTATTACCGCTACAGTAAAAAATGGGTCGATCTTTTTAACAAGGAACCGTTGATGATAACTGTTGAAACAGGGCATTATATAAAGGGTTTGCACAACCTGCTGACGGCTAATTTCGACCTGAGAAATTTTAAAAAATTCGATAAGTATATTGCCCGCTTTGAAAGGTTTATCTTATCAAAGCCTGCTAACCAGCATGATAATTTCCGCATGCAGGCATTTGTATATTTAACCAGTGGCCGTATAAACCAACACTTAATGAAAGGTACGTTTGACGAAGGAATAAAACTGGTTCCGGCAATTGAAAAGGGCCTGGAAGAATTTCAGATGTATATTGACAGGCACCGGGTTTTGGTAATTCAATACAAAACAGCTTTGCTGTATTTTGGTAACGGAAATTATGAAGAGTCAATAGACCAGTTGCAGAAGATCATTAATGGCCCGGTTGATATGCGTATTGACCTGCAATGCTATGCCCGGCTGGTGCATTTGATGGCTCATTTCGAACTGGGGAACGATGCGATCATTGAATCGCTGATAAAATCTGTGTTCAGGTTTATGTCGAGGATGGAAAACCTTACGGTGGTGGAGGAAGAGATGTTTAAATTTTTGCGCAACAATGTATACGAGTCTGCAGAAAAACTAAAACCAGGCTTAAAAATATTATTGCAGAAGATCAAACAATTTGAGAAGAACCGCTATGAAACACGTGTGTTCTCGTACCTGGATATCATCAGTTGGGTTGAAAGTAAAGTGTATGCCAAACCAATGAGCGCTGTTGTACATGAAAAATATTTAAAGAGCAGGCACAGGTAAAAGTGTCATCAGTTATCGTCTTTAAAAATATCGATGGTTTCCCTGTAACTGCTGTCTTTCGCAATTACCTCATCAAATAATTTCTCTGCTTCATCCTTCTTTTTTAAATGATATTTGGTCAAACCCATATCTAAAGTGTAGGAGATTACGTCGGGGTAATTCTGGTGCAGGTGTTCATAATGTAATTCAGCTTTTTCATAATTGCCGAGCTTATAATAATTCAATGCAAGCACTTCTTCCATGACCCTGCTGCCGGTAATATTAAAAGCTTCTAAGTTGTACACCAACGCCTTATCCAGGTCAATAAACTCGTCACCATACTCACCTAAATACAGTAGCCCCAATGTATTATTAATAGCAATGTCACCGGCATCAATACTTTGAGCTTTTAAAAGCTTTGTTAATGCAGGTGCGGTCTTTCCTCTTAAAAGGTCAACATCCGCAGCGCTTATGAGGTAATCATAACCGTTTTTCCTAAAGCATTTTACGGCAAGCGTGGAGAAATGTATGGCCGAATCTTTTTTACCCAATTGATTATAGGTAAGGGCGATATTTCGATAGATGGTTCCCTTCGTTTCTTTTGAAAGGTTTGAACTTTTGATGGCTTTTAAAAACAACTGGATTGCCTGTTCATGTTTTCCGGACTCTATTAGTTGAATGCCCTGTTCATTCAACTCAATAGGGTTCTTTTCTGTTGAACCCTGCATGCAGCAAGCCAACAACAGTACCAATCCGCAGGTATAATAGAGAAGGAGTTGTTTCATAAAGGGTTAATTAGTTTTTACCTTTTCATAAATCTACACAGAAACAAAATTATCTGCAAATTGTTTATCCGGTGTCAATTTCCGGCTTTTAAAAGTATGCTCAATATCCTTGGGATCGTGTTCAGGTCACCCTCATCAAAATATTCATTGATCAATACGATGGTAAAACCGTATTTTTTTGCAGCCTGCGTAAAGTCAGATATATGATGATTGAAACATGACACAACCTGCACGCCCTCATCTGTATCATACCTGGCCTTCGAGCCACTATATTGCTTGAATGGATGTAATTCACCAATATAAACATATCCACCATCAGCAATTACTTTCGATGCATTATTGAATACCGGTTCCAGGTTTTCAATATGCTCCAGCACCAGGCTGAAACTGATGAGGTCATATTTGGTGTTTGCAAAATCCCAGTCCTGCAAAATATCCGCCTGAACAAAATTTACTTTGCCTGTATTTATTTTTTCTTTTGCTTTCGCAAGCATTTCAATTGAAAGGTCTAGGGCTGTTATGGCTTTTGCTTTGGTCAGCAGCCAGGCAGTATTCTTGCCGGTACCACAACCAATTTCAAGGCAGGTTTCAAATTCAATTGCAGCCAGTGTTTCCTTTAATGAAAGAGCTTCCAGGTCACGGGTTCTGTTTATGTTTGTATCATATTGTGCCGACCAGTTATCGTATGCTTTTTGTACACTCATGGTATTAGCTTTTGAATTTTTTGTTTGATGGTGCCACGTTCTCCCAGGCGTATGATGCTTAAAATAAGGCTTACAATAAATCCATCGTGGGTAATGATCTTGGATTTTTCAGCAACGATCTTATCTCTTTCAACGATCAGGTTATCCCATTCAGCACCTGTTTTACCTGCCATGCATAATGCAAAATCCCAGGCGCCCTCACGGGCAAGTTGCATGCTAAAGTCGATCATAAAATCATCTGCCTTCTTAGTTTTTTGTAATATCCATTTCAGCCTGGGCCATATTTTGGCCAGGCAGTTTTGTACACCTGTTACCAGTGATGATAAGATGGAATTGATCTTATTAAAATCATCCTGTAGGTCATTTATATTGCTGTTTGCTGAAACCTGTGCAGCAGCAATGCCCAGGTCAAGGTTGATATGTGCATTCATGCCCATCAATAAATGCTGCAGCACAATGGGCCAGTAATCGGTTGTTATGTCGAATGCTTTTTTCCAGGATGCTGTGAGCGGTTGGTTATTCTTCGAGGCAAAATATGCATCTATGTACCGGCTTGCAAAAATTACATCCAGCTTTTCCATGCGTGGGCCATCAGCAAATTCATTATTGGCAATACCAAGTTTTACCCTTGCTGTTACAATACGGTAAAGTATAGCAAAATAGCCTGCAGTATCATTATTGTCTTCCGCTTCTTTAATGATCCTGTCCAGTGTTTCAAGCACTTCATCAATGGTATTTATTGCAGGCATGGGTTGCGGCTTTATATGATTCTCTGTAAAGTAATTAAAAACCCCAGCTTTTTCAAACTGCCTTATTATAAAGTATTCAGTTGGCATTATTTAACTAAGTGGGTGTTGCCGTAAAACTTACAAACCCAATGCCTGCTAAGTGTGATAGAAAGTCAATACGTGGATATACCTGAATATGCGAGGATAATCCAGTAGAACTACCTGTATAAAAGGATGAGGTTTTTTCAATTTTTGAATTCGAAATTATTTCAAAAAACGCTGGAAGCCGAAAAAGCGTGATCAGAGTAGGCATCACTCAAAAAAATAAAAAATTATGGCTCGTTTAATTGTAAATGCAATAGCAGAGGATACCATAGCTAAACCGGCTAATGCACTCGATTCGTACATTGTTGTAAGCGTAACTGATGCAAACGGTGCTGCAGTTACAGGTCTTGTACAGGCTAATTTCGCCGTTGGTTCGCCAATCGTTGGCCCTGGCGGCTCTATTTCTCATATTAATAGTGTGGGATCGGGTGGTTCTGTAACCGGGGTTTATATCCTGCGTATCGCACCCCTTGCCGGTCAAACCTGGAAATCGGGCGTTTATATCTGGTCTGTTCGTGTAACGTCCGGGGCAAATGTTGGGCAAACCCTTTGCACAACACTGATGGATTAACTGTAAAAAAATGCAAATAAAAAGGCAGTTTTTTAAAACTGCCTTTTATTATTATACTATTTGACCATCATTTAAATAATCCTGCGAAGAAAGTTTTCATTTCATTCCAGGAAGCCGTATCTGCTGCTGCATTATAGGCAATGGGTATCTTGAATTTCTGGCCCATAGCTGTTGCATCGGGGTTGGTGAAAGCATGTGTGGCGCCGGGATAACTTTTAAAAGTATATGCAGCACCAATTGAATCCATTTGTTTTTTAAAGGCTGCCACTTCTGTTGCGGGAACAAAGCTATCAGCATCGCCATGCAGTACCAGTATCTTTGCGGTAAGTAAATTTTTATCTGCTGGTGTGCCAAGCAAACTGCCATGAAAACTTACAATGCCTTTTAAAGGTTCGCCCATGCGTACAAAATTCAAGAGCATCCCACCGCCAAAACAATAGCCAATGGCACCGATATTTGCAGGATCAACCTGTGCATAGGTCTTCAGTTTGTTTAATGCAGTATCAAAATGTTTTTTGGCCATAGCCGGATCCTCGTAGAACGGAGTTGACAGTTTACCGGCAAGTTCGGGATTATCGGCAGTACGCCCATTACCATACATATCTACTGCCATGGCAATATAGCCCAGCCCTGCAAGTTCCCTTGCACGTCTTTTTGCATATTCATTCAATCCCCACCACTCGTGTACGACCAATACAGCCGGGCGTTTGCCTTCAATATTCTCATCATACACTATATAGCCGCCCATGTTCAGGCTGTCTAATGTGTAGTTGATGTTCTCCTCTTTTAGTTTAGGTTCCCTGGTTTCTGCTTTTTTTTCTTCGCTGCTGTTATTGCAGGATGCAAAGATGAATGCTGAAAGCATTAATGCTGCTGTTATTTTAATCAGTTTCATTGTTTATTTTTTTGTCTTACAAATTTAAATCAAAACAAGTTTCCTGTCAAGCATCTTCTTTTGGATGATCGGCCCAAACAGTTGTTTCCTCCCAGGTATCAATGTCCTGCTGCATCTCAGCAATTTTATTGCGTGCCCCTTTAAGAGCGCCGGCACCCAACAATAAACGTACGGGTGGTTTATCGGCCTCCACAACTTTTATAATGGCTTTGGCTGCCCTTACCGGGTCGCCGGGCTGGTTGCCGCTGTAACCACGGATGGTATTTTGATTGGTATGTGCTGTAGCTGCATAATCATCTATCACAATTTTTGTGTTATTGGCCGATCTGCCAGCCCAATCGGTACGGAAACCACTTGGCGCTATAACCGTTACTTTAATGCCCAACGGTGCTGTTTCTTTTGCCAATGCTTCTGAATAACCGGTTACTGCAAACTTGGTAGCATTGTAAAAGCCTACGCCCGGAAAAGCGACCATGCCACCAATGGAAGAGATGTTTATTATATGCCCACTGCGTTGTGACCGCATGATGGGTAGTACTGCATTGGTTACCGAGGCCAATCCAAAGAAATTGATCTCAAACATGCGGCGGTATTCGGCTTCTTCGCTTTCTTCAATAGCACCAAAATAGCCAATGCCGGCATTGTTTACCAGTACATCAATGCGGCCAAATTTTTCCTGTGCCTGCTTTACAGCGGCTGCTACTTCCTGCGAATTGGTCACATCAAGTTTAATGGCAACCGCCTTATCGGGAAATTGTGATACAATATCTTTTACATCATCTGTATTGCGTGACGTTACGGCAACCTGGTTGCCTTGTTGCAATGCCTCCATGGCCAGGTGGCGACCAAAACCGGTTGAACAGCCGGTAATAAACCATACTTTACTCATAGTTTCTATTTTAAGTTTGAAAAACAAAACTATGCAATGAAAGGTTCAATTATTTACGCGTAAAGAAATTTATATGCTTTGCAAAATGGGGCTGTCAGCCTGAGCTTGTCGAAGGCGGGTTAAAGAAATCATACCGGCTTCGACAAGCTCAGGCTGACAACTTTTTTTTATGCTGGCAGATCAAAAGGGTCGATTTAAAAATCACTTAGCTATTCTTTCTTTTGCATCCAATACCTCCACATCAAAAACCAATATACTGTTTGGAGGAATGTTAGCCGAACGTGTGCGTATACCATAAGCACTGCCGGAAGTAATGTACAGCCGCATCTTTCCACCAACCTTGCAATGAACTAAACCAAGCTGCCAGCCTTTTATCAAACGCTCTAAAGGAAAAGTTGCAGGCTTTTGTTTGGTTTGATCAAATATACTGCCATCTAGCAAAAGTGAGCCTTTGTAATATACTGTAACCGTATCGGTCACATTTATCATTCTTCCAGTTCCTTCTTTTATCGTTTGATAAAAAACACCGTTCTCATAAGTTAAGCTGTCTCTTGGAACTTTATGGCCATATAAATCTTCGTCAATTTTTTGTTGTCCCAGGCTGTCAATATTACTCATATGCCGTAGTACCGGAGGTTGGGTTGTTTGAGAATCTAGTGCTTTCCAACTCCCATTGCTGCGCTGTAACCACCGGTTGCTAAATGTAACTGCAGATTTTTTATCTGTTTTATTAGCGGTAAATTTTATGCTAAAAGCGCTGTCATAACTAAAAGTAGTAATCAGCTTCCATTTTTTTTCATCGGGGAGGAAAATGTATCCTGAGTATAATGTTTCATTGGTTGCAGAATCGCTGGCTGTTGAAATGAGCAGGGGATAAGTTTCATTTTCTTTCCACTCGTAGTTCCAGAAACAACTTTGACCATCCAAGTAGTGTACATCTATACCGTATGACATAAACTTCACTTTGCCATGAAAATAGCCAGATTCAAATGTAATTACCTTTTGTTCTTTGTTGTATGCCAGGCCTAAAATTGCTTTATCGGCTGAAATTCCGGTTAAATTTTTCTTTGATTTACTACTTTCTGTAATTTTTATCTCGGCATAATAACCAGTGACTTTAATAGAATCGGGTACAGTATATGAGTCATTCTTCTGGCAAAAAGCACCCACGCAAAAAAGGTTGAACAATAGAAACAACATGCAATATTTCATAGAAAATTCTTTGGGTAAAACTACTGTAAAATTGTTTACCATGTGGTATGGGCTTGTTCAGCCCATCTTCCAGGCTGTTGTAAGCTGTAAGCCCATTACCACGTAGAGAATTATATAATTAAGAGCACGTAGAGAATTATATAATTAAGAGGTTTTTTCTGCTTGGCAGGATTTTTGTTTTTCTATAGTGGAGATTACAATGCCCATAGCTTTTGAGGTCAATGATAAAATAATTTTTAATCCGTCCCCTATTTTATTGATTCCATTTTAATTCTTTAATGGCCAGGCTTTTTATTTTCTTAAACGTAAACCTATTTATTTATGAGAAATCGGCTACTCAAATGCAGCGCCTTGCTGCTTCTTTTACTTTTTGTTTTTTCTTCAAAATCTTTCGCACAGGATGATATGCAACAAACCCGGAAACTTCTTCGGGAAGATAAAAAGTTGAAGAGTTTCAGCATCAATGAGGAATTGCAAACAGTATCAGTTGTGTCGTTCAAAGAAGATGCAGCAGTAAATGCTGCCGATGCCAAAGCCGTCATCAGCAATTATTTTGATCTTTCAAACCCCGGAACAGAACTCAGGCTGCAATCCTCTAATACACTCCGGTCGGGCATTGTAGTACAGCGGTACAAACTCTTTGTAAATAATATTGCTGTAGTGCATTCGGCTTATAATGTTATGGTGCAGGGCAATAAGATCGTTTCCATTCATGCAGAATCTTACTCAATACCACAGAATTTTTCAACTACGCCCTCACTCACTGCTGATAATGCCAGGGCAAAAGCGCTTGACTTTGTAAGTGCAAAAAAATATGCCTGGGAATCGCTTGCAGAAGATAAACTAAAGGCTGTTGGTAATGCTGCTTTGATCCAACAACTCGATAAACTGATAGCAGAACATTATCCCCAGGGCGAACTGGTGATCTCAAAAAATAAATATGGCAACGGGCAGGCAAGGCTTGCGTGGAAATTTGATGTGTATTCAACTGAACCGCTGGGCCGTTATTATATTTATGTGGATGCTGAGAATGGAAAAATTTTACTAAGAGATGCGATCATAAAACATACAGGAGAAAAAACTGAAAAACAGGATGCTGTTATAAGTCGCACAACCACAAACCACAAACTACAAACCACAAACATTACTCAACTTCCTCCTTATTCTCCATTGGCTTCCGAACTGGCAACAGGTACAACAAGGTATGCAGGCACACGCAACTTTTATACAACCCGTTTAACTGTTCCTTTACTGGGCACTACCGATCCCAACAATACTGCAGCGCCTTTGCAATACAGCGGTGCCGATCCAAGAACACCTGTGTTTGGCCCGCTGGATGTTTTTATATTAAAAGATGATACAAGGGGAGGAGGTATTGAAACCTATGATATGAATACTGCAGGCGGGTTACCCATATCAGTACCAACATTGCAAACAACGGCGCTTGCATTTGTAGATAAAGATAATAACTGGATCAATGAAGTGGCAGCAGGCACAAATGAAGACCTGGTAAGAGGCACTACTTCCAATGGTTCTAATGGCGCTGATGAAGCATTCAATGATGATTATGCCCTTGATGCACATTGGGGTGCAGAGATGGTGTATGATTACTGGAAGAATGTTCACAACCGGTTGAGTTTTGATAACCTTAATTCAGCCATAAAAAGTTATGTGCATTATGGGCCGGCATACGATAATGCATTCTGGAATGGATCTGTTATGACCTATGGAGATGGAAGCGGAACATTGGCAACAGGCTTTAAGCCACTTACTTCGCTTGATGTTTGTGCACATGAAATAGGCCATGGTATTTGTTCCTTTACTTCCGACCTTGTTTATGAAAGTGAGTCAGGAGCAATGAATGAGGCACTAAGTGATATATGGGCGGCTTGTGTTGAGCGTTATGTAAATGTAAATGTCGATCCTACTTTGCCTTACTTTCCTTTCCAGGTTGGAGAACAGATCGCTGCAGATAATATCGGCCTCCGCCGTATGGATAATCCTAAAGCTAAAAGTAACCCCGATACTTATGGCGGGCAATATTGGTCTAACCCTGTTTGTACACCCACACTCGCCAATGACCAATGCGGTGTTCATAATAATAGTGGTGTACTTAACAAATGGTTTTACCTATTAGTGCAGGGCCCCGGCACAACCACCGGCTCTCCGGGTTATACTGATGACGGCATTGCTGATAATGGCGCAGTAATTAACGGCGGTAATAACTATGGTGCATTAGGCCCTTCAGGTACCGGCGAATTTTTAGGAATTGGTTTTGCTAAAGCAGAAGCCATTACTTACCTGATGGAACAGCTCTTAACACCCAATGCAACTTTTGCACAGGCTCGTTTAGCTTCAATAAGCGCTGTAAGGGCTTTGTATGGAGAATGCTCGCAGGAAGAAAGATCTGTAACAGATGCCTGGTTCGCTGTTAACGTTGGAGCATCTTATACAAGTTGCGCCCTGCCTGTAATTTCAGTATCTGCTTTATTAACTGATGTTCTTGAAACTGCTGCTGGTACTGCCTGTGTAAGATACAATGAGTATAATATCAACACAAACTTAACAGTAGCACAAGGCGCAGCCGTTACCGTTAATTTTTCTGTGGGAGCTACAACCATGAATGCTGATGAATATGCTTTAAGTGCCCCATCAGTAACTTATAATATTGGCGAGACAGGTTTGCGTACAATAAAGCTACGTATCTATGACGATGCCATGGTAGAAACAGATGAGAGCATCACCGTTAATGTAACCAGTGCAACACCGGCTTTAAGCACCTCTTTCACTTTTGATGTTCGCAATGATGATATTGATCCGGTTTTTGGAACATCCATTTCTTTGCTGAATGAAAATTTTGAAAGCACAGCAGTTGGCAGCTTGCCTGCCGGCTGGTCGGTAATAAACAAAACTGCTGCACCAACCATTCAATGGGCTGTAAGACAAAATGGTTTGGTTCCATTGATCTGGACCGGTAAAAGAGCAATTATTGAACAAACATTAATTCAAGGCCAGGCAACTTACGACCAGCTGGCAGAGGCACAGGTAATTTTAAAAACCCCGTTGATCAATGCCACTGGCCTTAATGCTGTAAAGGTGCAGTTTACATTCCAGGCAGGAGGAGAGCCGGCCTGTACACCGGCTTGTGATTATGCACAATTGCTCTATTCGCTGGATGGTATAACTTTTAACACGATGGTGGGTGCTTCAGCGCCACTGTATCTAACGTTGCTGGATTCTGTTTACAGTACTGTGCTGCCATCTTATCTTAACAACAAACAATTTTACCTTGGGGTGATATGGCTGAACGATGCCAATGCAGGCACATCGGCAAGTGTTACTATAGATAACTTTACCGTTACAGCAAACGGCTCGGTAGTTGAAACAGTATTGGCTTCAACAACAGGCGAAAAAGTAAATGCTGAAACAGGTAAGCCCAGTTATTTTTACAGCAGTACCGACAGGGAACTCATCGCAAGGATATCAAACAGTACAGCACATGATTATGGCTGCGTATCCACAACACTCGAAAAAGCAGGCACAGCCGGTTTTGAATTGTATGTTTCCGGTATCGATCATCATCGTGTTGCTGATAAGATCAGCAGGATCAACCCAACAACAAATAATGTTGCCGGCTCCTATAATATAACCCTGTATTTTACCGAAGCAGAAATTGCTGCATTGGAAGCTTACACCGGCTTAACCAGGAACCAGTTCTTTATTTATAGAACAACTGCAAACCCTTACACAGGCGCTAATGCAGGTAATACAGCATTTACAGCAGCAACATATACTGCCATTGCTGGCATCGGCGGATCCTTCAGTGCAAACTTTAGTACCGGTTTTGCTGCTGCCTTTGCGGTAGGTGCATCCATCAGTATTCCCTTGCCGGTGAATTGCATCGATTTTAAAGCGGTTAAAAAGGATAATAGTGTACAACTGGTTTGGAAAGTGAATCAGGAAATTAACAACAGCCACTTTACCATTGAAAGGAGTGAGAATGGAATAAGTTACAGTCCGGTCGCTACTGTAATAGCCAATGCCGGGAACAATGGAAATTACAGTTATGCAGATATGAACCCACCGGGCCAAAGAGTGTATTACAGGCTTGTGCAAACAGATAAGGACGGCACTAAAAAATATGTATGCAGTATTCTTACAGTTTCCTTAGATAACAGCGATGGCTTTACTATTGGCAATGTATATCCCAATCCTTCATCTGCAGAATCTTTTGTAAATATTTACACATCCAAAGCAAGAACGGTTAGTATGGAATATGTAAATGCATTGGGCCAGGTATTCAGCAACCATTCGGTACAATTGCAGCCAGGCACCACCCGTGTTGCACTGAAGATAAATGCAGTGGCTGGTAATTTTATTGTGCGGTTCAGGGATGAGAAAGGTATTGTGTTAGGTTATCAGAAATTTAGCAGGTTTTAATTAAGTATTAATGATTAAAAAAGCCATCCCGCCTCAGGGGATGGTTTTTTTATTTGGGAGAAAAGTTTGTCCCAGCGGGGTTTTCGCAAACGAATCTTATATGTTGGAATAAACTTTGTGCGAAACCCCGATGCTTGCAGGCTCCCGCTATTTGCGGCCCCATCCCTGGAATGCAAAGAGTGGCAGGTTTTTATTTTAAGTCCATTATTCATCGGGCCTGCCTGTCGGCAGACAGGGTTTCACGCAAGAGAAATAAATAATTGTGAGTAAGCTGTGAAAACCCTGCTGGGACGAAAAAATACTGATGTTTTATTGAACTTTCATTTCAGCTGTGGCTGCGGAACAAGTATTGGTTTATGTGTCCTTACAATGAGCGCTGCAACCAGTATGTTAGGTACCCAGCTTAGCCATGCAACAATGGAATACGCAATTATAAAATCTCCGAATACCGATATTAAAACCGGTAGCCAGATCCTTAGCGTTACCGCAGCAAAACATGCAGCATAACTGTAGATCATCAACCTGCGGTGTTGTTCAACCTGCCGGTTCCTGATCTTTAAATAAGCAAACAGCGTTGTTGTGAACCATATAATTCCTAAACAGATAAAACCCGTAGCAGCAATAAGCCCTCCCGTAGCAAAAACGCCTATTCCAATGCCGGCTAATGAACTGAGGAGAACACAAATAACATAGATCTTTCCTACTGCCCTGTGAACAGGAAGATTTCTTCTCCTGAGTTTTAAGCTGAATTGCAGCCAGCCGATCAGTAAAGCGATCCCTCCTAAAATAATGTGCGTGTAAAATGCAATATTCCAAATAGTATTTGCTAACAGTTCACCGGGTTTTGTACTTAGTAAACCAAATGTGCGCTCATTAAAAAAATACAGGGTTGGGTAGAGGCCTATGATGATGGCTAACAGGGCTATAACTATTTTGGAGATCTTTTGTGCCATATCATTTGATTTTTATTGCCCCCTTTCTATATAAGTCCAGTGCTTTTTGTAAAATATCTTCTATCGTTTTTATGGGTAGATCTTTGTCCGGGTCTATCGTCAGGATCTTCATCCTGGACCGGCTACCTTCTTCCAGTTTTGAATGGTTAAGATATTTCCCTTCTACAAAAAGGATGTAAGGAGCGGCTGTTTTTTTGTCTGTCCATAAGTAGCAAAACATCTTTTTACCATAGCAAAAGCATGGCATTCCGTATTTCTGTGTTTCAATAATGTTCAGGTCCTGTTTGAGGATAATACTTCTTAAGGCAAGCAAACAACTTTTGTTTGGTTCTTCTTTATCCAGGTAATAGTTGTGAAGTTTATCGGTCATTTTGAAGGTTGGTATTTATTACCGTTATTGAAGTGTTCCAGATCTGGTTAATTCCAAATTTCGTTCATCTCTGTCAGTACAATTGGTTTACCGTCAGTAACAATAATGGTATGTTCATGCTGCGCCATAAAGCCACCCTTATTTCCAACCAGGGTCCAGCCGTCTTCTAAAGTTTCTGTAAATGTGGAAGTCGTTGAAATAAATGTTTCAATAGCAACAACAGCATTTTTCTTAAATCGTGTAAGATTAAACCGGTCCCTGTAATTAGCTATTTCATGTGGTTCTTCGTGAAGGCTTTTGCCTATGCCGTGCCCCGTCAAATTCTTTATGACCTTGTAACCTCTTTTCTTAGCTTCAGTCTCAATTAAAGATCCGATATCAGCAATGCGAACCCCGCCTTTTATATTGTATATCGCTTTATGTAAAATTTGTTTTGAAGCCTCGATCAGTTTCTGGTGCTGGTTAATATCTTTTCCAAGTACAAAAGAGTTTCCGTTGTCTGACCAGAAGCCATCAAGTTCAGCTGAGACATCAATATTAATCAAATCGCCTTCTTTGAGTATCCTGTTGCTGGATGGGATGCCGTGACAAAATTCATTGTTTACGCTTATACAGGTACAACCCGGAAAACCGTAAGTTAAATAGGGCGCTGACCTGGCACCAAAACCTGAAAGTATTTTTGCTCCATAATCGTCTAATTGTTTGGTCGTCATACCGGGTTGGGCGTAGTTGCTCATTTCTTTCAAAGTGCAGGCAACAGCTTCACTTGCCTTTTTCATCCCCGTTAGTTCTGATTCTTTTGTAATTGACATATTCTTTTTTGTATGTTTTTAATTCGGTTGCGTGGCAGATCGCCGCTGATTAAAATTACTAATGTTTTCTTTAATGATTGGTGAAGACAACACGCTGTAGATAAAAAATATCAGCACTTGCAGTTACAAAAAAAACTCCAAAACCGCAAGAGGATAACTACCTGAAAGAAATCATAAAAAAAGCATTTTTTTCGAGGTTTCTATCGGCCTTTTCAAATTTTTTTTTTACAGTTTTATGGCGCACAATATTGTGTAAAAAAATAAAACTTAAAAGTTATGTCATCTACATCAGAAACAGGCCTCGCCAAAATGGTGGGCAATTTCAACGATCTTATTGCATTTACAATTGGCTGGGGCAGTAAATATGTCCCCTCGCAAAAAGCCCTGGAAGTGGCTAACCTTCAAACCGTTTACCAACAGGCAATGGTGGTACTTAAGGATGTAAAAACCCTTAAATCAACCAATGATCTGGCGGTAAATAAACGTCAGCTTATTTTTGAACCGGTAAAAAAGATGGCAACAAGAGTGCTGAATGCACTGGCATCTGCCGAGGTTGATAAAAAGATCATTGCCGATGCAAAAACCATTAACCGGAAAATACAGGGCGCCAAAGCCCCTAAACCAGCCCCGGCACCTGGTGAAAACGGCGAAGCTCCTGAACAATCGGCTAAAACCATATCGGCAGCACAATTAAGTTTCGATAGCCTGCAGGATAATTTTGAAAAGCTGGTAGAACTGGTTAAGCAGGAACCAAAATATAAGCCCAACGAAAAAGAATTGCAAACGGCTGAGCTGGATATTTTTTTGGCAACGGTAATGAGTACCAATAAAAGCGTGGTGGATACATTGGTACCTTTAAGCAATAAAAGAATTGAAAGAGACAGCATTTTATATGATGAGCCCGGTGGACTGGTTCCCCTTGCATTAAAAGTAAAGACCTATGCAAAGTCTGCCTTCACCGTCTCCAGCCCGCAATACAAACAGGTAAGTGGCATAAAATTCAAAAATCGTAAATAAATAGATCACCCACCACTGTAAAAAGGCAACTGGTTTTTATAAACCAGTTGCCTTTTTTATAGATACCCGCATGCGGTTAATACACTGCTCCCTGGCAATCATAAAGCGAGCTATGGCGTTAGCAAAGTAACCGCTGGCATTTATAAAGTAAGCTCCGGCATTAACAAAATAACCGCTGGCATTTATAAAGTAAGCTCTGGCATTAACAAAATAACCGTTGGCATTTATAAAGTAGGTTATGGCGTTAACAAAGTAACCGTTGGCACTTATAAAGTAAGCTCTGGCATTTATAAAGTAACCGTTGGCACTCACAGGTAGGCTCTATTCAGTAAACTGTGGGGTCTATTCAATAAACTGTGTCAAAAGAAAATAAATAGTTGATCTTCAATAGCCTCTTCTGCCAACTATCGCTTGTTTCTTTGTAAGGAACTCCTTAAGAAGAGGGGTGTGGCGAAAATATAAGCGGAGAAGCTATCACTCCGGCTCAACTTTATCGTCGTTGGTGATAACACACAACGACGGCGAAGAATGGTGTGGAGATTTAAGCTAAGACCAACAGCAAAGAGACCTTTTTAGTAAATAATATTGACAGTATTTATGCCTTGATGTAATGCTATGGTATCTCGATGAGAATTTTGTACTCCGTTTCTATAATATCTCCATTCAATATCTGCTTTCTTGTAAAAATTGTACGAAAATTCATCAGTTATTGTCCGACTTGTTAGGCCTATTTGCCCTTTAATAATGGTAGGTAGCAGATACGAATTTAAGGGGTAGTTTAAAAAATATCTACTTTGAAAGACAGTATCATTGTTATATGCTGGTGAGGATTTTTGCATATTTATAGTTAATACGGATTTTTTGTCAAAGAAAACCGTATCTGTTCTTGTGTCATCTGAAATGGGGTAGTAAGTTTTGGGATAAACACGAATAAGTGTATCCACTTTTGTTAAAAAGCGAGGAGTAGTGTACATCCCTTCTAAAAATTGTGGAGTAAATTGAATTGAGAAGCGCCCTTGTCCATCAGTTGTAACAGAATCGTCTGAGACATAATGAATAATTTCAGTTGAGGTTGTTATTGTGTCGGCAAATAAAATATTCCATGGCTCCATAATAACTCTAACTTTAAATCCTCCCGATACTGTATGTATTTTCAATCCGGCAATTGGTTGTTTGGTAACATAGTCAACAGCTATAGCATTTAGAGTTACAGAATTATTTGTTTCTGAATTTTTCTTACATGATAAGAACAAAGCGGCTGTCACGAAAAAAAGTAGAAATCGGTAGTTTTGCATAATGTCCAAATTAACGGTTAAATGATTTGGGTACTAAAATTAATTCAGCTAACGTCCGAGGCTTTGTGCAGTTGGGGAATTGACCAACTGTCCGCCCGGAACCGAAGCTAAATTTATAACTAAAAGCCGATGTTTAGAACTACTGCCCGGCAGAATTACGTCCGCCGAAACCAAAGCCTGGATTTGCTAAAAAACATTATAAAGTTTCCAATAAACAAACAAAAATATCAAAGCCAAATATGTCAAACTGTTTATTGTAAAAAGATATTTAGAAAATGTCGTCCAGGTTGTTCCTTTGAGAACTTTTATGTTTTGTGCAATTATTGGAACAATAAGAATAAGCATCAGGAAAGGAATGTAAGCCGCAATATTTAGCATTGAAAATTTCCGATCGTGGTATGGCGAAGGAAAATAGAAGATTGCCTGATTATTTGATAAAACGTTTGCATAATAAAGCAATATAGCACTTACGAAAAATAGTAGGATTTTGATTTTAGGAGTAGCGCTATTTAGTTGAGGGATAGATTTTTTATTTCGCAAAAAACTAATAAGAAAAAATATTGCTGAAAAAGAAAATAACACCTCACAACAAATAAGAAACAAACGCATAGTGCCATTGTTCTGTGGCGTTTTAAAAGCAACAAGTTTTTTGTAGTCTGAATTTGGTGGAAAAATATCAAGCATTTCAAAAGAATGATTGCCTTTAGCTAATTCCTTTTTAAGATTGAATTCTTTAGATTGTTTAAAGTCGTGATAAAAGTATAAACTTAAATTGCCAGCTTCTAAGTCTGCAACAAAGGAATACATTGTGCCATCGCCAATTTTATTTCTGCATTCGTGCATTGTGTCCACCAAGGCCAGGCAATAATTAGAATTTGTGTCATTGGTATGATTAAGTAAAAAATCATTACCTCGTTTGTAGCGGTCAAAATTCAATTTTTCTTTGCCAGATGTGTTTGATGGACAAAAGTTGGCAATGATATATTTATTGTCATTCCCTATCGTCATTGTATCTGGTTCCATTATGAGGTATTTGCCAAATTTGTCAGCGAAAAACACTACGCCACCATTAATCGGTCTGTTGAATTTGATTGCATAATTTCTTACGTCTTCAACAGTTATGCAATTTTGCATTATTTTCCTTATAAATTTATCAGGGTTTGTTTCAGTTGTTTTTGTTGGGTCAAGGGTTATAGCTTTTGGAGAAACTGTCAACCCGTCAAAAGCAAGACCTGCTTCATTCATACCTCCCTGCGGAAAATTGTCACCATAACCTACATATACAGCGCCGAATTTTCCAAAAGTTTTATTTTCAAACCAAATCCTTGAACCAAGCCTCCAACTGTCTTCATTATTTCCAAAGTAAGTCCGCCCGTTTACAGTCACTTTACACGCACTACAAGCAAAGCTGTCAATATTAAAAACCTGCAAAAGTATTGTCAAGGCTAAGAATTGAATTATTATTTTCATTTAATTATTTTATTTATCAAACGTAGGGCCTGTAGGTTTGTTGTAGGGTGTTCCCCGAGGCAGGCAACTCATAAATATGCGCAAGTCCAAAGTACTTCCGTTTTTATAAGATTGATTCTCATAAATGTACATAAAAAATAATCAGCTATGCTAAATTGCAAACTTGCATATTATTAATTGTTTCATGCATCGACAATTGAAAAAACGCAAGTTTTTATCTTCCTGAAAGCAACAAAAAAGCCACCAGGTAATCTGATGGCTTTTTTCAAAATAGATTTATTTTTTATCCTCCTGCACCCACTCGCTGTTGCTCTTCCTCTGTACCTGATTTCTTTTTGCTCTGTCCCTGTTGTTTTCCAAAACGGTAAGTAAAGTTGATACCATACTGGCGGTTGTCCCAACGGTTGACCAACGAAAAGTCAACATTGCCATACTTGGTTGAAGCCCTGTATTGCTGCCAGCCAAATGGGTCACGTGCAGTTAAGCGCAGGCTTGCTTTGCCTTTTAATAAATTATTTTTTGCAAGGCCAATATTCATTTGCCCCATCGGCAGCGCCAGGTTCAATTGCTGCACATTCTTATAATTGTACCAGCCACTTAACTCTGCACTCCAGCCCTTACCAATGGTAAAGCTGTTGTTTATATTAAAGCTGAAAGAAGTGAAAGCCATATCAAGGTCAACCACTACATTCTGTGAATTTTCTGTAGAGATATAGGTACCCTGGTAATGGTTGCGGTAAACATTTGCATAGAGGTTGGTGTTCCACCATTTGGCAAATTTTACCGGGCTGCTCACTGCTAAACCGATGTTGCTGAACTTAGCAATATTATCAATGGTTAAGAAACCAACCAGTTCATTATTGGTACCACGCACTCTTTTAACGATCTGCGATATCACATCGGTGGTTACTGTATAATTCAACGTAGTGCTTAGTTTGTTATTATACGTATGCTTCAGTTCATAATTATAAGAGAACTGCGGCGTAAGGTATGGATTACCCTGGCGGTACGATAATGAATCAAGAAAGAACGTGAACGGGTTCAGGTCCTGGTAATTGGGCCTTTGTAAACGCCTGCTGGCCGAAACGGTGAAAATGTTTTTCTTATTCATGTTATAACTCACGAATACCGATGGGAACAAACTTACATAGCTGCGTTTTACAACCGAGTTGTTGGTTGTTTGCACACCCTTGGTATTGGTATTCTCCATTCTTAAACCGGTTTGCACATCCCACTTTTTAAAACTCTTATTTGCATTGAGGTAAGCGGCATTGATGTTCTCTGTATAAATAAAATGGTTGTTACGTGCATCGGGCATCCAGTTGCCGCCCATCTTACGCATGTAGTCAACCAGGTTGTCCGACTTTACATAACTGCTCTTGATACCGGCTTCCAGCTTTACACCACTTTTATAAGTATGATTAAAATCTGACTTGAGTGAATAAATATCAATACCTGCAGGCAGGTGGCCTCTTAAGAACATAGAGTCGGCTGTCTGGTTATTGTTACCATCAAAGAAACCGGTACGCAAATACTGGTCAGATACATTTTTGTAATGAGAATAATCAATATCAAGGGTGATCTCGGTAACCGAATCAAAATTATGCCTGAAGTTCAGGTTGGTACTAAAGTTTTTCCAGCTCAGTTTATTTTCTGTTTTTGAGTTCAGCCTGCTGAACACATCACCATCAAGCGTGGTGAATGCGGTATTGGTTTGGGGTGTTGGCCTGCCGGCAAATAAAAATCCGTTCAGTACAATACCATAAGTGGTTCTTTTGTTGGGTGAATAATCCATGCCCAGTTTCAATGTGTAATTATTATTACGGAAACGGAAATAGGTATTCACTTTGCTGATACTGTCTAATTGTTTACCATCTTCATAGTAACGGCTGGTAATATCCATGGCACTCCTGCCTTCACGATAGTTGTAAACAAAATTGCCAAAGAAGTTTATCGTATTCTTTTTGTAATTGTAGTTTACTGAAAGAGTTGGTTTCCATGTTAGTTCTTCTTTACCATTGTAACGGAAAATGCCGGATGTATTTCCCAGGCTGATGCTTCCGTTCGACCCTTTTACTTTACCCTTCTTTGTTTTAATATTGATAACACCTGAATTACCCGATGCATCATATTTTGCGGAAGGGTTGGTCATGATCTCTATCTGGTCAAGCGCAGATGCAGGCAGGTTGCGTAATACATTGGCAAGATCGGCAGGAGAGAGGTATGTTGGTTTTCCATCCATCATTACAATAACACCCTGCTTTCCTTTCAGGCTTATGTTGCCGTCATTATCAACACTTACACCCGGTGATTTTTCCAGTACTTCCAGTGCAGTAGCGCCGGCGTTGGTAGGAGAGGCTTCTACGTTCACCACAGTACGGTCAAGCTTTTGTTCAATAAAAGGTTTGGCTGCGCTAACGGTTACACCTTCAAGTGCTTTTGATTGTACTGCAAGCTCTGTTGCAGGTACGTTCACTGTTTGTTCAGTTGCGGTGATGCTAACGGGTGCAGTTTGCTTTTTTGCAAAACCGGTGGCCGAAATGCTGATGATGTAATTGCCATCAGCAATTTTTTCAAAACTGTAATTACCTGCCTTATCGGTGATGGCAGTTTTTACAAGCGCATTGCCTGTGGCTTTTTGTAATTGAACAGTGGCAGATTCTACCGGCTTTTTATCGGGGCTTAAAACGGAACCCGATATTTTGCCCGTTTTGTTTTGTGCGTTGACCAGCAGGGTCAATAGCACAGCAGTTAGTAATAGTGTAATTCTTTTCATGGCTAATGATTTGGTATACTTTAATTAATGGCTGTGTAAAAATGTACTAATGTTTTCGTATGCAAATCGAAAAAAGGATAAAAGGCGAAAAATGATTATCGCAGGATTGGCTTAAAGATTGTGGCAGAGCTTGATATAGCATGATCTGGCTTTGTTGAAAAAAAAAGAATGCTCATTAACCAGCGCCATGATATTAACCGGTTACAGGTCTTTTTTAGTGACCTGTAATATTTTATTTATATATTATAATAATTTTTTGTACATTCCTATACAATTATCTGCATGAAAAAGAATACCAGCCAGAATGACGCTTTGGATACAGGACAGGAAGTTCTATTGAGTGCAAAAAAATTTAAAGCGTTGGTTGAAAACAATGATGCTATCATAGCACTTGTTGATAAAAATATAAACAGCATTTTCCGAAGTTCATCTGCGGCCAGGATCACCGGGTGGACAAATGATGAATTTGCAAAACTTACACCAGCAGATTATATACATCCTGAAGACCAGCAACAGGTACAAACTATATTGGCAGAGGCCATTGCAAATCCCGCAAAAGCAATTTCACTTACAACAAGGGTCAGGCATAAAGCAGGGCACTGGCTCTGGCTTGAAGGTACGGTGACCAATATGCTGCATGATCCCGATATACAGGGCATCATCACAAACATGCGGGAAATAACCGAAAAAAAAGAGGCTGAAGAGAAAATTGAAAAGATCAAACGGTTGTACTATTTCATCAGCCAGGTAAACCAACGGATAGTAAGAACTACCGATGAAACAACACTGTTTAAAGAAGCATGTTCAATTGCGGTGGAATATGGAAAATTCAGGATGGCATGGATAGGTAAGATCGATGAGGAAACGCAGTCAATGGTTCCGGTAGTGCATGCCGGTGAGGATAATGGGTACCTGGCCGGCATAAAGAGCATTTACCTGGCAGATGTGCCCGAAGCCAGCCTGCCCATAGTTGAAGCACTTCAGCAGGGCAGATATTTTACCTGCAATGATATTGAAAATGACCCCACCATGCTGCTATGGAAAACTGAGGCATTAAAGAGAGGCTACCTGTCTTTGATCTGTTTGCCGATAAAAAAATCAGACAAGTTGGTTAGTGTATTTGCCTTATATGGCGATACAAAAAATTTTTTTAACGAAGAAGAAATTAGCCTGCTGGAAGAGGCAACACGGGATATTGCTTTTGCACTGGAAAATTTTGGAAGGGAAGAAATGCGGAAGAAAGCTGAAGCAGAAATAGCAAAAATGTACAAGGATAAAGAAACGCTGCTCAACAGGATCAATGATGGGATGGTATCGGTTGATAATGAATGGCGTTATACTTTTATAAATGATGCTGCATTAGCTACACATCCACTGGGCAGGGAAGGCACTTTGGGAAAAGTAATATGGGATATACATCCTGAAATGAGAGGTACCATTTTCTGGGATAAATATCACGAAGCCAAAGCAACAGGTAAAGTAGTGGAGATAGAAAGTTTTTATGAGCCTTTGCAAAAATGGTTCTCAGTAAAAGTTTACCCTTCGCCCGATGGGCTTACCATATTTTACAATGATATTACCGAACGTTTAAAAACGCATGATGAGGTCATTAAAGAAAGAAATCTTTCCGATTCCATAATCAACAGTCTGCCGGGTATTTTTTACCTGTATACCAAAGAGCGGCAATTTTTAAGGTGGAATACAAATTTTGAAAAAGTTACCGGGTACACAAGTGAAGAAATAAGGCAAATGAACCCGCTCGATTTTTTTGACGGGCCTGAGAAAGAACTGCTTGCTCAAAAAATAAACAAAACATTTGTTGTTGGTGAAGAAAATGTGCAGGCGGGGTTGCTTTTAAAAACAAAAGAAAAGATTCCTTATTATTTTACAGGAAAGGCTGTTGAATACGAAGGAAAGCCTTGCCTCCTTGGTGTGGGGATTGATTTTACCGACCGGCTGGCGGCACAGGAAAAAATAAAGGAAACAACCGATCAACTGCGCATGCTTACAACACACCTGCAAAATATACGGGAAGAAGAGCGCAAAAGGATCGGCCGTGAAATTCATGATGAACTGGGCCAGCAACTGACTGCTATTAAAATGGATGTGGCCTGGCTGGATAGAAAAATGCCGGAAAAAGAAACCGTATTCAAAAGCAAGCTGAAGAACATCATTGACATGCTTGACAGCAGTAACAATGCTATCAGGAGCATACTTAGCGAATTAAGGCCAGGCATACTGGATGATTATGGTTTGCTGGAAGCGATCGATTGGCTGGGAACCCAGTTTACAGCCAATACCGGTATCCCTTTTAAATTTACAACCACCGAAAAAAAGATCCAGTCTTCAGAGCCTGTAGTGACCTGCATTTTCAGGGTGTACCAGGAAGCATTGACCAATATTACCCGGTATGCCCATGCTACCAACGTTGTGTCATCCCTGACAATTAATGATGGCGTTATTATTGTGGGGATAAAAGATAATGGAAAAGGCTTTGACCCTGCACTGGTGCAAACACACAGATCGTTTGGAATACTTGGCATGAAGGAAAGAGTGATATCATTGGGCGGTGTGTTTGAACTGAATTCCTCTGCCAAAAATGGGACAGGTATCCTGGTAAAACTACCGGTTACTATCCCTGAAAAAAATTAACTTAAACCCGGTACTATGCAAAAGATACTTTTAGCAGATGATCACAGCCTGATACGCCTGGGTTTGACCCAGATACTTAGAGACGAATATCCTACTGCAGAAATAAAAGAAGTGTGTGATGGTGAATCGCTTGTCAAAGAAGTTATGAAAGGCGATTGGGACCTGGTGATATCCGACCTGGATATGCCGGGAAGAAGTGGCCTTGAGGCGTTGGAGCAGATCAAACTCATAAAGCCGGATCTGCCCGTGCTGATACTCAGCATATTTACCGAAGACCTTTATGCTGTGAGGGTACTAAAAGCCGGTGCAGCAGGTTATCTTAATAAAAATGCAGCGCCTTATGAACTGATCAAAGCTATCCAACGCATAAGCCTGGGCAAAAAATACATTACTCCCGAAATTGCTGAAAAGCTGCTGATGAACCCGGACGCAGAAAAAAAACCTCACGAAATGCTCAGTAACCGGGAGTTTGAAATATTCAAGCAACTGGCAATTGGAAGAACAGTTTCACAGATCGCAGAGTCGCTGTCTATAGCACTTACAACCGTTAGTACACACCGCAGCCGTATCATGGATAAACTTGGCCTCGCCACTAATTCGGAACTTACACGGTATGCATTGGCCAATCATATCATCAGCGATATATAAGGTTGTGTTTAATGTCATCACATATTCCTATACACGTATAGAATAATCACTACCTAACTAAAGTGGTACTGCTATTCGCTATCCGGTAACATTTCAGGTTCTTTGCAGCCACAAAAAATGTCATGCGGGTATTAATAGCAGATAAATCCGACCTCATCATACAGCGCCTGGAAGAATTACTTTCAGAAATAATATTCATTTTGGGTACAGACAAGGCATGCTCCTACGAAGAGGCATTACAACTTTTTAAGCAAAATAAGCCTGATGTTGTAGTGATGGACATGAATTTACCCGATAACACATCTTACCAGTTATTAAAAGAAATAAAAGAAAGCTCGCCAAAAACTGTTGTAATTATCATGTTCATCGATTCGGATGAGTATATAATACAACAATGCAAAAAGCTGGGAGCTGATCATTTTTTTGACAAGTACCACGAATTTGAAAAAATACCAGTGGTCATCAATGAGATCGCAGCAAAGAGCTAACTGCTTACTTTTTCTTTATTCCTTTAGCAATTAAGGCTTTTTCAATTTCAGCGATCCCTCCCGAAAAAGGGTTTCCCTCAACAAGGCTTAGTACATGTTTATCCCATTTTAATACCAGTTCGGGAGAACTGGAGGTGAACTGCATTTTCTTTGACAGTTGCACTTCTGCAAGAGGTGCCAGCATATTTTGCTGCCCATCAAGCAGGTTATTGCCGGTAAGGTCAATAATGCAGATCCATTTCATTTCATTTACAGGCGAGGCGTTTATTTTTTTTCTGTATGCTATGATACGCCAAAAAATAATTGCGAATAAAATGCCAAGACCAGTGGCTACAATTCCTATAGTTCGTGAACTGGGGAACTGGGTAGTAATGGCAAATAACTGTAAAATGCCATTTGCAAACAGGATAAAAGCGATAAGCCCGGTCACAAAAAGTGCGGTACTTGTCCACTGTGCCGGCTTTTTGGCGATGTACAATTTATTTTCGTTCTCATAAACTACTGTTCCCGAAGATTCTGCAAGTTTTAGCATAGCTGGTAATTTTTGTGAATGATCTCAATCAATACCGTATTTTTTTTTCTGTTCTTTTGATAACTGCTCAATATTTTTTCTAATAACGCGGTTTTCCGGTACGATGATATCCCAGAGGCGTGCAGTTTTATCTCCTGAGCCGGTCAGGATCATTTTTCCATCAGGCGAAAATTCAACCGAAAAAACCATACCGGTGTGGCCATAAAATTCCATGACGGGCTGCCTGCTTTTTATATCCCACAGTAAAGATGTATTATCCCAGGAGCCTGTAAGTATCTTATTCCCGTCAGGAGAAAACCTTACTGAAAAAATTGTGCCAGCATGCCCTTCAAATATCTTAAGTGTTTTTCCTTTCAGGTTCCATAAACGTGCTGTATTGTCGGCATTACCTGTAAGGATGCTGTCGCCGGTAACTGAAAATGCCACTGCATATACATCATAGAGATGGCCTGTAAAAACCTGTAAACATTTACCGCTAAGATCCCAAAGCCGCACTGTGTTATCTGCAGAGCCGGTAAGTATCCGGGTGCCATCCGGCGAAAATGCTACGGCAAATATTTCATCAGTATGGCCTTTAAAACTAATAAAACCACTTCCTTTTAAATTCCATAAACGTGCAGTGTAATCACCCGAACCTGTAAGTACCTTATCTCCGGCCGGTGAAAATGCTACGGCATATATTTCATCATTATGTCCTTCAAAGGTAGCAAGCGTGTCTCCTTTCAGGTTCCAGAGTATTGCCATTTTATCATTTGACCCCGTAAGTATTTTTTTTCCATCGGGTGAGAATATGGCTGCATTTATTCCCCCTGCATGTGCCTGGAAGGACTGCAACATATGCCCTTTTGTATCCCAGAATATTATTCTGCCATCATCAGAAGCGGTAAGCAAAGTGTCGCCGGTTTTTGAAAAAACCACAGAATGTATCTCATCGCTATGGCCGGTAAATTCATATTTAGTGACCGTTTCAATATCCCAAAGCTTTGCAGTTTTATCACCCGAGCCGGAAAGTATTGTTTTTCCATCGGGAGAAAAAGCTACGGCATATATTTCATCAGCATGGCCCTTACATTCATTTTTCATTTTGCCTTGCAGGTCCCAGGAACGTACTGTATTGTCCCGGGAGCCTGTTAAAACGGTATTTCCATCTTTGGAAAATTTTACTGCATAAACAGTTCCGGAATGCCCTTCAAATACCTGGATACATTTTCCTGTAGAATAATCCCATAGCCTGGCCATATGATCGGAAGTACCGGTAAGCACCTGCTTACTATCGGGCGAAAAAACCGCACCATACACCCCCTCGGGATGCATCAGTTGTTTCAGCGGTTCACCTTTTAAATTCCATATTTTCACTGTGTTATCCCTGGAGCCTGTAAGGATCTTGGTGCTGTCCGGTGAAAATGCTACAGCATAAATGTCATCCTGGTGTGCTTTGAAGGCTTTTACACTGTCAGTTCCCAGGTCCCATAGCCTTACTGTATTGTCTCCCGATCCTGTTAGTATAGTTTTTCCGTCGGGAGAAAAAGCGGTGGCATATATTTCATCGGTATGTCCCCTGAATTCCTTTATCACCCGGCCATTCAGATCCCATAACCGGGCCGTACTATCACCCGAACCGGTAAGGATCATTTTCCCATCCGCCGAAAATACAACAGCATACACAAAACCTTTATGGCCTTCAAATTTTTTAATGAGTTCACCATCCAGGTTCCATAAACAGGCTGTACTATCGCCCGAACCGGTAAGTATGGTTCTTCCATCCGGCGAAAATGCTACCGCATATACTTTATCTGTATGTGTTGCAATTATTTTGTAGAAGAGGTTCTCGTTATAGATCTTGTCTTTTTCTTTTTTTATGGTGGTGGAGTTATTGATCAATAAAGCTTCTTCCGCCAAACGAAAAGCAAGCGTAGGGTCGGTGTGAACAATGGTATGCGCCTCTGAGAGCAGGTAATTCGCAAGGGCTTTCTTCCTGTTTATATTGGCAAGCCAGGCAGCAGCACATGCAGCTACAAACAGCAAAGCAAGTATACTGATGGCCACATTCCTGATCAGCATCATTTTCCTGTACACCCTCACTTCTTCGCTGGCAAGGTCCTTGGGTTCTTTACCATGCAATGGTGCGGCAAGTTTTAATACTTCTTTTTTAAAGAAGGGGTTTTGAAGGGATAGATCATCCTCTGATCTGATATGGCGCAGGTCGATATAAAAAGGTTCTTCTGTAAATTTATTGCTGAGTATTTCGGGCAGAGAATTTTTACCCGCATTTGTAATTTTCCGGGTCTCATCATTCCATACAATTTCACCATCGGTTAAAACGATCAGCAGTTTATCAACGGATTTATTTTCTATCCAGTACTCAATTTCTTTTTGCACCCATTTGGAAGCAGCAGAAGTGGGCGATGCCATATAAATAAGATATTCTGCATTGTTGAGCGCCACTTGTATATTGCTCCATAAGTGTGGATTTGCCGACAGGCTTGCCTCATCCCTGAAAATATTCAGGTTCCTTTTGCGGAACCAGGGCTTGGCAAGCTTTTCCAGGGCCGATTCCAGCGCCGGCGCCAGTTTACCATCAGCAGCATGCGAATAAGAGATAAATGCGTTGTACATGAACGATTACCGGCTGGTTTATAAATGATGACTGGGTTAAAGGGAAACCGGTATGAATATACACAGAATCTTTAATGCATGAAAAAAATATGTTAGATTCTATTTTGTAAGTTGAGATTTTACTACAGCAACCATCACTCCAAAATTTCCATCAAGTTGTATATAATTTTGCTGCGGGCAATAACTACGGCTTACAAAACCATCAAAGTACAATGCTTCGCTGCAGCCTTTATCTTTAAAGTGTTTGGCAAAATCGTAAAAACTTACGGGGTAGGTACTCATGGCAAAATACGCATTGCCATTAGGTAATATGCCTACACCGTTCCGCACATTTATATTGTTGCTGTTTTTTGTAAAAAGGGCATTAATGGTATTGTTGTGTACCAGTATGGGGCCGCTCTGTGTTAAATATTTGATCTTCTTTGTTTGCAATAAATTCCTGTCAGCAATTGTTTCAATACTTTGTATGCCGGGTTTATTTTTATCATTTACATAGAAAACACCTTTGGGCTTTAAGTAAAAATTGCCGCTGCCGGTTTTGGTATTTACTTTCTGTAATATTTTTCCCTGCTCAATATAATAACCCAACGGAGCCTGGTTTTGCATATACATGCCACCATTGCAGGCATATAAAAGGGTGTTGCCTTTTTGTTCGGCATATTGTTTAAGATTGCCGATGCTGCCCAATATATTTCCTTTATCATCTTTCCAGTACATGCGTATTTCACCGCTGTCTGGCTCTGCTTCAAAACCAATATAATCGTGGGCCAGGTCAATATGCTCCACTGTTGCCTTAACCTGCTTTATAATTTCTTTACCCTCTTTTTTTATTTGTTTTTTTGTTTCGGGAGGGATGTTATTGCAGGAATGTAAAAAAAATAAAAAACAGAAAGTATAAACAAAATGCCGCATGGGGTGAATTTTTAATGCAGGGGAGTATTTTATATATCAGAGATATCAGAAATTATATGGTGTGCAATGGCATACCGGGTTAATTCAGAATTGGTAGACAGATGAAGTTTTTCCATGATCCTGCTGCGGTGCGTACTTACAGTAGTTAAAGCCAATGAATACATTTCTGATACCTGGCTGATCGTTTTGCCCAGGGCGAGCAGCTTAAAAATTTCCATTTCCTTGTTGGAAAGCAGTTCATGCGGGTTTTTGTCTATATCACCCTGTAAAAATAATTTTTCTTCTATCTCGGCTGTAATGTATCTTCTGCCTAAAGAAATTTGCTTTACTGCCTTAATTAACTCATAAGGTGCAGCATTCTTATTCATGTACCCGGATGCACCGGCTTTTAACAACCTGACGGCATATAATTCTTCGGTATAAATACTGAGTATCAATACCGGCAAATGAGGTTTTACCAGTTTAATTTGTTTCAATGCTTCCAATCCATTCTTGCGGGGCATATCAAGATCAGATATAACCAGGTCCCAATCGTGCTGCATGGCTTCATTAATAAGGGATTCTCCATCGCCTACTTCTTTGATCTCTACAGCCGGCCAATCATCTTTAAGTATTTGGATAAGCCCAAGGCGAATAAAGCTGTGATCATCGGCCAAAAGTATTCGCTTCATTTTATCGTGATGATTTTTTACTGATTTTAATAAGGGATACTGATGATAAGTGATGTGCCCTTACCCGGTGCAGAAATCAATTCAAATGTTCCCTGTACAGCAGCAACTCTTTCCTTCATACCTAAAATACCAAATGATCTGTCGTTCTCTACAGCCAACGTATCAAATCCTTTTCCATCATCCCGGATAGTTACTATTATTAAGTTATCAACCAGTTTTAATGAAGTTAAGACTTTATTTGCCTCTGCATAACGCATAATATTGGTAAGAGACTCCTGGTAAACCCTGATGATACAGGTAGCAATTTCTTCCGGCAACTTAATGGCTGTTTCTGTAGTTGTAAATTCGACCGGAATACCAGTCCTCTCAGTGAATTGCCGGCCCTGGAACTCCAGGGCTTCCAGCAAACCATCATCATCTAAGATCCCTGTTCTTAATTCGTTCAGTATTTTTCGTACGGACCCATTGCTCACATCCAGCAACGCTATAATATTTTTTAATTTATTTTTTATAACAGTTTCTTCCTGTGGTGTTTTTTTATCTATCCAGGCCACATCCATTTTTATGCCGGTAAGCTGTTGTCCCAATTCATCATGAATTTCTCTTGCAATAGATGTTCGTTCTTCTTCACGAACTTTTTGAAGATGCCTGGTCAACCGCCTTATCTCTTCATAGGATTTGTTCAGTGTTTCTTTCGCCCGCTTGCTATCTTCAATATCAATTGCAACTCCATACCACCTGACGAGATCTCCCGGTTCATCATATAGCGGCGCAGTACGAACCAGGAACCAGCGATATTCCCCATCAGCCCGGCACAGGCGCATTTCATCCTCAAAAGCTTTTCCTGCTACCCGGTTCACAAGCCACCTTTCCATTATACCCTGAAGGTGTTCGGGATGAACTATACGGTTCGGATTTTCAATTGCCCCTTCACCTGCATAGTCCAGCCAACGCTGATTGGCAAAATCAACGACCCCGTCGGGCCTGAAGGTCCAGGCCATAATGGGAATGGTATTGATTATAAGCCGGATATTATATTCGCTTTTTCTTAATTCGGCAGTATTTTGGAGTATTTTTTTTCTAAGCGTCCGGTTCCACAAAATCAGTCCCACGATCAGGAGGATCGTCACAGCAAGGATGTATATAACATACACCAGGTAACGCTCTTGTGTATTGATACTGAGCCCAAACCATTTTTCGTCTATTTGCTTCAACTTACCTGGTTCGATGGCCGCAAAACCATCAGACACCAAGCGTAAGATAGCCGTATCGCCTTTGCGTACAGCACGCCTGACTTCGTCCTGTGAGACCGGTGCTGTATGCCGGAATTCAGAGCTGATACCCATTTTGTGCAAAAGATAAAGTGCTGAGAAGTCATCCATTAAAAAGACATTGATCTTATGTTCTTTTGCAGCTTTGATGATCGCCTCATAATTTGGGAACGTGAGTATGGTTGTAACCCCGTTTGCCCTGAGATCGTCGATATTCTGATCTCCCGTTTTGGCGCCCACCGGAAATCCTTTCAGCGATGCAAGATCTGTGATGCCGGAAATATCTTTGTGAAAGAAGATAGATGTTTTGATCCTGGTGTATGCAGGAGTAAAATCAAAATAGTCAAGGCGCCCGGGTGTTTTAACAATGCAGTCGATCACATCGAATTTGCCTGCGCTTATCTGTTGCAATGCATCATTCCAGTTCATGCCGTGGATCTCGGCCCTGGTGCCCGTCTTTTTTTCCCACTCCCGCCATTGATCTACCAGGATACCCTGCAACTTACCTTTATCTGTTTGAAACACATAAGGGGCATAGTCGTTGTCCATCACAACCCGGATGGTACGTTGCGTATCCGCTGCAGTCTGCCCAACAACACCGGGCGAAATAAATACCATCACAAAAAAGAGAAGACATGGTATTTTTAGCAAAACATCAATTCCGGTTTTTCTTTGTTGAGTCATTACTATAATTAAGTAGAAGAGGTTATTTGATCTAAGCATTCTACTTCAGTTAAAGTACGTGTTTTTTTCTGATCAATGTTTCTTTTGGCTTCTTTTACGGCTTCCTGATGCCAGACTTCACCCACAAAAGAATGGTGTGGGAGGCAATGTCGCTCGTCGGGAGACGAGGCGACGGCGCTTATGAGTGTAAAAGTTGGGTTGCTGGGAAATTTGGGACATGTACTGCGGCTGAGGAAATAATAAGTTTGGAAAGTTCAACTAGAAAGATAATAACACATTTTCTCTCTTGTATTTATTTGTTACTTCCAATAAGTCGAGTTTACTTAAATCCAAAATAATTTGTGATTTTGATACTACAACATAATAGAGAGTTCTTGATATTCTATTTACTATGGGTAGCTCTTTTATAAATATCTGGCAATGCAATCCTAAATTCTCACAAACAACATTTATTTCCTTTATTTCTATTTTTTTTGATTTTAATGTAATATCATAATCAAGAAAATGCCAATTTTTAATTACATAACTATTTTGAGAGGTATATCTTTCAGGGTCAAAAAACCAAAATATACCTACACCATTTTTGCTCAAATTGCTATGTATAGCATTAATACTTGTAAAAATGCCGATATAATCGACACTTAAAGCAGAAATTATTAAATCAAAATCTACGTTGTAATAATTTTCTTCTATTAATTGTTGGCATTCAATACAATTAAAAAATATGGTTCCTTTTTTATTATTCAATTTCGATTTTTCAATCATTTTAGAAGAACTATCAATCCCTATTGACAAACGTGGATTAAACATATCGTTGATGAACTGCGTCCATACTCCAGTACCACATCCCAAATCGAGTAATTTTATGTTCTTAGTATTATCGAATCTTTCTGCTGCTATTTTAACGATGCCAGTTCCAATTTTTAACTCATAATCTTTAAAAAAAGGCCCTAATAGCCTCCATCTATTATATATTTCCGAAAAGCTGTCAAAATCTTGAATTATTTTATTTTTCATTTTTGTAGCTTTTTTATGTGGTCATTAATAATTGCAAATGCATTTTTTGTTCGTTCAGGCTGATCACCACTTAAACGAAAGTATTGAGGGTAATGAGTTTTTAGAGTTAATTCGATATTGTCATTAATTAATTTTCTATAAATCGGATCAATACCTCTGACTCCATCATCTTCTAATGTAACAAAATCTTGTATTGGAATGAAAAAGTAATAATCAAAATCTTTTAATGTAATCCGAATTAAATCTGACAACATTTGTTCCCAATATGGATGTAAATTATCATTCGCCTGAGCAAATGAAAAAACATCTACAAGTGTTCGGTCAAATAATTGTATTGTTGAATGTAAATTGTTATAAATATTATTTATATGACTAGATATATAAACAGCATAATCATTTTGATCTGTTTGTTTATCTGAAGTTAATCCTCTCATTTTTAATTGCCTTGCTACACCAGAATGTTTCATACAACTAATACCTATTTTATCGAATTCTTTTTCCAGATCCATACATGTACTTGTTTTACCAACTGATTGGGCGCCTGAAAATCCAATTTTTATTCCATTATTTTTAACTTGTGATCTTATTTCTTTAAATCTTGTAGCCTGATTTTTTTCAATTTTACCCAAATTATTTATAGTCTTCCTTATCTTATTTGCTGCAATACTAATTGCATTTTCAAAACTATGTTTTGAAAGGTTGAATTCAGCAAATGTAATACCAGCCAAATCACTAGGTATTTTTAGATTAGAAGAAATATCAAAAGTAATAAATGTTCGTTCTCTTCCGATCTTTGAAATAAAAAGACCACATTCAATTAATAAATTATCTCTAGGAGAATTTTTTATCATTTCATTGCTTTCCGTTTTATCATCTGCAGAAAATATTATTATTGCAAAATCAAATTGTTCAATTTTATTAACTAATGATTCAAGAGTTCCAGTGCCTAATTCAAAAATATCACCGTTATCCCAAATTGAACAATCAGCATAAGAAGATAATTGGCTTTGAAACTCTTTTGCTGTCTCTATTGCTTTTTGAGAAGAACCGATAAAAATTTTAGGTAGTTGCATCATATTCGGGGACTTTAGCAATTTTTTTATTACGAATATATTATATAATATGTAAAATAACTAAATAACCTGATTTTGATAATCAATACTTTTTGGTTATGCATTCTGAAACTATCTGCAAAACAAAAAATTCAATGCTGTTATACCGCACAAGAGTGCGACGCCAATGAAGCTAAATAGTAATTCCTATGTCTGGCTCAAAAAACTATCTTTCATTTTTCCTAAAAGATCGGTCTCTAAAACGAGGGCGTTCGGGGTTTTAAGATTATACTTTTCTCCCGACGAGCGGGTAGTAGAGACTCGCTATTAATTGGCTATAATATTTGTTTATGTAAAGATGATCTTTTGAGAATTGTGGTAGCTTTTATTTTGCAATGTCGCTCGTCGGGAGACGAGGCGACGGCGCTTATGAATGTAAGATCTGGTTTGGGGAGAAGTTTGTAACACGTACGGCGGCTGAGAGATTCCCGTTATTTTTCAATGATCTCAATTTTATCTTTTGCCAAATTATATTTCAGGCTTTTCCCAAGTGCAGGTGAGTAAACTGAAAACTCATTTATATCATATAAACCTCCATATAGCTTAAAGGTACAAATATCTGTTGCTGAAATAAGTGGAGTTGTTCTTAAGTGACTATGCATTGCCTGAACAACTTTTCCACCATTCGGGGCTGTGGTATTTTGTGGAATTAACCTGGAATGAAATTTTTTCCAACTTTGAATGATACCCTTTTTATTTGTATAAAATAAATAGTCATTACCAAAGGGAATTACGTTTGTCTGTGATGTTCCTGTTATAATGTAAAGTTTGTAGCCGTCATTCTCCGGTATTAAAATTAAATTGAAGCTAAAGCCTTCCGGCACGGTAATTTCATATTTAGGATCAGAAAGATCTTCAATCATTGCATTTTTTATTTCGTGCAATTTGGTTTCCTGCTGGGTTAATTTTCTTTCTGATACAATTTCATTTGTTGGTTTTTTGAGATCATCGGTAAAAATAAATTCTGCGATACAAATTTTTTGTTCTTTGTCTAAAATTATTGTTTTGATGCTGTCTTTGTTTTTATAAGTTAAAAAACCACCAAAATTTTCCTTTAGCTTGTTGTTTGCCATAGCCAGGTCTGTAGAAACCCAGGAAGAACGCTCATATCTATATAATAGATTTGCTTCCTTCATTATTGAATCTAACTTTAAATTTAGTTCATCATTTGTGTACTGTATATCTTGCCCGTAAGAACAAATAAAAGACACTGAAAACAGAAAAGCAATTACGTATTTCATAAAATTATTTTAATAGTAGTTATAATGTACAAGTGTGCGACGCCACTGAAGCTATATAGTAATTCTTATGCCTGGCCCAAAAAACTATCCTTCATTTTTCCCAAAAGATCGGTCTCCAGCATGCGGTGAGCAATGCGTATCATATTCTTAAATGCCATAGCGTGGGAGATGCCGTGGCCGATGATTACCGGCTTACTTACGCCCAGCACAGGTACGCCGCCGTACTGTTCAAAATTAAAGCGGTTAAAATGTTCGTCGCTGATGTTGCGGCGCTTGGCAATATCGTAAAAGCTTTCGGCCAGTTTTAAAACCACGTTTCCGGTGTAGCCATTGCATACCAGTACATCGGCCTTGGTCAATAAAATATCGCGGCCTTCAATATTGCCAATGAAATTTATCTGGTTATTTTCCTTAAGCAGGGGATAGGTAGCTTGTGTAAGAATATTGCCCTTGCCTTCTTCTTCGCCAAGGTTTATGAGGCCCACTTTGGGGTTCTCGAAATTTAAAATGTGTTTGGCAAACAGCGAGCCCAGTACTGCAAACTGGTTCAGGTTCTCAGGTTTGCAATCGGCATTGAGGCCTACATCAAGCAGCAAACCAAGTGTGCCATCCTCACGTGGCATGTAACCGCCAATGGTTGGCCGCAGTACACCTTCAATTGTTTTTATACTGAAAAGGGAGCCCACCATCATAGCACCGGTATTACCTGCGCTGATGAATGCATCTGCCTTGCCTGTTGCCAGCAATTTAAAACCAATTGCTATGGATGAATTTTGCTTTTCTTTAAGTGCTTTGGTGGGATGTTCGTGCATACCGATCACTTCGGCTGCATGTACGATCGTGTATTTATCGGTGGGGATCGGGTGATCAACAAGGTGTGTTTTTACCTGTTCTTCATCACCAATTAAAGTAAGATGAATATCAACGGTTGCAGTACTGATAAACTCAGCAACTCCTTTCACAGCTTCCAGCGGGGCAAAATCGCCACCCATCATGTCCAGCGCTATATTCATAAAGCAAAGGTTTAAAAGAGGTTTAAGAGGTTTAAAAGGTTTCAAATGTTCTTCACCTTTTAAACTTATTGAACCTATTCAACTTTTTAAACTATCTGACCTCCTATAAATGCAAAATTCTAAGTCAGAAATTCTTTAATCGAATTTCGGACTTAGAATTGATACTTTGAAAAATATTATGCTTTCAGCGGAGCTTTCTCTGCTACTAATTTTCCTTTGTAGAATAATTTTCCTTCGCTAACATGGGCACGATGGCGTACATGTGTTTCGCCGGTTGTTTTGTCAACACTCAAAGTTGGCTCGCTTGCCTTATAATGTGTTCTTCTTTTTGCACTGCGTTGTTGTGAGTGGCGCCTTTTTGGATTTGGCATATCGCTTGATTTTTAATTTTTAATGATTATTTTTTACTTCTTTCTTTTTTTACTTTTTTGAACTGCTCCAGGCCTTTCCACAACTGGTTGGCATTGGTTTGCTCTTCCTTTACTTCCATCGCTTTCAATTTCTCCAGCACTTCTTTGTTGCATTGTGGTCCGCCCATTTCTTCAGGACTACACATTTTCTGCAGTGGAAAACTCAACAGGACAAATTCATATATCCAGTTGCCCACATCAATATGGCTTTCATTCCTGGAGATATAGAATACATCAGGGTCTTCTTCCTGCGCATTCATTTCATCGGGATTTTCAACCAGCTTTACCAGCATGTTAAACTCATCCCAGATATCCATCGCCAGTGGATTTCCACACCGGTCGCAGGTTATATCTGCTTTACCGCCAATTTCAAACTTAAGCAGCATAAAACCGCTTTTTTTATCAAGCTGAAGCTTTATGTTTGCCTGGCAATTGGTAAAATCAGGGCTTCCTTTTTCAACAAAGAACTTATCATCTACTACGTAATTAAACTCATGAATTCCCGGCTTTAACCCTACAAATGCTATCTCAAATGTCCGTTTACTCGCCATACGTATGGTTTAAAGGACGGCAAAGGTAAGGTAATATTTGCAATTTTTGGGTTGAAAAAATAGATTTTATAGCCTTTGAGGCTATTGACTAATTTTATGGCGACATGAAAATGAAGAAATCGCTGGTTTTTACACTTGTTTTAGTAGTAATTGCCGTTGTTATACATATTTATTCAAATGATTCCACACGTGTGGAAAACCAATATTCTGCCCATATTTACCCCGTTTTAAGCAGGATTTTGCGTTACAGTTTTGGCTGGCTTCCATTCAGTATCGGGGATATTATATACGGGTCGGCAATTTTGTGGCTGATAGTGAAAATTGTAAAGGCTACCAGGCGTGTTTTTAAAAAGCAGGTGACTTTACGGGGCTTTGCAGGCGGTATTGGTAAAGGGCTGCGTATTTTACTGGTTGTCTATATAATTTTCAACCTGTTTTGGGGCATTAATTACAATCGCAAGGGTATTGCCAACCAGTTGCAGTTAAAAATGGAAAAATATAAACCTGAAGACCTGCAAATGATCAATGGGCTGCTGGTTGAAAAAGTAAATGCAGCTAAACAGGCATTGCTAAGCCAGCATTTTCAATATCCTTCAAAAAGGCAATTATTTTCAAAAGTACAGGACGCTTATAAAGAGGCTGAAAAAATATACCCGTTTCTGAAATATCATCCTGTTTCACTAAAACCATCAATATGGAGCTGGGTGGGTACTTATGTAGGCTTTACCGGTTATTACAACCCTTTTACCGGCGAGGGCCAGGTAAATACACTGGTGCCAAAATTCTTACAGCCATTTACAACCTGTCACGAAGTGGCACACCAGCTTGGTTATGCCAAAGAGATGGAAGCTAATTTTGTGGGATATCTTTCTGCTACGGCATCAAAAGATACATTGCTGCTTTATTCAGTTTATTTAGACCTGTTCATGTATAGTAACCGTAATCTTGCTGCCACAGATTCCGCCACAGCAAATGTTTACCGGCAACAATTATTGCCTGCTGTAACAGGCGACCTTAAAGAATGGAGAAAGTTCAGCAAAGAACACCGAAGCCCCATTGAACCTATCTTCAGGTGGGTATATGGAAAATACCTGCAGGGAAATCAACAGCCACAGGGCGTTTTAAGTTATGATGAAGTAACCGGTTTTATCATTGCTTATTATAAAAAATATGGGAAGATATAGAGGAAAGATACTGGATACTTGATATTCGATGGTGCCTGATTAAAAGAAAAACTATTAAATATTTCTGACTGCATCCCGTATCAAGTATCCAGAATCCAGAATCCAGTACCGGTTTTTAAAACCTCACTTTACTTCTAAAAACAGGATCCGAAAGATATTGAGCTTCAAAAGCAGGATGCCAGTCTTCCAATCTCTTTTCTTCACTGGGAGCCAGGTCGTTAAAGAAAATAGCCGACTCAATACGGGTACCACTCTTTTCGGTATAATAAATAACCCGGGTAAAAATGTAGGAGGTTTTGCCCGTTTTTGCACCGAAGTGTTTATATAACCTTTGGTATTCTTTTTTTTCCATCGGTATCTCAAGTATCTCACCAATAGGGAAATAAGCATCTTCATCGATCACTTCCCGGTTATTCAATGCCTGGGCCATCAATACATATTCTTTGGCGGTGGAAGCGGGTAAGTTATCGTTCCACATTTTCATCAGCTTTGGGGTAAATTTATCAGCCCTGAAAGTTTCTTTAAAAGTACTGTCCTGTTTTATGTCAAGATGATTATAATAAGCCTCCATGCTGTATTTCTTATCTGAGTATTTACTCAACGACTTAAGTAATTTATCTTCGGAAGATTTTTTGGGGATATGATAGGTAAAAAGGGAGCCTGCAAATGGATAAACAGCCGTATGTTGCTTTAATTTAAAAGTGGCTATATTTTCTTTCACAGCGTCAAACCCCAGCAGGTCCATTAAAAAATCAGCATTGGTATAACAGCCAAACAGGATCATTCCACGGGCAATATCAACCAGTTTTACACTGCCGTCCTTTATCTCCTTATTGGCTTTGGCATAGTCGAGCCAGGAGTTATAAGATGCGCTGTCAATAAAAGGGATGTAGAACTTTTCTATTTCTTCCAGTTTTACATAAGCGTTCTCATTGATCATTTCATGCGTTGATTGCTGGGCAAATTCAACAGCCACTAAAATGGTTACTGTACTGGCCAGCGGCATCATCTTGTTCTCATTCAGGCGGGCGATAACAGTATCGTTACGGGTAATGTAAACAGAGGAACGGAGGGGATTTGCTTTGATAAAATTGAAAAACGAATCTGCTTTAGCAGGATCCAACTGTGCATGGGCTGCATTGCCAAACAAACAAGTAGTTATTAAAATGCTAAGGATGGATTTTTTAAGAAGTAAAACTGGTTTCATAGTATTTTGTTTGTACAGCAAAATACAAATTTTTCAGCTTTAAAACTTATTCTTCCACATCATACTTTCAACCGGCTTATTATGCTGGCCACTGTATTTTGCATTTTTCTTCTGGTTGTATTTAACTTCTATCTCGCCGTCAACCGGGAAATAGATCAACTGCCCGATAGGCATACCAGCATACACCTTTACCGGTTGCTTTACCGAAATTTCCAATGTCCAGTTGCCGCAAAAACCAACATCGCCTTTACCAGCCGTGGCATGTATATCAATACCCAGGCGGCCTGTACTGGATTTACCTTCCAAAAAAGGAACATGGGCATGGGTTTCGGTATATTCATCTGTTACGCCCAGGTAAAATTCATGTGGATATAAAACAATACCTTCTTCAGGGATATCAAAATGCTCAATGGTATTATGAGTCCTGGCATCCAGTTCTTTGTTCACATAGCGGGCAAGATGCTTGCCCAAATGCACATCATAACTGTTACTGCCCAGGCATTCCCTGTCGTAGGGTACAATTTTAATAGTGCCTTTTTCAATTTCTTCTAAGATCCTGGTATCGCTTAAGATCATGTTAAGTAGTTAATCCGTTAATTAGTTAATTTGTGTAAAAATATTCTGTTCGCAAATATTCAATCTAAAATCTACAATCAAAAATCTGCAATCGATTTATGCCGTTGGTTTATCAACAAAATATTAACGCTACCACCAGGATTGCGGTCTGGCATATTACCGAGCAGGAAGATTTTTTCCTGGCTGTTGTGCCTGTACAGCGGGAGATAAAGCATTGGCACAAAAGGCTGCAGCACCTGGCCGGCCGGCTTTTGCTGAAAGAATTATATCCTGATTTTCCGGTTGAACTAATACAGGTGGCTGATACAAAAAAACCCTTCCTTGAAAATGAGCCGTTTCATTTTTCCATATCGCATTGCGGTGACTATGCAGCCGTGATGGTGAGTAAGGAATATCGGGTGGGTGTTGATATAGAATTAATGAACCCAAAGATTGAAAAGATAATTCCCAAATTTTTAACTGATGTAGAATGTTTTTTAATGCCTCGTGGCGCTATTGCTTCAACAGCAACACTTTTCTGGAGTGTTAAAGAAACCATTTATAAATGGAACAGCAGGGCAGGAGTTGATTTTAAAAAACATATTGCCATCAGGTTTACTACAGGCAATGCCCATGAAGGTATTGTGCATTGCATTTTTAACGGACAAACCGAACTTGATGTTCATTTTATTCACTTTAATGATAATTACCTTACCTGGGTGTTAACTGCCCATTAAGTGAGCTTTGGTAACAGGGTCCTGGTTTAGCATTGACTTCATAGCCTGGTACAGTTGTGGGTAGCTCGACCGCATTTCAACAGGTTTTTCAAAAAATATTTCTACACTCTCGGCCCAAAATTCCTGGAAATTCTTTTCTGCATATTCAGAGTACAAACCTCCTGCAACAGTTTTTTCGGTATGATAGGCCTTATCGCCGAAAACATTAAAATCGTCATAACAATTCCTGAAATTCTTGTCTACATGATCTTCCACTTCAAAGGTTTGGTAATAGAGCGCATGCGCCAGTTCATGCAGCCCAACATTCTGTCCATCTTTTGGATTGGCATAACCATCTAAAAAATGTTTCCAGCTCAGGTTGATCGAATGGCCCGATACATTGCCTTCCAGGAAACAGAGTATAGGATTTACCCGTAAAAATTCCTGGGGATGTATGTGAATGAAATGAAAATGTGGCAGCAGGAATTTTTTTAATCCAAAAGTGAGCTGAATGGCTGCTGCGCTGATCAATACCGGCATTTCTTTAAATCCTTTTTCATCATGTATCTTAAATGTTTTACCCGCCATGAATTGTTGCAACCGGTCTATAAATATTTCCTGTTCCGGTTGCGACAATGTTTTGTAATACGGAAAGCGTTTGGTTAGAATATCGGAAAGTTGCTCATCCGAAAAATTCAATTCATCACCATAATATCTAAGAGAGCGCCTTGCGACCGGTTCCGATTCATTGGTAAAAGCCTGTTCCCTGTAGGCAGGCTCAGCTTTTCTTTCTTTAATTGCCCTGTATAAAATATACATGAAGACAAGTACAAAAAGGATAATGAAACCGCTATCCGGAATATATTTACTACCTCCTTTTTCAGCTTTGGAAAGTGAGCGTTGTCGTTCGTAAACCATCTTGTCGTAACCTGCTAAAGGAGGATATGCCTGGGATGGCGGTTCCCATGGTTTCAGTGTAATGGTAGTGTCTTTTCCTCCGGGAATGATAAGTTGAGAACTGTAGTCTTTATTATAGGTGGTGATATAGATCGTTGTATCAAAGGGCATCGCTTATAGGATTCAATTGTCAATATCTGTTGTATCACCATCCAGTAAAGGAATATCAGCAACAGATGCGCCGGCGATCCCTTTTACCGAACCATATAGTCCACTGGTGCTTATCAAAACTTTTTCCAGTTGCTTTTCACGTTCCTTCCATATTTTTTCCATCTGGATGCGTTCTTTTGTTATACCCTGCTTCATAGCCAGGAAGCCTTCCATAATGGCTTCCACCTGTCCACGGAATTCATTGCCGGTAAGGTAATCGTACAACATCTGCATTTTATCACCCTTACCTTCCTGTGCTTTATAAGCTTCATACACTTTAATGATGCCATTGCGGAGTAAATGGGCAACGCCACTAACTTCACTAAAATTACATACCCATATACCGTCTTTTTCACCAAAACCATCCATGTCTTTTGGAAAAGTTTGTGTTACCAGTATAGCTACATCAGCGCCTGTATTTCTTTTATCTGTTTTTAATTTATCTACCCAGTTATTGTTCCATCCCTTGGTGCGCTTACTTTCATAAATAATTTTACCGCAGGCAATACCAATACTGTTTCTTACAGTTTGAATACAATCAGCACCTTCAACACCTTTGCCAACTTCTTCAATAAGATCAAAAGGGAAATGCTCTTTGATGATCTCTTCCAGTAATACTTCCTGGCTTTCGCCCTGCAACTGCATGCTGCCTTGCTCACTCTTACGCTTCAGTTCCTCTATCAGTTTTTGCTGCTGCTCCATTTGCAGTTTGTATTCTTTTGTTTTCAGGTCAAATAATTCCTGTTCCCTTTTTACAGTGCTGTCTTCTATTTCTTTTCTTTTTTCTAAAAATCTTTTTTCGATCTCTACTTCCAGGTTCTTTTGTTTTTCTTCCAGGGCATTTTTATCCCTCATCAGGTCCAGTTCTTTTTTCTGCAGGTCCTGTAGCTGTTGTGTTTTTGTTTTTGCTTCTTCCTCCAGCGATCTCATTTTAGCTGCGGTTTCTTCGCCAGCTTTTTTCAATGCATCGGTAAGCAACAGGTTCTTTTGTTTTTCAAATTCTTCCTCTTTTTTCTTTTGCCAGTCCATCATTTTACCACGCAGTTCTTTCTCTACCTCGTTCTTAAGGCTTTCATTCAGTTCAAACTGGTTTCCACAATTGGGGCATATAATTTCGGTTCCCATTATATATTTTTTTACAAGATAATTAAAAATAAAAAGCTTCCCATGTGAGAAGCTTTTTAAAAGTGCCCGAGACTGGATTCGAACCAGCACGCCGTTTCCAGCGCCACCACCTCAAGGTGGTGCGTCTACCAATTTCGCCACCCGGGCATTTAGGATTGCAAATGTAAAAGTTTAATAAGGCATAAAAAAACAAAATCCTGCATGTTTTTAAAAATGCCGGCTTGAAGCTAGCGGCTAAAAGCTTGCAGCTACTTCCTCAATACAATTCTGAAAGTGGTTCCTTTTCCCGGCTCAGATTGTTTTACAAATAACTCGCCTTTATGGTATTGCTCAATAATTCTTTTACAAAGCGTTAAACCCAGTCCCCAGCCACGTTTTTTGGTGGTAAATCCCGGTTTAAAAACCTTACTTATATTTTGTTTGCTGATGCCTTTGCCCGAATCAATCACATCAACTGTAACCTGGGCCGTTTCATTCTTTATATTTACTTGTATAGCACCCTTGCCCTCCATAGCATCCAGTCCGTTCTTTAGTAAATTCTCGATCACCCAATCAAACAAGGGGCCATTTATCATTGCTTTTACTTCGGTTTCGCCATAGCTGTTAATACCGAAAGAAACACTACCAGGGGACCTTCTTTTTATATAAGCCACCATACTCTCAACCTGCACAATAATATCATTCAGTTCCAATTGGGGCGTACTGCCGATCTTTCCAAACCGGTCGCTTACCAATTTTAGCCTGTCAACATCCTTGCTCATTTCGGGCACTATCTTTTCCATACCCGGCGTTTCTTTCAGTATTTCAACCCAGCCTTGTAAAGAGGTTAATGGTGTACCCATTTGATGGGCAGTTTCTTTGGCCATGCCAGCCCATACCTGGTTTTGAGTTGATTTATTACGTGTGGTAATGGCGATCAGCGTAATGATGATAAAAAGTGTTACAATAAATAACTGCACAATAGGGTAGTACCTTACCTGCTTTAATAAAGAAGATTCGCCGTAAAAAACCTTGTTGGTTTGCAAAGAATCTAAAGGATTTTGCCAGATGATGGGATTGTTTAATTTTCTGAATTCATCAAGTTTATCAGCCAGGTACGACCTGTTTCTTTTGATCTCTGCAGAATCAAGGTTGCGGTGATCCATGATACTGTCTTTTTCATTGGTCAGGATCATAGGTATATCCTTACTGTTTTCTGTTTGAATTTTGATCGCCAGGTTTATTTCTGTTGCATTGAGATTTGCAATATTCTTTGTTGCTTCCGCCCACTGCTCAATTTTTGTTTTTTCTTCAATAGCTATTTTTTTTGCCAGGTAGTTTGAATAAAATACAGTGCCTGTTACAATAGCAATTGCAATTACAGCCAACCCGGTTCGCCAGTTAAGCAGGGAATTAAACATGCAGTAAAAATAAGGAATAACTCAGATGCACTGCCATAGGGCATTAAGAATTATAGTATGTTTGTGCAAAACACAAGTACAGCTAAATAGTAGTACCAGAGATGAACGGATTGCGACGCAACAGTGCCGTATCAAGGAACTACAGCTGGTATTAAAAATGCAAAACCCATCAGTAGCAATAGTGATCTTAAACTGGAATGGCAGGAATTTTTTAGAGAAATTTTTGCCTTCGGTACTTGCTTCAACTTATATAAATAAAAAGATCGTTGTTGCAGATAATGCCTCGTCCGATGATTCTATTCATTTTTTAAAAGAGCATTACCCCCAAATTACCATCATCCCAAATGGCAGCAACGAAGGTTTTGCCAAAGGATATAACACTGCATTGAAGCAGGTTGAGGCAGATTATTATGTGTTGCTGAACAGCGATGTGGAAGTTACACCAGGCTGGATTGAACCGGTAATTGCATTGATGGAACCGGATAAAACGATCGCTGCCTGCCAGCCAAAATTGCTTGCATATAATAATAAAGACCTGTTTGAGTATGCCGGCGCCAGCGGCGGATGGCTTGATTATTTTGGCTATCCTTTTATGAGAGGGCGCATTTTTGATCACTGTGAAAAAGATACCGGCCAATATGACGACGCTGTTCCCTGTTTTTGGGCCAGCGGTGCTGCACTTTTTATTCGTTCTGCTGTTTTTCATGAATTAAAAGGGTTTGATGAATACTTTTTTGCACACCAGGAAGAGATAGATCTATGCTGGCGGGCGCAACTGGCTGGCTATAAAATTTATGTGCAGCCGGCATCTGTTGTATATCATGTAGGAGGCGGTACCTTGCCAAAAGGTAACAGCCTTAAAACATTTCTCAACTTCAGGAATAACCTGATCATGCTGGCGAAAAATCTTCCGCTGGGTACGGCACTTTGGAAATTGCCCGCAAGGATACTGCTTGATGTGTTATCTGCCTGGCGGGGTTTGTTAAGCGGAGACAGGGGCTATTTTTTTGCAATATGTAAAGCACATTTTCATTTTATTGGCTGGTTATTTTCAACAAAAAAAGGATCTGTATTTCCGGTTAAAAGGAGCGGAAAGCCAGCCGGGTTCTTTAAAGGTTCGGTGATCTGGTCCCATTTTTTGCTGAAGAAAAAAACCTTTTCAGAAATTATTGGCGGTAAATAATTTTTTTTAACTGTTACACCTTATTTTTGCAACGCAAACTATAATCAGATGAATCAGGAAGTTATAGATAATTCAAATAAAGATTTTACGCATAACTGGGTATCAACATCACGTTTTATCTGGTTTTGCCAGGTATTTTTAGTGTTGGCCTTTGTTTTAGGCGGTTGCTATAATTTGTACACACACAGGTATAAAGGGCAACCAAAGGTTGAAGTACCAACCAATACCCTGTACAACCCAACTTACAAATAAAATTTTTATTGTAACGTCACAACGCTTATTTTTGCCCTCCGAAAAATAAACAGAGTTCTTATCATTATTGCGGAAGTAGCTCATTTGGTAGAGCACGACCTTGCCAAGGTCGGGGTGGCCGGTTCGAGCCCGGTCTTCCGCTCAAAAATTAATCCCGACTAGTCGGGATTTTTTTTCACTACCATACACTCGGGTGGTGGAACTGGTAGACACGCAGGACTTAAAATCCTGTTCGCAGTAATGCGAGTGACGGTTCAATTCCGTTCCCGAGTACAAAAAAAGCGACAAGAAATTGTCGCTTTTTTATTTTATAGTACTTACAGAAACTATTTGTATTTATACTCCACCGACCCCATGATCCTTCCTTCTTTAGAATAACAACGCTCACTTACACGCAACCCATCTTCATAATTGTAGCGCCAGGTAAAATAATAAGCCCCTTCTTTTTCTGAAGTTACCATTTTAGCCAACTGTCCTGCCTGGTTGTATTCAAATGAATATTCAGTAAAAAGATTTTTCTGGTAGCTGTAGCGGTGTACAATATCAGTAAGGCGGTTTCCACCATCATAATAATAGTAATACACTTCGGCTGTTTTGGAATTCTTTTCAATAATGATATTACCGGCTTCATCAGCTTCAAAAAGAAGCAGGGTGCTATCCTTGTTATTTTTTATAATGAGCAGTTGTTGCAATATACCGGCAGCATTGTAAGTATACAAGTGCTTTTCAAGTACGATCCCGGCATCATCATCTGTAGCAAAACGTTTTGATGAATTGATGGATACCAGTCTTCCTGCAGCGTCATAGCTATAATCAATGGTTGTGGCGCCGGCTTCAGATGAATCAACCGTTCTTTGCAACAATCCTGCTTTGGTAAAATAAGAAATGAAAGTGTTGGGATACGATTCTGTTGTTTCGGTATAGATTTCCACTTCGGTAAAATCCCTGTTTATTTTTTTCTGGCAGGTAAACCCTTCAGTCTCTTCCCCGGTAGCTTCCATCGAAATTACTTTTACCCCGTTTATTTTTTTCTGCTTTAGTACAGACAGTTCTGCCAGTACCTGTTTGTTATTGATAATATCATTATAATAATACTGTGCATGCAGGCCTGATGAAGCAGTAAGTGTTAGTAATAATATAATGCTGTATTTTATCATTTGCTGTTTTTTCAAATTTAAACTGTTTTTTATAGCCTAAAGTATACCAATAACGTATAAGCCCGTAAACTTTATTATTTTTAACAAAATTAATGTAAATGAGCCACCTTAAGGAAAGAAAGGAGAGGAACTGCCTGAATTGTAATGCAGAAGTACAGGGCAGGTTTTGCCATAACTGCGGCCAGGAAAATATAGAACCAAAAGAAACTGTGTGGCACCTGGTTACACATTTTTTTCAGGACATTACACATTTTGATGGCAAATTTTTCAGCACTATAAAATATCTCTTCAGGAAACCCGGGTTTCTTTCAACAGAATATATGATCGGCAGGCGGGCCAGCTACGTGAATCCCATCAGGCTGTACATATTCACATCGGCCTTTTTCTTTTTGTTATTCTTTTCATTTGTGAAA